>Ga0114931_10002576_pt1 | contig 23034 bp, 22 predicted proteins | sample 2SBtaG_FD_89579 | JGI IMG/M metagenome (GOLD analysis project Ga0114931, IMG submission 89579) | Deep subsurface microbial communities from Kolumbo volcano to uncover new lineages of life (NeLLi) - 2SBTROV14_V59a metaG | ecosystem: Environmental > Aquatic > Marine > Volcanic | place: Kolumbo... | reverse complement strand
TTGAGTAACTTTTTGATATCATTGAGTAATCTATCGATCTCAAGCGAATCAGGGTGGTCATAGTTTACAATTTGTCTCTGTTCAAAACTAAGGTCGGGTCTGTGCTTGTAATAATTGTCGAAGTTGATGATGACAGAATTTGGTATTCTTGCATGTAAAATCTTAGCCAAAGTTGACTTTCCACTACCTGATATACCTCCTAGACCGAGAATGAACACATTATCCAGATTGGCAATAACTACCTTAAACATTCGGATGGAGTAGTAAGTAGGATGAATTTATATCTCCCACATATATTATTAGCTTGTGCAGGTGCTCAGAGTAGAGAATAATGACAATAAGTTAATTCAGAGGTTTCTTAAAATTCAGAAGCAATTTCTTCCAAAACTAAGATATGAGATGATAATAAGGACCACAAAACTTCTAGAGGAATTACAGTCAAGCGATTCTCTCAATCTCTGGGTTATCTCTACAGATTCTCAAGATGTAGGTTTTGTACAGTATACAAGTACGGACGATGTTCATGTCACCGTTGAGATTGAGATTGAGGATCTGCTAGAGAGGGAGTGGAAGCAAGCTGTATCGCAAATCCTTTGGAACTTGAATGAGGATCAAATAGCAGTTGTCTACTGGAATAGGACTGAGGATCGAGGTTCTCAAATTCAATGGTTTAAGGAGATTGGAGCTGAGATCACACTTGTTGAATACCTCAATAAACTCATTCTCGATGAGGCAAATTGGGAGTTGATCGAGGAGAGAGTAGATACATACGAGGTTGGGGATCTGGAAATCAGTGTCCACTATAGCGATGAGATATTTCAGAGATATCTCGACGATCAGGAATTTGCTGAGGAAATGGCTGATTTTAAGACAGCCACCCATGCAGATGTCCCCAATGGAACGAGTAGCTTAGCTCCCAAGATCTATACAGCAGATAAATTGCGTAAGAGGGCTTCAGATAGAATTGGAAATCCAAATTACAATTTTGTTCTTGTTCTAGCAATGAATAGTAGTAGGATAGTAGGTTCGACAAAAGTGAATCTCCACGGAAGCATGGGACATAATGGAATGACTGGAGTGAGACGAGAGTACAGGGGAAGATCATTGGCAACATATTTGAAATCAGTTAGCCTGCTGCACTTACGAGAAAATCATCCAGAGATTAAATATGTAACAACTGAAAACGCAGAGATGAATACACCAGTACTTCGGTTGAATCACAGATTAGGATTCAGGAAGCTCTGTGATAGGCTGAGAATAGAATTACATAGATCAGATCTAAGAGTTAGATAATTATGAGATCCACATTGATTTCAATCTGTTTGAATTACCTACATCAACTGCTTAAATGTATTCAAGTAACTCTCAAGTATAAGAAAATGAATATTGAGTGGTTCCTTTCTATGTCGATGAGTTAGATGGAGATTTCAATTGATAGTTCCTCATAACCTCCTGGACCCTCTCGATCAGGATAACTGCAGGAATATCCATCAGACCTATAATCGAGTGACGCCCTCGGGTATTAGCTCCCACAGACTTGACTTTGTAGACAAGTATTCCAAGTTTTGACAGTTCTTTGATGCAGTTTCGATAGGTTGCTATACCTGGAGGTTTGATCTTATTTTCATCGCAGACGAGTTTGAATACTTCAAATGATTCATTTATTGTCGTATAGGAAGCAGCCCCTTTCTTGGAGAGGATTCTTCCCACTGCTATTGCAGAGGCCAGCTCATTGAACTTGAGGTCTAGGAAGATGTCAGGTCTCAACTCTGCATAGATCTCATTTCTTGCAGCCCTGATGAATTCTGGTATGACTTGCTTTGCCCTTCTGGTATTTGCAATCATCCCCGCTCTTAGCATAATTTCGATACCATGCCTTGCATTACCTGAACTGGCGCTAGCATCTATTACCAGATTGAGAACATCGTCTGGGAAGGCATCATGGAAGAAACCAAGCTTTCTTCTGTACCTAAGGATTGCTTCAATCTGTTCACGGGAGTAGTTCTCCAGTTCAAGTTTGTCCTGAATCCTCCCCGATAGATGAGAGTCAAGCATTGTCATCCAGTCTGATATTCGTGTGATTGCGATTGTAGACATTCTACCTGATCCTTGACCGAATAGTTCATTGATATGAATGAGGCCTAGAATGTCCTCTGCTTTGAGCATTCCCGCCTCGTCAATGATAAGGACGAGCCTTTTATTCTCCCTATCTAATCGAGTAGCAAGCATCTCCATAAGTTCCTCATCACTGAATCCCCTACCATGCATGGCAAATTTTTCATTTGCTAGCTTTCTTAGGATGGCGGTTTTTGTCCTGAATGAGTGGCAGTTGATATACTGTACCTCTAAGTGGATATTTTGTTGAAGTGCATATTCTTGTAAATGTCCAGTGATAAGCTTAGCAAGTGTGGTCTTTCCCACTCCTGCTTCGCCAATGATGGCAAAGTTGACTGCTACTGACCTGTAAGGATCAAGGAGGATGCTGAGTGCCTCCACCATCCTGTTGGTCTCCTCCTCCCTGCAAGGCATCTCGGGAGGAACAAATTCAGGAGTAAGGGTATATCTATCCCTGAAGACTGAATCTCCTGAATAATTAGCAAATACGTTACTACTCATTGAATATCAGATTATTGCACACCTTAATAACTTGATCGGAGAGTAATTTTCAAGTGATGAGAAAGTGAAAGAAAATTGTAAGAGATCATGTTTATTATAATTCAATTGAATCAAAGTGGATAGAAGATCCAGAATTCCGACACAGGTCTGTTTCTAGAGGATTAAAAACACTTCTTCATGCACTATCTATGTGGCTATAGACATTGCAAAACTCAGTATCTTTGGTGTGACAGGACTGCCTGCATCAGGAAAAGCAGTATTTGCAGAGATCTCCAAGTCTATCGGGTACACCTCAGTTGTGATGGGGGATATCATTCGGGAGGAGTGTCAGAAACGAGGATTAGAGGTAAATAGAGCAAATTCAAATAAGGTAATGGTCGAATTAAGGAAGGATAAAGGGAATGACGTCGTAGCTCTGATGACATTGGAAAGGGTGGAGAGATTGTATAATCAGGGGAAGAGGAAGATAGTCATTGATGGCTTGAGATCTGTAACCGAGGCAGATATCTTCAGGAAGAAGTTCAAACATTTTGAGATTGTAGCAATACACGCTAGTCCTCGTCAAAGATTGGAGAGAGTCAAATTGAGAGGAAGATTCGACGATGCGACTGGAATGAGTTCATTCCTTCAGAGAGATAAGGTAGAGCTTTCAGTTGGAATTGGAGATTTGATAGCCTTGGCAGACTACATGATTGATTCTCCAGATGGGCTTGAAAGTGCACGGGAGTTATATTTATCTTTTTTAATGTACTTCAAGAATAAAGCTTGAGATGACTATTAATGTGGTATGTGAGATGAGGGTGAATTCCACCGAAGATCCCGATATTCTCAGATCGGTCATGAATAAATTTGTACCAGGTGAGATTAGAGAAGACCAACGATCTACAGGGAAATTCTTTTACCTCTTGACTGAAGGTCTGGACACTCTTGGATACTTCGCAGATTGGGTGAGAAACCAGAGTCTTCTCGACACTGTCCGTAATAGATTCCTTCGAAATATTGAGAATGAAACCCTTACAACTATCTATTTTAATAGGAATGCAGCTGTTCTAGACAAGCTTATTCTCTTAGACTATGAAGATGATCCACCACTAGGTCCAATATCCGTTCAAATTATTGCCTCAGATGCGACTGAGTTGATGGAAGCGATTGACGAGATTGCCCCATCCACCATTGATGGAGAGGTGATGAGTGATGAACAAAAGAAAGAGTATTTCAAGAGGCTTCAGGAGAAGAAAAAATCAAGACAGAAGAAGAGAATGAAAGAGAGCGATTCAGATGTATTGGATCTAAGTGAATAGGATAAATGTCAGGAATTGACAATTGAATCAATTCTTGAACTTTATTACGTACTGAAATCCATCTTTTGCGATTTTTGTATTGTGGATCTTATTGGCAATTTCCTTCTCTTTCTTCGGATTGAGAAATCGGGTACCTATATGGGTGAGTATTACTAATCCCACATCAGCTAATTTCCCAATATTAGGTGCATCGGTAGTGCAAGAGTGCTCCCTTTCAATTGCAGTAGTGTGCATATCAGCAGGATACGTAGCTTCATGTATGAGAACATCAGCACCACGTGAGAGTTCAATCATTTCCGGATTATATTTGGTGTCTCCAGAGTAAACTACTCTTCTCCCCATGCGAGGTGGCCCAATTATGTCTGCAGGAGTGAAAATCTTCCCATCCTTTTCCACCTGCTTACCTGCACGTATTAGCTTTTTGTCTGCATTCGTGAATGCGTACTTTTCAAGGATATCCTTGTCCCATTTTCCTGCTCGAGAGTCCTCAATCCAGATGAAACTGAGTGCATTGTTGAAGTGCAGCGCTTTGATTGCCTTGATCAAGTAACCTTTTCCTTTGAAGAAACTCCCATCCTCCATCTCGACAAAATTAATTTCGAAGGTGGTCTTCACAAAACATGCATGCAAAAGGAGCTTGACATAATCAGAGAATCCCTTAGGTATGACTAGATTGACCTTCTCCTGTCTATTGAGGAGAGAGAGAGAGGCTAGAAGTCCTGGAAGTCCCTGATAGTGATCAGGATGAGGGTGGCTGATACAGATTGTAATCTCCTTGCGAATAGGGACTTCGTACTTCCGGAGATTGTATTGAGCTCCTTCTCCGACATCAAAGAGAACCAGCCCGAAAGGGTGTTTGAGAGCCACAGATGATTGGAATCGATTGGGTTTTGATATGGCAGCTCCAGTTCCAAGAAATGTGAGAGTAACGTCATCCATTAGTTATCAACCTCAATCTTCGAGTCAATCCCCTGTGCACATAATCTGTAGATTGTTTCAATGTTTTCCATTTGCCAGGTAGTTCTTTTAAAGTCTCATTTGGAGTTGACATAGAGATCACAACAGGATATGAAAAAGAGTTAAGCCAGTCACTTATGATCTTCTCTACTGATCTTCCAGATGTTGTGGTCTGTAGTGCATACGGGGGATCAGTGACAACATAATTCGCAGCACTCCTTCTCAGAGGGAGGGAAAGAGCATCTCCATGAATAAGGTGGATTAAGCTACGGTACTTAAGATAGACCATATTCTCGACACCTTGTCTAATTATTCTGCTATCAAGTTCGATACCAATTGGTGTATACCCTGCCTCTACCATCTCATACAGGAGTCCACCATGTCCACAAAAGGGATCGAGTACATACTCACCCCTGTCAATACGATAGGCATTTACCATAAGCTTAGCAATCGTTTGTTTCATCGCACCTCCCTTAGAATTAGGGAGATTTTTGGGAGCACGGATGTTAATTGATTTTGCTTTAATCTCTCGAATGAAGCGGCCAATAGCAGATCCTCCAGACCATACAATTATGGCTATGATCTCTTTCGGATGCTTGAGATCGATAACTGGATTTTCCAATCTGTGGTAGATAGAACTTCCAATCGCTCGTTCTACATTTTCAGATTTCCATTCAGTGTCAACTTTCCCAATCTTGAACACCTTTACTCTCATACGTGTACCCTCAAGGTGACTGATTTTCATTTCTCTCGCATAATGCAAGATATCTTCGAGATTTGAAGTGGGAAGGTATTGGTCGATCTCGAAAACAAATCGAATAGAACCTGCGAAACTCAGGATATCTATGAGATACTCTTCAGTACAACGAATGAGGACTAAATTATCTGCGAGCCACTCATAATTATCAAATAGCTCTTCTATCTCTGTATGAGCAGGTCCCTTATGAGCACAGGATACTCTCAAGAGGTAAATTTTCTAATCTCCTCCGTAATTATATCTGCAATCTTGATTTTCGAGTAAGTGGTCTGGAATGAGGTGGTTGAAAGTAGTTCTCCCGTAATTTCTGAAGAAATATACTTACCCGTCTCAATATCCATCAAATGGGATATAACAACATGGACGTTTTCTGCACCATTTTCCATTAAGATCTTGTTAGATTTGAGAATAGAAGACCCACTTGTCGTAATATCATCGACAATTATGATATTCTTTCTAACTTCAATTTCTTGGACTTGGTAGCTAACTTCTCCTGTCACTTTATCTCGGCTTTTTTGAAGGTTAGAGTATGGTATAGAGAGTGCTTCTGCAAGATCTTTGGCTCGATAGAGAGCTCCCTTGTCAGGTGCAATGACTTTCCATGTATCATCTATCGTGTACTTATCTCTGAAGTAATTGCTTACTACTTTGGATGGAAGAAGATTAGATACATTAAAACCTGGGTTACCAAGTGCATCCGGATTGTGAATATCAATTGTAATTAAATTGTCCACTGATGACGTTTGAACTAATTTCAGAACCGTTTGTAGTGATATAATATCTCCAGGGTATGCCTCACGATCTGCTCTAGCATAACAAAAGTAAGGTGTGACTGCGATGATTTTTGGTACATTTCTCCTCTTCAAGCCCTGAGCGATATTGAGAAGCTGGAAGAGATTGAATTCCTGAGGTTTACCTAGATTTTGAACGATAACTACAACCTTAGCATCATCAGGAAAATTTTCAAATCTGAGAAGTGTCTCACCATCTGTGAAAGTTTTACTTGATAGTGTAATATTTCCATATTCTAGTTTTTTGGTAAGTATCTCACCTAATTTAGAGCTATTCATTCCAGAAATCAAGTAATTCAATATATGACACCTGTATCACACGAGGTCTTAAGAGAATCGATTCATACCCTCCATGTAGTGTAATACACCCCAACTAGCTTGTACAAGAGAAAAATACCTTCTATTAATAAATCAGTAATCTTACTCTAAGCTAAAGCTTTTTTTGAGTCTTTGAATAAATTATATTTAGGACATTATGGTCACCGTAACGAAGGGGAGTAATACACTCCTTGATATCAATTTTCATGACACTAGCGAAATCAGTGTACCTCCAAAACTTATAGACCAAATATTAGGACAGGAGAAGGCAATTAAAATCGTCAAAAAAGCCGCTATTCAAGGTAGGCATGTCCTGCTTATAGGTGATCCGGGAACTGGAAAAAGTCTCCTCGGAGCAGCAGCGTCTGAGATGCTTCCTCATGATGTGATGGAAGATATTCTCGTTGTAGCAAATCCAAAGAATCCTAATAATCCACGTATTGTTACTCTCCCATCAGGTGAAGGGAAGATACGTGTAGAAATGGCTCAGGAAAGAGCTAGAAAAGAGGAAGGTAGAAGAAATATGCTGTCAATATTTATTCCCATCCTCGTTGTTCTTCTAGTCATGATGTGGGCAAAATTTGACCCACAAATCGTCCCCGGAGCGTTGCTTGCAGGAATATTCCTTTTTATGGTCATGAATAGTATGAGGGGGAGAAGTGAGATACTTGTACCCAAAATCTTGGTAGATACTGCTAATGTGACCACTGCACCATTTGTCGATGCTACTGGAGCTCATTCAGGGGCATTACTTGGAGACGTCAGACATGATCCATATCAATCTGGAGGGTTAGGAACACCGCCACATGAGAGGGTGGAAGTAGGTCTAATCCACAAAGCAAATAGAGGTATTTGCTACATCGATGAGGTGGGTACATTTAGCATCAAAACCCAGCAACAACTTCTCACAGCACTTCAAGAAAAGAAATTCCAAATTACAGGTCAAAGCGAACTTTCCTCTGGAGCAATGGTTAGGACAGAACCAGTTCCCTGCAATTTTATCCTAATTGCAGCAGGGAATCAAGAGACCATTCGAAATCTTCATCCTGCTCTCAGATCTAGGATTAGAGGACAAGGATATGAAGTCTTCATGGATAAAGTTATGGAAGACAACATCACGAACCGAAGGAAACTTGCGAGATTCGTTGCCCAAGAGGTTGCAAAAGATCTCAAGATTCCCCACTTTACAAAGAGTGCAGTTGAACAGGTAATTTATGAAGCTCAAAGAAGATCAGGAAGAGCTAACTTCCTCACACTTATGCTCAGGGATCTAGGAGGACTCATCCGTACCGCTGGAGATTTGGCAGTTGAAAGGGGGCATCAACTCGTTGAGGAAACTGATATCATTGACGCAAAGAATCTTGCAATTACACTCGAATCACAGATTACCTCAGATACAATCGAGAAGTACAAGGAATACAATTTGGTACGTATAAAGATGGGTCTAGTAGGAAGAGTGAATGGGTTAGCCGTTTTGGGGAACACTGGTGGTATTGTAATGCCAATTGAAGCTGCAATCACACCTGCACTTCATTCTGGTGCTGGAAGGATCTACGCAACTGGTCAACTTCGAGTAATTGCACGAGAATCAGTTCAGAATATTTCTGCTCTTATCAAGAATTATCTTGGTAAGGAAATTAGTAATATGGACATTCACATCCAATTTGTTGGAACACATGGTGTTGAAGGTGACAGCGCATCTGTAACTATAGCAACAGCAGTGGTCTCTGCAATTGAAGATGCGCCAATCAGGCAGGATACTGCAATGACAGGGTCTCTCAGTGTCAGAGGACAGGTTCTTCCGATAGGAGGAGTGACCTATAAAGCAGAGGCAGCTGCTCGACTGGGTATCAAGCGAGTGATCATCCCCATCCAGAACTATGGTGATCTTAAGTTAGATAAGCAATACGAGGGACTGGAAATTATCACTGTTTCCCACTTTAGTGAGGTACTGAGAAACGCACTCATACCAAGTAAAGCATTTATAGCCGATCGATTTAAACCAGATACGGCGATTGAAATGGAAGAAGAGGAAGATCTTGTAGTAGTACAGAAGAAGCAAAATACGAGTTCAAATCCAACAGTAACTACCTAAGGGATAGGAATATGTTCGCGAGGGTATACTACCAGAATACACTATTTAGGGGTCAATTAAATGACTTGGACTCAGAGCTAGATTTTGGAGATGTAGATACACGAGTGTTTGAGCTGACATCTGATGTGAACGCTCTTCAACCAAACAGGTACCCGCAATTAAAATTGGACTATCTTGGAGTGACTGGAGAAATTGAGATTATTTTCACATTTAGAACTACATGGGAAGACAGACAGGCTGATATTTCTCATTACCATGATGAAGTCCAGGAAGTTATAGAGAACGGACTCAACTGCATTATTACAGAGATAGAATCCCTTGGTCAGTCTAGTGGATGAGTCCACTCAGCAATTCCCTTCTTCAAATCTAATTTTTCACTTAATTCAGGATATTTTGTCTTCAACCCCAATTCGAGAGGAGTTGTAGTTCTCTTTACCTCAATAGGGGAAACTAGTGAGTTATCTATATTTGGGATGAGAAGAAAATTTTCATAATTACTCTTCAAATTCCCTTCTGTAAGGTGAATTACAGGATAATCTATCTTACTGAGTGCGATATCATTGATACACTCTGCAACCTGTGATGCAAGTACAGGAGTTCTGTAAACATTTGAGAAAACGGATACCTTCTCTTTATTCAGGAGCTTCTTATACGCATCCCAAGCAAATGAAACCTTCCCTTCACCCAAGAGATTTTCTCCCCATATAGTCGATAGACGTATCACTCTTCCAATTGGGGATTGGATTACAGGAACCTCTCCCATGAGTTTCGTGTTACCCAAATCAGTTGAAGCTCTGGGATAGGCATCCTCATCGAATGGAGCTCCCTTGCACTCATCAAACACAAAATCGGTACTAAGGTGGTAAAGAAGGTATCCAGACTTCTCACAAAGAGAAACAAGGTGTTCAACAAATGAGCTGTTTAGAACCCAAGCTAGCTGTGGCTCTGCTTCACAGTCTGAGCTTGATGACATCGAGATTAGATTGATGACAATGTCGGGATCTACCTGAGCGAGAAGAGCCTCTATAACACCTACTTGCAGGATATCGGCTTGAAACCACTTCACACTTTTGATTTCAGCGTTTACCTCAGATTTTCTTGTAGAAGCTAGGCATTCAATTCCCCTCTTTTCGAGATCACGTAAAATATGCATTCCGAGAAAGCTGGTTCCACCTAATACCAGAATTCTTTCAGCCATATTCAATAATCAAAGATAGTTGTGAAAAGGATAGTGGTAATTTCCTCTAATTCCGAAAGAGATAACAATCTCTTTTTATCGATAGATAGATAGAATTGAGTAATGAGTATTGGCTCTCAATTGAAATCGATTTCCCAATATCTTCGGAGAAGGATGCACTATATAAGTTTAGGAGTTTTATTTTTCATTGGACTATACCTCCAGATACATTTCATCTTCGCCCGGAATCTTCTCAATGGGCTGGTACTCTTGAATGTGGGGATTTTTAGTCTCTTCATCATTATACCAGTCTGGAAGTGGTTTGCTAAGAATTTTGCGCCATGGATTATCGAGATGGTGAATGATAATATTATTGGAAGAAAGATAATTGCAGGTGGATCCTTCAGTTACTTTGAATACAAGGATGATGAGGAGGAGATTGGGATAGGAGCACCATTTGCTAGATTCATTTCATTGCTTATAGCCTTCCTCGGTCTTTCAACCACATTGATTAAGATTGGCTCTTCTCTGAATCCCAATATCACACTAAGCAATCCTGTTGAGAATCCTAACAGCGTCGCAGTTTGGTCATTCCTACTAGTTCTCGTGCCATTACTTCTCACACCAATTATCCCAATTATTTGGTCGATGGAGGATCTAAGGATCAAAGCATGGGATATGAAGAAAGGAGTAAATTGGAGGGTAGCAGACAAGTACAAGGTGAAGTTTAACAGCGTCATAGCAGTTGGTGCAGTAACTGCAGGTCTCTCACTTACTGGTAGTGAAACGTCTAGTTTTCTTGATAACGCAATCTTGTTCGCAACGCTTATTGGTTATGGAGTGACCCTCCTTGTCCTGCCACTCTCACTTATGACGATTGCCTATTATTTGCAGTTTAGGGGAACTGTCAAGGATAAAGTGAAAAAGAGAATCAACCTACCCACAATTCTAACTGAATTGATATACGATGTGGATAAGTATAGATCTATGGAGGGAGAACTTGAAAGGACTACAAAACAATTGGAGAAGTACAAGAAGAAGGTCGAGTATCAAAAGAAGGGAGGATTGCTTGGAAAGATAGGTATAATCAAACCGAAAACAGAGAACCCCGAAGCTGAGAATGCAGGAGAGACAGAGCAAACACTTTCTGAGGAAACTGATGAGGAAGATACTGGAGATGATGAACAGTCCCAAGAGAATAAGTTCATTTCACATGACAAGATTACAGAGGACTACTACAGTGAGATGGAGGAGAAGTACTTTGGAGAGTCTTCTGGAAGATCCATTAAAAAGAAGCAGAAGAAGTCTTCACCCACCAATGTGATCAAGGGGACTGTTGATGGGGTGAGTAACTTTGTGGGAAGTATTTTCAGGAAGAAAGAAAAGGATGAGGAGAAATAGTGATATCTTCAGGTGGATGAAGAAGAGTATTAAAGTTAAGAAGAAATATCCAGTTTAGTGTCGTCTGAGATTAGGAGTTTCATCCGTCAAGTTGGCAAGTGGTTCATGGATCCAGACTCTAGAGAGAGGGCAATGAATGACCTTAAAGATGCGATTATCTTAGCTGATGAAAAAGGAGAGTATGCTGCGTCTTATGCATATCTCATGAGATATGCAGATTTTCTGTCTGAATTGGGTAAGTCAGATCTAACAAATGCTGTCTATTTACAAGCATCCATTCGAGCAAGTCTAATGGGAGACGAAGTGAAGATGCTAGAAAGCAAATCCAAAATTCCTGCAGAGCACCCCTATCGTAGTATTGCAGATACCTTTCACAAAGCCCAGAAGAGGGATGGTGAGAAACATTTCTACCTACTTGATCTCGAGTATATGACAATCTTCGGGGATTTTGCGAAGGTTTCCCCACTACCCATGATAGATTTTGAGGATGAAGAAGAAGCACTAGTTATATTAGAGGATTTTTACGATGTTGCACTTTATCATGCACATATTATTGAACGGAAAAGTCTGGTCAAGGAAAGGGTAGATATTCCAGTTGGAAAGCTTGAGAAGCTTGATGCAGTAGAAACTGTTTCAAAATATGTTATCTCTTAACAAAAATCAATGTTTTTTAGTCGAAAAAATCAGAGGTTAATTGTGGATGAAGACAAGTTCATTTTCAACTTAAAGCTCAATGTGTTCGAGCTCTTCAAACCCTCAGCTGCAAGGAAAAATCTGAAAAAGCTGAATCTCATTGATGTGGAAGCTAAAGTTAGACCATTGTATATGCTCTCAGAGAGGAAACCATCATTTGAGGAGATTATTGCCGCAATAGAATCATTGGAAGGTAAAGGGTATCTTTCAAAGGTGTGGACAGAAGATATTGAGTATTGGAATATGAATGAGACGGGAGAGAAGGCCTTGCAGGATCTCTATCATGGAGAGGAAATTCAGCTCTGAATGGGCTCATCCATTTCTGGAGGAATTTCAATACCTGCTAATTTCAGAATAGACGGACTTACATTTGAAAGTCCTAGACCACTTCTTAGAGAGAGACCCTCTTTTGCCACAATATAGGGAACTGGGTTAGTTGTATGCGCGGTGTGGGGATGACCATTTTTGAGCATTTGCTCAGCATTACCGTGATCCGCAGTTATGTGAAGGGTATAACCATTTGTCTTGCATCCTTCATAGAGTACTTTGACTGCTTCATCTGTCACTTCAACGGCTTTAATCGTCGCATCTAAATCACCAGTATGTCCAACCATATCAGGTGCAGCGATATTCAGGACTACAAGATCATAGAAGTGTTCATCTCCTACTCTTCGCTCTAATGCTTCTATCACATTCTCAACTATTTCCCTTGTTCTCATTTCAGGAGCAAGATTGTAGGTAGCTACCTTTCTGTTACTTGGTATAAGTACTCGATCTTCATTTTCAAATGGCTCTTCTTCCCCACCATCAAGAAAGTAAGTCACATGTGCATACTTCTCTGTTTCTGCAACATGGATTTGTCTCAATCTGTTCTTTGCATAGACCTCTGCAAGCGAGTTTTTACTTTTCTTCGATGGGAAGAGAACTGGTATATCGAACGAGTCGTCATATTTAGTCATGCTCACAAACTGAAGGTTAGAGAATTTCTTGAGTTTCATCTCAGGTGAGTATTTCATAGCCATGGTAATCTGTCTGGCTCGATCTGGTCTGAAGTTAAAGAATATAACTGCGTCTCCATCCTTGACCAGACCATCTATATCTGTGATTATTGGCTTGAGAAACTCATCTGTCTCACCTTTACTAAATCTTGCATGGATCTCAGAAATGGGTTCTTTCACATCCTCCTTAGTTCGAGGATGAGTTAGCATATCATATGCAATTTGTGTTCTATCCCATCTTTTGTCCCTGTCCATTGCATAATATCTTCCCACAATATCCGAGAGTTTGTAACCATCATAATTTTTTAAGACATTGAGTAATTCTTGGACATAAGTGTCTGAGCTCATGGGAGGGACATCTCTTCCATCAGTAAATGCATGAACAAAGACCTTCTTGACATTGTTTTTCTTTGCTACTCGAAGCAATTCGAAGAGGTGATTAATGTGACTATGGACTCCTCCGTCACTAAGCAATCCAAAAAAGTGGAGTGAAGAGTTGTTGGTATTAACAAAATCAAATACCTTCTTCAGGACAGGAATATTTTCAAATGAGTGGTTGGCAATAGATTGATTGATCTTCTCATAGCTTTGGAAGAGTACTCTTCCCAATCCAATTGTCAGGTGACCTACTTCTGAATTCCCCATTGTACCCTTAGGTAGTCCGACTGCAGTCCCTGATGCATTTAGTAAAGTATAGGGGTAGGTCTTGTAGAGGTAATCAAAAGTCGGGGTCTTTGCTCTAGTTATAGCATTTCCCTCAGACTTTGGTGCTGTACCGAATCCGTCTATGATAAGTAAAACTTGAGGATTCGGACGGTTTGGATTTACCATCACACGACGGAGGCAGGAAGACTTAATTTACTCTTGTATCACATACAAGTGTAATGAATAATGGTCATGAATTTCCGGAGAATTTCTTTATAGGAACAGCTACTTCAGCACATCAGGTCGAAGGAGGGAACTCATTAAATGATTGGTGGAATTTCGAGCAGAAAGAGAGTAAGATCGAAGGTGGTCAGAAATCGGGGAGAGCGATTGATCAGTACCATAAATTTAGAGAAGATTTTCAACTGCTCGAAGGCAGGGGATTCAAAGCCCATAGAATATCGATAGAGTGGTCGAGAATTATCCCTGAACCTAATGAAATAAATCAGAAGGAGATAGATCACTACAGAGAAGTACTTACAGCCCTTAAAGAAACGGGACAGGAACCATATGTAACGCTACATCATTTCACCACACCTCAGTGGTTCATGGAGCTTGGAGGATTCGAGAAGAAGGAGAATCTTTCCCACTGGAGATTCTGGGTAACTACTGCTGTTGAGAACTTGGGAGATCTCATAAACATTTACAACACTATTAATGAGCCCTATATCTATGCTACACTTGGTTATTTGAAAGGATGGCATTCCCCTGGGAAAACGAGTTTTCGATCTTTCATCAGAGTTGCAGAGAACATTACTCGAGCACATTTTATTGCTGTTGGGATCATCAGACAGAAGGATCCAGAAGCCAAAGTAGGAATTGTGAAGAATATGATGGATTTCAAAGCTCTAAGAAAATGGAGTCCGATAGACCAACTAATCAAAATATTATCTGAATATCCATTTCAGGGGTCTTTTCTCCGCAAATTCATGAAGATGAAAACTCCAATCTATGGAAAAAAAATCAATGATGGGGATCCAGGGGACTTCATTGGAATAAATTACTATATCCCCCAGTACTGTGGATTGGGGATTAAGGGTTTGTCCGATTCATTCAATTATCGTAAAGCTAGAAAACTAACACAAATGAAGTGGGAGGTTTATCCTAAGGGTCTCTATAATATCCTCAAGAAGGTAAGTAAGAGGATTAATTTACCAATAATAATTACCGAGAATGGTATTGCAACCCTTGATGATGATTGGAGGAAAGAGTTCATCTTTCAACATTTGAGCGAAGTTCAAAGAGCTATATCAGAAGGAGTTGATGTTCAAGGGTATTTCCACTGGAGTGCATTCGACAATTTCGAATGGGCAGAGGGATACACACCGAGATTTGGTTTAATAGAAGTTGATATGGAGACACTTGAAAGAAAACCCAGAAGTTCACTTGATTACCTGTCTCAAATTGCAAAAAGTGGAACCTTATTCCAACCAAGTGACTAAACGTAATAATATTTTTCTTTACAATGACGGAATGTAAAGAAGTGCGGAAAATAATGAAGATTTCAGATAGCTTAGTAAATTCCTCATTCTGTGTATTAACTCCTGAAGACCGTATCTTTTTAATGTTCACCTATGTGATTAAGTATATCATGAGTGAGACACCTGACTTCACATCGATGGCTGAAGAGCGAGAAGAAGAGGCATCAGTCCTAGATGATCTTCAGATTTATACTTCGATGGTTAAGGCAATTCTTAGTCAGGATGCTATGCCAATGGATTTCAGAGTTAATATGCTAGTTGAAGCACTTGAAGACCAAGAGTTAATTGTCAATGCAGTAAAGGTAGCAGCAGATCAAAAAATAATATCGGAAGATATTGCAAACCAAGCAATTGAATTATTAAAATCGATCTAACTAACTCAGGCTAATAATTTCTCGAGTTCATCCACAGTCTTTTCAAGTGAACCAGTAAGATTTTCATGACCGTTTTCTGTGATTAGAATATCGTCCTCTATCCTCACTCCTATTCCCCTGTATTTCTCCTCAATATCGTCATCTTCGGGGATATAGATACCAGGTTCTATAGTGAAGACATGTCCTGGCTCAAGAGTACTTTCCATAAGAGAGATCCTTGAAGTATCATGAGTGTCTATCCCCAGCCAGTGACCAAGTCCGTGCATGTAGAACCTTCGGTACTTCTTGTCCTCAATAAGCTTGTCTACATCTCCTTCAAGAAGACCTAATTTGACCATCCCTTCGGTCAGCTTCTTGACAGAGTAGTCTGCAATTTCCTTGAACTTTATACCAGGTTTGCACATTTCAATACACTCATTCTGAACATCAAGAACAATCTGATAGACCTCAGTCTGTGGATCGGTAAATTTTCCATTTGCTGGCCAAGTACGGGTGATATCTGATGCATAATACTTAAACTCAGATCCACAGTCTGCAAGAACGAGATCACCATCATTGATTGTATCATCATTCTCAATATAGTGAAGGATTGTTGCATTTACTCCAGAACCAACGATAGATGTATAGGCAGGTCTTCTTGCACCATTTTTGTAGAAATGGTACATGTACACAGCTTCAAGCTCATACTCTTTCATACCCACTTTTGTAGACTTCATCGCTTTCCTGTGGGCTTCGATACTAATCTTATTTGCTCTCCTCATGAGTTCTAACTCGTACGGTGTCTTCTTGGTTCTCATCTTCTCAATAATGCTTGTGGGATTTACAAGAATGTGGGGACCAAGGGTTTTACTTCGCTTCTTTTTGTATGCCTTGGTGATAAGGTTCAGTATAATATTATCCATTTTATCACTCCTCCCAATTTCGTAGTAAACCTTCCCATATTTCGGAAGTTTCTCTGAGATTACCTCTTCGAGATTTTCATTACTATAACTTTCATCTGCACCAAAGTTCTCTTTGGCTCCTTCCACACCAGACCTTCTCCCATTCCATGTTTCAAATTCTGGATCTTTGGGCGGTACAATCATTGTATATTTTGTCTCTCCCTCATTCTTCTCGAATACAAGCACAGTCTTTGGTTCAACAAATCCAGAGAGATAGTACAGATCAGAATTTTGTCTGTAGTAATAATCTACGTCATTGCTCATTATTCCAATGTCATTACTTGTGAGGATTGCAATTGAGTTGTCATCGAGTTTTGAGAAAAATTTTTCTCGCCTCTGACTGAATTCTGGAGAAATACCCATAAATTGAAGGTATTCCTGCTGTTAATAAATCCTCAAGTTCTATCCGTTAATGAACGGAAATAGATGGACGCATATCCACCATCTTCATACCAAACAAGTCAAGATCGTCTACAAGATCACAAAGAAGAGACCCAAACTCACCAATGAAGTACATATGCTGATTTGGTCCAACCGACCTTTTCTCGATCATATTATTTGAAGTGAATTCACTCAGCAAATCTGAGAGAACAGAAGCTGATATTCCAGATATTTTTGATTTCAGTTCACCAAATGATGAAGGGTTATGCGATAAAGTATGAAGAACAACCAATGCCCACTTTTTTCCCATCAAACGAATAGTTTCAGTTACATGCTCTGGAAGATCATGCTCAGGGTGGGTATGGAGTTCTTTCTTCATATTTATTCATTCTTAACTATTCCTTAAAAATTTATACTTTAAAATAATTTATCCTGTCGATTCAACCAGACCTCTTAAACCACCCCTCCAAGGTAGAATGATTGAAACGAAGGATAGTTGGACGTCCATGAGCACAAGTCCATGGATTTTTGCATTTTAAGAGCTCTTCGAGTACATGTAAGATGGTATTAGTATCAACAAAATACCCTGATCGAATCGATCCGTGGCATGCCAATCTACTCACTATATAGTACTGTAATTCGTTGAGAGGGGTTTCAATTACATTAGCTTCATCAGATCCTTGTACAGAAAGTAGTACATCTTCAAAGAATGAGAGAATACTCTTCTCACTAAGTTTTTGATCAAAGTACGTAGGGACAGAGTGTATCAATATCTTACTTCGAGAAATACTAACTTCCATTCCAAATTTGGAGAAAATTTGACGTTGTTCCTCGACAAGATCTAGAATCTCAGGTGAAACCTCAATTGCCATGGGTGAGAGAAGTTGCTGAGACATAATCATCTGAGAGCTATGAGCTTCATAAGCTTCAAATTTTACTCTTTCATCACTCGCATGAAGATCCATCAACCATAATTCACTACCTGCATCGATAATTGCAAATTTCTTCATTATTTGACCAAGAACTTTGTACCCTTGTATAGACCTCTCTGCTCTTCTTCCACTGAACTCGTCTAAGATCATCTGTTTACTGTTTTCCAGATCTGGAGGCTCTTCGTTACTTCTTATTGTGTCGATAGAGGAAGCACTCTGTCGTTCTAACTTGGCTTTCTCAGCCCCCCCTTTGAGTGGCTTTATCTTCTCCTTTTTCATCTCTTTTATGGATGAATTCTCTGGCCTGGCATCAAATTTCTGGTTACCTTGGAAGCTTGGAAGATCAGATCCTTTGGATAAAGAGTTTTTTATGAGAACAGAGAGTTCATCGAGAATAGGATCATCACTGGAGAACCTGATTTCTGCTTTCTGCGGATGAATGTTGTAATCCACCCACTGGCTTTCTCCTTGAATATCCAAAACTACAATAGGATAAGTTCTCTTAAGTAATTGTGATCCATAGGATTCTTCTATAGTTTTCTGAATCTCCTTTTGCTTAATTGCTCTTCCATTTACACTGATATATTGCAGGGATCGGTCTTTGCGGCATATTATGGGGGAAGAGATATACCCGCTAATTTTCCAGCGTCCTGCAAGTCCTTCGACTTTGACAAGATTCCGAGCTATCTTCTCCCCCAGAATGTCGAAAATAGCAGATAGTTGCTCTTCCCTTGCAGGAGATTGTAATATTGTAATTTGCTTGTTGTTCTTTACTTCAAAGAGCTCTATTTGGAGATTGTAATATGTCAGAGCTAGATGTTGAACCAAATCAACAATTGCTTTTTTCTCAATCGCAGCACTACCGAGAAATTTACGACGGGCTGGAATACTATAGAATATCCCTACTACCTCAATTTCCGTCCCGACACGCCTCATGGTAATATCCTTAATTTTTTTGACTTCGGAAGCCTCTATGACAATTTGTCGGCCCATCTCTTGATCTGAAGATCGACTCTTGCATTTCACCTTTGAAACTGCAGTAATTGAGGCTAGCGCTTCACCTCTGAATCCAAGTGTAGAGACATTATAGATATTGTTCTCTTGGATTTTGCTGGACGAGTGTAGTTCAAATGCAAGTGCAAGTTCATCTTTAGGAATACCATGCCCATCATCTTTGACTGTCAATCGCTTCTTTCCACCATCTTCAATGATTATGGTGATGTGCTTGGCGCTAGCGTCGATAGAATTTTCTACGAGTTCTTTGACAATATTCACTGGGCGTGTTATTACCTCCCCTGCTGCGATTTGATCAATAATATTTTGAGGTAGTTTGCGGATGCTCAAGCACAAAAATCCTTGAATGGATTGATAAATACTATTCGGTGTTCAACAGTGAGCTGAGATTCTGTAGAATTTCCAGTGCTTTGAGAGGGGTGATTGAATTTATGGTCAAATTCCGGATTGTAGCAAGCACCTCAATCTCCTCCGGTGTCTTCCCTTTAGTTTTGGGTTTTTTCTGTTTAGATTGAACTACCACCTTCGAATTAGGATCGAAATCATCTTTGAACCAGTCATCAATAGTCCCTATGATTTGTTTCAACTCATCTGAATCCTTGACTTGATTCGATATCTTTTCCTCCCCATCTTCTTCGTTGATACTACTCTTTTGTCCTTCTAATATAGAGAGAATAAATCTTGCTCTGAGGATGATCTCAGTCGGGATTCCAGCTAACTTTGCAACTTCAACACCAAAGCTTTTGTCTGACGATCCAGGGAATATTCTATGATCAAACAAAGGCTTCTCTCCATCAAATCCAATCTTGAAGTGGAAATTTTTGGCGCTCTCCAAGAAGCCCTCAAGCTCTGCCAATTGATGGAAGTGTGTTGCAATCATTGTCAGCGGTTGTGCTTCACTGTTGTGAAGATATTCAGCAATTGCCCAAGCTATAGCTAGTCCATCATAAGTACTGGTTCCTCTCCCCAATTCATCTGCGATTATTAGAGAGCGAGCTGTTGAATTATTCACCAGATTTGCATCATCAAGCATCTCCACCATAAAGGTGGATTGTCCTGCTATGAGGTTATCCGAAGCACCAATCCTGGTAAATATCCTATCAATGATTCCAATCTTTGCAGAATTACAGGGGATAAAACTTCCAATTTGGGCCATTATTACATTAAGTGCCACAGCTCGTAGAAGTGAACTTTTCCCACTGAAGTTTGGTCCTGTAATAATGAGCAATCTCTGAGATTCTTTGTCAAGGAGGATATCATTTGGAACGTATTCTCCAGAGAAATTTTCAATTACTGGATGTCTAACTCCCTTCAAATCTAATTTAGTACTACTATTCAATTCAGGTTTGACATAGTCATTTGTAAGAGCTATATAGCTAAATGCGAGGAGCACATCCAACTCTGCAATTCCCTTGGAGACTTGTTGCATCCGATCCACGTGTTTCGAAAGATCATTCAGGAAACTCTCGTACAAGCTCCTCTCAATCTGCTTGATCTCAATCTCCGCATTGAGTATATTGTACTCCCAGTCTTTGAGCTCATCAGTGATGTACCTTACAACATTGACCATTGACTGTTTCGTCACATAGGTTTCGGGGACTTTAGAGACATTGCTCTTACTTATTTCAATAAAGTAACCCAAATGCCTATTCTGCTTGATCTTGTAAGAGGTAATCCCAGTCTTCTTCTTCTCCCTGTCAATGTAACTGTCTATCCAGTCCTCACCATCCCTGAGAATACCTCGTAACTCATCCAGTTTTGAGTTCACTCCAGATGCTATGACTTCTCCATCTGCAACACTAACCGCAGGTTCTGCCAGTATCATCTTCTCGATAAAATCCACAATGTCTGCACAGTTGGTTATCTTTTCGAGAAAGTTAATTGGTAGCTGATTTTCCTCTTCTATCTGTTCAAGTGATCCTCTAATACTTGGTAATGCTTTCAGTGAATCGAGGAGCCTAACTATCTCAGATGGTTTGGACACTCCGAGAGAAATACGAGTTCCCAGCCTTTCTAAATCAGATATATGTTCCATCTCCCTCTGATATGATTGGCTATCAACTCACTCTCTGTAAGAATCTCCACTGTATTCGATCTATTTGAAATCTCTTCTATTGAGGTGAGTGGTGCTCCAATCCATTTCTTTAATTCACGAGTTCCCATTGCAGTGACAGTCTTATTTAGAAGTTTTATCAGAGTTCCTTCATCTGTATTGTCAACAGTGTTGGTGAATAATTCGAGTGATTTGATTACTCCTCGATCGAGGTGCATTGAATGCTTGGATTCCAATAGTTGAATCTTGGTAATATTCGATACTTTCCTTTTCTGGGTGTCTTGCAAGTAACGTATGAGTGCTCCAGATGCACAGACTGCAAGACTCTGGTCAGGAAGACCATATCCTTTCGTGCTCTTGACATCAAAGTGATCTTGGAGAGTCTCCTCTGCTTCTTTTGGATCAAACCAGAAGTCTGGAAGAGGAGACAACGTCTCATTTTCTATCTCTTTACCCCACAGTTCAGTAAGATTATTTCTCTCACTATCACTGAAGACCAGTTCTACAGGTTGGGAGGAATCGAGTATGAAATGCATCTCTTCAAGATCATCTGCTGAATTATAATTCTGGGCATAAAACTCACCACAGGACAAATCTGCAAGGGCTAGTCCATAACTATGTCGCTTTCGCACAATTGAAGCTATGTAATTGTTGCTCTCAGTAAGTAGAGCATCCTCAGTTATTGTTCCCCTTGTGACAATACGTGTAATACCTCTCTCAACAACACCCTTCACTGCTTTTGGATCTTCCAATTGATCTGCTATCGCTACTTTATATCCCCTATTGACCAGCTTACCTACATACAGATCCACTGAACGAACTGGAACTCCAGCCAGTGGATGTGACGTGTCCCTGATCCTTCTTGAGGTGAGAGTGATGTCCAGAACTTTAGCTCCAATTTCCGCATCCTCATAGAATAGCTCATAGAAGTCACCCACTCGACAGAAGAGGATGACATCTTTTCCAATCTCATCTTTCATCCTCGCCCATTGCCGCATCATAGGGCTGGTGAGATTCTCTCGGTCCATCGCAATTTGTCCAGTGTTTCTTGGCTTAAAAGTATAGATATTAGAATTCAAAACCACTCATCAAGACTTGATTGACCTTTATTTTGTGCTTGATCTATAAAATCAATTTCGTATCCTGCTAACTTGCGCATTGATACTGTATAATAATAGATGCCTGATTTTACAATAAGGTAGGCACCTTTGACTCCGATGATCTCACCGCCAAATTCTGCACCTTCCACTATTTCGAATTCCTGCAACCTGTCAATCTCCTTCACTCGACCGTAGTACTGGCTAAGGTCAACAATCTTACCATCACGGAAGAAGATTCCTTTTATTTTGGATTTGCCAACGACCTCGTTGTAAATTGCTTCTACAGAGGGAAGGACTTCAGTTATAAAATTCCTGAATTCTGAATCTCCTCTTGGAACTATGAATTCAAACTTCCGCTTACTTCCAACCTGTTGTCTTACACCAAGATCTTTGGAAATTAACTGCTCGACTGCTCGTGCTTCTAATCCCGGAAGTTCTGCCACCTGATATCCATAGTCACTTCCCTGCTCGACCCATCGCCTAATATGATTTATGGATACACCAACCTTGAATACGCCTCCCACATCTGTGAGGTACACTGTGGTTTTTGCCGGTTGGCACAATTCCTTTACTTCAGGTGAGGAAGGAAGACAAATAATTCCAATACAAGTCCTGCGACAATTGTACATATCAGAGCGATTACAGGTGCTACACTGATTTCCCGTAAATACCATATTTGGTTTATCCTGCCCAGTATTGTGCATACAACTTACCCATTCTCCCATAGCTGCCCCAACACAAAATTTCCCTTTGCCAACCCTTATGTTGAATGTATCTCCAACTTCTAATTTTCTCTTCTCAATGTCTCCTGTATTGAGATTCGTGAGGTAAATATAGACTTCCACAGGACTGCTTTTCCATTGAAGTTTGGAGACTAGGTAATTCACTCATTACCCATTCTGTGCTTGTTTAAAGTGCTTTCTATAATCTCCCTAATCTCACCGTTGTA
>Ga0114931_10002575_pt1 | contig 23034 bp, 22 predicted proteins | sample 2SBtaG_FD_89579 | JGI IMG/M metagenome (GOLD analysis project Ga0114931, IMG submission 89579) | Deep subsurface microbial communities from Kolumbo volcano to uncover new lineages of life (NeLLi) - 2SBTROV14_V59a metaG | ecosystem: Environmental > Aquatic > Marine > Volcanic | place: Kolumbo... | reverse complement strand
CCCCCCCCCCTGGCACGGGATTGGTTTGGGCGGCAACCGTTTCATCCGCCTGATGGTGAACGAAATGCGGATCAACGTGATCGACCATCCCAACTGGCGTTTCGGGCTGGACGGTCTGCTGCGTCTCAGTTGGGTGCCGGACTAACGAATGAATAGAGTCGTGCAACAACTCGTACTCGGGAGCTGGCTGGACAAGATAGTTTTTGTGCTGGCGATCCACGCCCTGTTTTCCACGCCGCTGCAGGTGCTGAGGCTGATGACGGATCTCGATCAAACGCTTCGGCTCGTCATTTCGGGTGCTGTTGCTGGGGGTGTGGCAGCTTTTGTGTTTTCGTTCTTAGGAAAACTGAATGCTCTGATCACAAACTTTGCTCGCAGTATAGATTCAATCCCCCTCTGGCTCATTGTGGTTATGGGGTTGCTGCTCAGGCTTGCCTGGGTGGGGTGCTTTCCTTCGCAGCCAGGTTCGGATGGCGCCGTCTACCTGAAACTGGCAGACGGCATCATCCATGATCGTTCCTATGAAATTGCCGGTACAAAAGCCTATTGGCCGGTGGGCTATCCGTTGTTCCTGGCGCTGTGGCTGTTTTTCATCGACAATCACCGGCTCGCTTATGTGCTGGCCAATATGTCGCTTTATTTTGTCGCGATTTTCGGCATTGCTGGTCTGGCTGGAAAGATGAGCGGAGGTAAGGGGGCCAGGTTCGCGGCATTCATTTTTGCGATCTGGCCTAACCTGATTGCCAATATGGCAACGCCGGAAAAGGAGACATTGATAGTGGCAATTTTGCCATGGGCAACCTTGTTCTTGCTCGAAGGCTTTGAAGATCGCGGCTATGGGAGGGTTTTTCTCTCCGGATTATTATTGGGCGCCGCAACCTTGATTCAGCCCTCTCTCCAGCTCCTCCCTTTGTTTGCGGTTTTATTGTTGTTTATCGTCCTCGGATTGAGCCGGGCGTCCATGGTCAAGGGCGTATTATTGATTTTGGCCACGGCGGTGACCTTATTTCCGTGGTCGTTGAGGAACTACCTTGAGTTTGATCATTTTGTCCTGGTTTCCACCAATGGGGGGGGGAATTTATATCGGGCCAACAATCCGTTAGCGACAGGGGGCTATGTCGCGAAAGGGCAAGTGGACCTGTCTCCCCTGAGTGAGATTGAGCAGGATAAACAAGGGAAGAAGCTGGCGATTCAATGGATGCTTGCCGAGCCGAAGGATTTTCTTCTTCTCTCCTTGGAGAAGCAAGTACGTTTCATGGGGGATGACGCTGTTGGAGTATACGACACCTTTAAAGTGGGAAATATTCCAATAGACAAAACCCTATATGCGATGGCGAAAGGAGTCGCCGATCTATTCTGGATGATCGTTTGGTTTTCATTGGCCTCCCTGGCGCTTCACCGCGGCAGGAGCAAAATATCCTATGCCTATATCCCTCTGTGGATATGGTTGTATTTGTTTGTGATTCATTCGGTTTTTGAAAGTGCAGGTAAGTATCATGTCCCGGTTCTCTGGGTTTTAAGTGTACTTCTGGCATATTATTGCCTGGCAGGAGACTCAGCCGGGCAACAGGCCGATGTTGGATCTGTTCCGGCTAGTGCATCCTGGAAGCACGCCACTGTGTATCGGCAGTTTGTCCGCTTTTTGATGGTGGGGGGGCTGGCAACCCTGATCCAGTATGCGATCCTGTTTCTGTTGGTCCATTTCCTGGCAACCAATGTGGTGGTGGCCAGCAGCATCGGTTTCGGTATCAGTGCCGTCTTCAATTATCTTTTGAATTACAGGTTTACATTTTCCGCTGATGTCGGTCATCACAAGGCGGTTCCCAAGTTTGCCCTGGTGGCCGGTATGGGGTTATATGTCAATGGCATCTTGATATGGTTCGCCCACGACTATCTCTCATTGCATTATCTTGTTTCTCAGGTGTTTGCGACGGGGGGAACGATTTTGTGGAATTTCGTCATGAATAAAATATGGACGTTCAGACAAGCTTCTGGAGGCGCTCTGCGTTACGAAGAGGCCTCTTCTATTGGCGGAAATCACAAGCAAGGTTAATCAGGATGACTGGTCTTTGAGGGAGATCAACTCAATCGTTATGACAGCTGGCCCGGCTTGCGCAGGCTTCCCGGGGTTTCGTTGATATTCCGCTTGCCTGGCCGAATAGCGGATAGGGGTAGGGGAAGCCGGCAATGGTGCGGATAGTTTTCTTAATCGCCGTTTCCTCATGTTCCTGTGGAAATAAATTTCCCAGCACGTTATCTTGGAGACAGAGCTACACCAGCCACTGCTTCAGCAAGGAGAGCGCGGAACCATGACCAAAATCATCCGCAGCCTGCTCAAGAACACGCGCGTGGTTGAAATCGTGGGGGACACCATCCGGGTTCGCGCCGCCAACATAGCCTTCGGTGAAATGGCCCTGGTGGAGAATATCGACGGGGAAAAGTCCCTCGCCCGGGTGGTGGATCTGGAAGGGGAACTGGTCAGCCTCCAGGTCTATGCCGGCGGCAAAGGCCTGTCCACCGACGCTACCGTCAGCTTTCTGGGCCATCCGCCCGACGTCGTCTATTCCGAGCATATCCTGGGACGCATATTCAGGGGTTCGGGTGAGCCCATCGACACTGGGCCGGATGTGTCCATGGAGCCACGCATACCCGTGGATGGTCCCACGGTCAATCCGGTCATGCGGGTCATGCCCAGCAAGATGATCGAGACCCAGGTGCCGATGATCGACTTGTTCAACTGTCTGGTGGAAAGCCAGAAGATCCCCATCTTCTCGGTGGCCGGCGAGCCCTACAATGAATTGCTGGCCCGCATCGGTTTCCAGGCCAGCGCTGATGTCCTGGTGTTTGGCGGCATGGGGCTGGTGTTCGACGACTACCATTTCTTCCGCACCGCTTTCGAGGAGCACGGCATTTTTCATCGAACGGTGATGTTCGTCAACCAGGCCTCCGATCCTTTGGTGGAGCGGCTGATGATTCCCGATATGGCGTTGGCGGTGGCGGAGAAGATGGCGGTGGAGGAGAACAAGCGGGTGCTGGTGCTGCTCACCGACATGACCGCTTTCGCCGACGCCATGAAGGAGCTGGGGGTGGCTCAGGAGCGGATTCCCGCGATCCGCGGTTACATGGGCGATCTCTATACCCAACTGGCGCGCCGCTACGAGAAGGCGTGTGATTTCAAGGGTGCCGGTTCGTTGACCATTCTTTCCGTCACCACCATGCCCGGCGGCGACGTCACCCATCCTGTGCCCGACAATACCGGCTACATCACCGAGGGGCAGTTCTATCTCCACGACGAGGTCATCGATCCTTTCGGTTCATTGTCCCGCCTCAAGCAACACGTGGTCGGTAAGGCCACCCGCGAGGATCACGGCCAGATCATGAACACCATGATCCGCTTCTACTCCGGCGCGGTCGAGGCGGAAAAGAAGCAGACCATGGCTTTCGAACTGTCGGCCTTCGACGAGAAGCTGCTCAAGTTCGGGCGACTGTTCAGAAACCGCTTCATGGACATCCGGGTGTCGCTCCCCCTGACCGAGGCGCTCGACCTGTGCTGGCAGACCCTGGCCGAGTGTTTCGGGCCCGAAGAACTGCTGATGAAGCAGATCCTGATCGAAAAATATTACCCCAGGAAGGCACCGCAGCAGGCGGGGTGAGGCGGCGGTGGCGAAACTGAAGCTGTCCAAGCACGCCATGCACGAGCAACAGGAACAGCTCAGGCAGTATCAGCGCCTGCTGCCGTCCCTGGATCTCAAGCGCCGCCAGTTGAGCGTGGAGGTGCAGAAGGTGACCTTGATCGGCCTGACGGCCGACAAAGAACCCATGCTCGAGGAGCTGCAGGCGTTGGGGTGCGTGGATCTCATTCCCCTGCAGCTGGAAAGGGAGGAGGGCGAGCCCCAGCCGCCCCCCGCGGGAATCGAGGAGGCGTTGAAATTCCTGCGTGACTGTCCTTCGCGCCGCCGTCATCAGCTGCGCGACCCCCACGGTTTCGATCCGCTCGAGGTGGAGCGGAAGGTGTTGGCGGTACGTAAGCGGCTGCTTGACCTGGAAGAGGAGCGGGATTTTCTGCTGCGGCGGTTGCGGGATCTGGCGCCCTGGGGGGATTTCGAGTTCCCCAGCCTGGAGGAAATGGGGGGCTACCGTCTGTGGTTCTATGTGGTACCTCACGCCGACCTGCCCAAGTTCCACCCCTTGCCGTACTATCAGGAGGTGGTCAAGCGGGACAACCGGTTCAGCTATTTGGTCTTGATTTCTCCCCACGAGCCTCAGGATACGCCGCTGCCCCGGGTTCATGTCGGCAACCGGCCACGCTGGGCGCTGCAACAGCGGCTGGACGAGGTGGAGCTGGCCATCGAGGATACCCAGGCCGAGCGCGCCTGGCTCACCCGCTGGTACGAACTGCTCAAGCGCAGCCTCGCCTTCCTCAAGGATCGTGCCGCACTGGCGGCAGCCGGCCGCAAGGTGTTGCATCATCAGCCCGTGGTGGCGTTGCAGGGGTGGGCACCGCTGGAGCTGTTGCCGGCGTTGGCGGAGCAGGCCCGGGGACGGCGAATGGCGTTCCAGGCCGAAGCGCCCCGTGGTGACGAGAACCCCCCCACCTTGCTGCGTAATCCGCCGGTGTTGGCGGCGGGTGAGGATCTGGTCAATTTCTACATGACCCCCGGCTATCACACCTGGGATCCGTCGTCGATTGTTTTCGTCTCTTTCGCCTTCTTTTTCGTCATGATCCTTGCCGATGCCGGTTATGCCACCTTGCTGGGGGCGGGATTGTTGTTGGCGTGGCAGAAACTGGGGCGTTCGTGCGCCGGGCGCCGCTACCGGCCGTTGCTGGCATCGATCGTGGCGCTGTCGGTGGGTTACGGGATGCTGGTAGGCAGTTATTTCGGTACCTCGCCTCCCCCCGGCTCGTTCCTGACCTCCTTATCAAACTGACCGGCCTGTACAAGAACTGGAACTACAGTCCCCAGGAGAGCCCGGAATTCGAGCGCTACCGGCGCGAGATCGAGGAATTGGTGGCCCGGCATTCCCTGACGACGGAGGAATCGCATCATGATTCATAAAGCACTGATCGAGCGTCTTCGGGTCGAGCCCGGCAAAAAGGTTCGTCTGGAGGATTACCATACCGGTTGGGATCAGACCAGGGAACTCAGGCAACTGGGCAAGGAACTGGTCAGGGAACGGGCGGCCGAGATTCTGGAACAGAACCGCCGTGATCTGGCCGAGGCCCAGGAGTTGCTCTATGCCGATGACCGCTATGCCCTGCTGATCGTCTTTCAGGCGATGGACGCCGCCGGCAAGGACGGCACCATCAAGCACGTGATGTCGGGCGTCAACCCCCAGGGCTGCCAGGTGTTCAGTTTCAAGAAGCCGTCGGCCGAGGAGCTGGATCACACCTTTTTGTGGCGTTACATGAAACGCCTGCCGGAAAGAGGCCGGATCGGCATCTTCAACCGTTCTTATTTCGAGGATGTGCTGGTGGTGAAGGTCCACCCGGAATTGCTGGAAAGTCAAAAACTGCCACCGGGAAAACGCGGCAAGGCTTTCTGGAAGGCCCGTTACCAGGACATCAACGCCTTCGAGCGCCACTTGGTGCGAAACGGCACCGTGGTGCTGAAGTTCTTTCTTCATGTTTCCAAGGAGGAGCAGCGCCAGCGTTTTCTCGAGCGCCTGACCCGCCCCGACAAGCACTGGAAATTTTCCCAAGCCGATCTCCACGAACGCGGATTCTGGGACGATTACATCGAGGCGTATCAGGACGCCATCAGCGCCACCAGCAGCAAATGGGCTCCCTGGTACATCATCCCTGCCGACAACAAATGGGCCACCCGCGCCATCGTCGCCGACATTATCGTCTCGGCCCTGAAAGGTCTGGATTTGCGCTACCCGGAGCTGAGCGGGGAAGCGTTGAAGGCTCTGGAAGAGGCGCGCAGACAACTGGAAAAGGAAAAATGAGCCATACGATTCGGCCGCAGAGACGTAGAGAAAATAAATTCGATGTAAAAACCAATGGAGTTCCGCTATGGCTGAAACCACTATTTCCGAACAAAAGGTCCTCGACGACCAGGAACTGAACCTGATCCACGCCTATTGGCGCGCCTACAATTACCTGGCTGCGGGGATGATCTATCTGCGTGACAAGCCCTTGCTCAAGGAGCCTCTCAAGCCGGAACACGTGAAAAAAACGCCTGCTGGGGCATTGACAGTCAAGATGGTGGACCTGTTCTAGATTACCCAACCACAGGAATCTGCACGGCGGGACTACAAGGAAAAAGGCAACATCAACACGCCGATGGAACTGGCCATCAACAACGAGATCGACCGCTTCAGTCTGGCCATCGACGCCATCGACCGGCGGCCTGCCCTTCTTCATGGCGCAGACAGCCGGATGAGTATTTTTCTTATCCCCACCGACGAAGAACTGGAGATCGCGCGCCAGTCCCAGGGTTGCTGCTAGCCCGGCTGGTTCGAGACTCTCCCCAATGCTGTTGCAATATCCGTGCGTGTAAGCGTGCCTTGGGAGGCAGCCCGTATGGGGTGAGGTGTTTGGGCTCACAATGTATTGTGATGTCGACGACGGTTGTGTGACCCCTATTTATTCTGCCTCGGCTTGGCGCTTTAGTGATAATAGCGGATCTGGTACCACCACCGGCCTATGATTTCATGCAGGGCCAAGGAAGTCCGATAGATGGTCAGGGGGGTGGGAATGAAGGCCATCGGCCCGGCCTCGAGTGGGGATGGGGTGGTGTAGCGGGTTCCGGCGGGAATAACGTTGAGACCGGCTTGGCGGAAGGCTTCGACCGCCCGGGGGAGATGCCAGGCATGGGTGACCAGCAACACGGTATCGATTCCGTGCTGGTTCAGAATCGCGGTGGCGTTATGGGCATTCTCAAAGGTGTTGCGGCTGGTCTTCTCCAGCCAGCTTGGCGGTGTGCCGAATTCGCTCAGGATTTCCCCCATCAGTTCGGATTCAGGGCGTGGTTCGCCCAGTGTGCTGCCACCGCTGGCGAGGATCGGCAGGTTTGTCCGCCGGGCCAGCCAGGCGGCATAGCGAAGTCTTTCCAGTCCCAGTTCGGCAATGGTGTCACCGCCGTATTCGGGTGCATTGCGGTAACGGGAGGCTCCCAGCACCACGATGGCCTGGGCCTTGGGAAGGCTTTGCGGGTTCAGGGGAGGATAGGTTTCCAGGTGGCGGTAGAGGAACTGGCTGGTGACGGGGATGGCGGCGATATAGAGCAGCGCTAACCCCAAAGTGATCAACACCCGCCATCCCCGCCAAAGACCCAGCAAGGACAGCCCCAGAGACAGGCCGGGGGGGAGAAACAGGACCTCCGGAATACGCAGCCATCCATAGGTTTGCACACTGATGCCACTGGATTAGCGGTTGTCTCTGCCGGTCGCCCGGAACTGCTGGTCGGCATGGTAGGAGGAGCGGACCAGGGGACCCGAGGCGACCTGTTTGAAGCCAAGATCCCGGGCAATTTCCGCCAGGCGGCCGAATTCCTCCGGTGGCACGTAGCGCCTGACCGGCAGGTGGTCGCGGCTGGGTTGGAGGTATTGGCCCAGGGTGAGCATATCGCAGTGGTGGCGGCGCAGATCCTCCATGACCGCGACGATTTCTTCCGTGGATTCCCCCAAACCCAGCATCAGCCCCGATTTGGTGGCGACCTCGGGAAAGCGTTCACGGATGATGCGAAGGAGGTTGAGGGAACCCTGGTAATCGGCGCCGGGGCGGGCCTGTTTGTAGAGTCTCGGTACGGTTTCCAGATTGTGGTTGAAGACCTCAGGCGGGTGGCGGGAGAGAATCTCCAGGGCCCGTTGCTCGCGTTTGCGGAAGTCCGGAGTGAGGATCTCGATCAGGGTGGTGGGCGAGTGCCTGCGGATGGTGGCGATACAGGCGGCGAACTGGGAAGCACCGCCATCGCGAAGATCATCCCGGTTGACCGAAGTGATGACCACGTATTGAAGGCCCAGCTCGGCCACGGCCCGGGCGAGATGCTCCGGTTCGTTGGGATCGGGGGGGGCGGGGTGGCCATGAGCGACGTCGCAGAAGGGGCAGCGGCGGGTGCAGAGATCCCCCAGTATCATGAAAGTGGCGGTGCCGTGGCTGAAGCATTCGCCCAGATTGGGACACGCGGCTTCCTCGCACACGCTCGCGAGGCGATGCTGGCGCAGCAGGTGCTTGACCCGGCTGACATTGGGATCGGTTGACAGGCGGATCCTGAGCCAATCCGGCTTGCGCAGGGGAGTAACGCTGGTTTCCACCTTGATGGGGATACGCGCCAGTTTGGCGGCGCCCCGCTGGTGGGTGTCCGGCTTGGCGCGTGACGGCGCGCGCAGGTTCTCAGGCGGATTGCTCATGGTGTTGTCTTTCCTGGTTGGGCAAGTGTTGCAGGTTGGCGTGGACCTGGCCGCTGTTCAGGGCTTCCATCAGGCATCCGAGCAGGGGGACGGCGATTTCGTGAACCTCCACGGCAACCCCGAGGTCGGCCAGGCGGGTTACGGCGAGGTTCCTGAAACCGCAGGGGTCGATGTGGTGGAAAGGGGTCAGGTCCAGGTTTACGTTGAGACTGAGGCCATGGTAACTGCGGAATTTCCTGACCCTGAGCCCCAGAGAGGCGATCTTGGCGTGCTGGACGTAGACCCCCGGGGCGTCATTGCGGGCAGCGGCGACGAGTCCGTACTGCCTGAGCAGGGCGATGGTCGCGTTTTCCAGGGCGCTGACCAGGTCGCGTACGCTGATCTTTTTGCGTGCCAGATCGATCAGGGTGTAGGCGATGAGCTGACCGGGACCGTGATAGGTGATGAGGCCGCCCCGATCGGTCCGTAGCACGGGAATTCCGTGAATCTCCGTTGGCAGATCGTTCCCGTTTTCACCGCCGCTTCCACGCACGCCGACGGTATAGACCGGTGGATGCTCAAGCAACCAGATTTCGTCCCGGGTGTCTGGGGTTCTGCTGGTTGTGAAATGTTGCATGGCGCGCCATACTTCGGGGTAAGCGCGTTGTCCCAGCCAGCGTACCACCAGATCATTGTGCTTCACAGTACCATCACCACATCCGGATGGGCGCGCAGATCCGTGTAGATGGCTTCCAGTTGCGCGCGGCTGTGGGCCCTGATGGTGACCGTCACGGCATTGTATTTGCCGGCCCGGCTGGCGCGGGTGGAGAGCGCGTTTTCACCCAGTTCGGGGGCATGGCGGCGCACGATGGCGACCACCGCCAGTTCGAATTCATCGGTGCCGGGGCCGAAGGCCTTGACCGGCCATTCGCAGGGGAATTCGAGGATATCTTCGTTCATGGCATGACTCAGGATGATTAGCGGGCGGTAGCCAAGGAACGCTTGTAGTGCTGGAAGATGTCGTACATTCGTTGCCATAGGGGCCCGGGTTCACCATCGCTCACCGGCTGATGATCCAGTTCCACTACCGGTACCAGTTCCCGGGTGGAGCTGGAAAGCCAGATTTCGCTGGCTGACGCCAGCTCGGCGGCGCTCAGATTGCGTTCTTCATAGGGGATGTCGTTGGCGGTGGCCAGTTCCAGGATCAGGTCGCGGGTGATGCCGGGCAACAGGTGCGGACCTTTGGCCGGCGTCACCAGGGTGCCCTCGATGAGGGCGAAGACGTTGCTGGCGGCCCCTTCGGTGACCATGTCGTCACGCACCAGGATCGCTTCCTGACAACCCTCGTCGACGGCCTGCTGACGCATCAGTACGTTGGCGAGGAGGGTGATGGCCTTGATGTGGCACCATTGCCAGCGGATGTCGGGGTGGGTGATGGCCCGGGCGGGCTGGGGGGGCGTGTTGGCGATGGGAGTGGCCCAGGCAACGACCGTGGCTTGCGGGCTGGCGGGAAAGGCGTGATCGCGTTTTGGCGCCGTGCCCCGGGTGATCTGCAGATAAACTGCCTGGTCGCCATTGCCGTGGAGGAGCCGTTGCAGAATGATCCGCCATTGGTTGCGGTCCAGCGGCGGCTCCATCCGGATGGCCTGGAGGCTGTTTTCCAGCCGCTGCAGATGTTGCCCGAGGCGGAATGGTGTGCCGCCATAGGCTGGAATGACTTCGTAGACGCCGTCTCCGAACAGGAAACCCCGGTCCAGGACTGAGATTCTGGCTTCACTCAGGGGGAGGTAGGTGCCATTGAGATAGGCGATGGGATCACTCATGGGGACGGTTTCTCCATTGTTCTATGAGCAGCCACCCCTCATCCATGACCCGGTGGACCAAACCGCCGGTGGGCACTTTCTGGAGAGCGATCACGGGAGACTCCAGGATCGTCTTGTTTTCCAGGCGGATGCTCAGAGTACCCAATTCCTGGCCCTTGCTGATCGGTGCGGTGATCCACGGTTCCATATCCACCTGGATGGAGAGACCCTCCGCGCGTTCTTTGGGTACCGTGACGTAAATGGGTCTGGCCACGCCGACCGGCAGGGTTTCCAGCGCGCCCTTGTAGATCCGGACTTCCCGTAAGGGGCTTGTCGGGTCGTGGATCAAACGGGTGGTGAAGAAACGGAACCCATAGTTGAGCAGGGCCTGGGAGGCGCTGGCACGGGCATTGTCGCTGTCGGTCCCCATCACCGTGGAGATCAGCCTCATCTCGTCCCGCTTGGCGGAGGCCACCAGACAGTAACCGGCCTCTTCGGTATGGCCGGTTTTGACCCCGTCTACGGTCGGATCGCGCCACAGCAGCCGGTTGCGGTTGTGCTGGGTGATGTCGTTATAGGTGAATTGCTTGATCCGGAACCAGGGATAGTATTCAGGGAACTCGGCGATCAGGGCTTGGGTCAGGAGGGTCAGATCGTGGGCAGTGGTGTAGTGGTCGGGGTCGGGCAGGCCGGTGCTGTTGACGAAATGGGTGTTTGTCATCCCGAGCCGTTGAGCGTGCTGGTTCATCAGTTCGGCAAAGGTGCGTTCGTCGCCGGCGATGTGTTCGGCCAGGGCGATGCTGGCGTCGTTGCCCGACTGGACGATGACCCCTTTGAGCAGCTCTTCCACCGGGACTCTTTTGTCGACCTCGATGAACATGCGCGAGCCGGGGGCCTTCCAGGCTTTTTTGCTGACCGTCACCTGGTCGTCCAGGTTGAGGTTGCCGCGCTTGATCTCATTCAGGACTGCATAGACCGTCATGATCTTGGTGAGGCTGGCGGAGGGCATGCGCTGATCGGCGTTGTGATCCGCCAGGACCTTACCGCTGTGGAAATCCATCATGAAGTAGCTTCTGGCCTCCAGCTTGGGCGGAGGAGGAGTGACTGCCAGGGAAGGCAGGGTGATCGACAAAAGAGACAGGATCGAAAGGAGATAGAGGCTGAGTCGTTTGCGTTTCATCATCTGATTTCTTGGCTTCATAGAGTCGGGTTGGGGTCGAGAGTGGCGGGTATCGGCCCGCGTATCATGTGTCCTTCATTGAATTGTCACTATCTTGGGATCGAAACCATAGTCGCGTAGCTGACTGCTCAATTTCTCAACCTCGGATTGGGAGCCGAGAGGGCCTACCCGGACGCGGAAAAGAGGATGGGAACTATTGGAATCAGACTGGATGAGCGCCTTGGGGAGCTGGTACCGGTTCAATCTTGCGAGGGTGCGCTTGGCGTTCTCCAGATTGCTGAAGGCGCCCACTTGGAGGAAAATCCTGCGGCCTGCCGTGCCTTGGGGTGCCATGGCTTTCACTTCCACCGGGGCGGTTCCCGTCTTGTCCAGGCCCAATTTGACTGCGGCGGCGTAGGAGAGGTCGATGATTCTGCCGGGATGGAAGGGTCCCCGGTCGTTGACCTTGACTACCACGCTCCGGCCATTGTCCAGGTTGGTGACCTTGACGTAGCAGGGAATGGGCAGGGTCTTGTGAGCCGCGGTCATGGCGTACATGTCGTAGATCTCCCCGGAAGCGGTAGGGTGTCCATGGAATTTGTTCCCATACCAGCTGGCCAGGCCTTTTTCCACGTACCCCGTGCTTCGTTTCAGCACCTGGTAGCGTTTACCGAGGACCACATAGGAATCGGGATTGGCGGCGCGGTTCCGGGGCTCGAACCTGGGAACCGCATCGGGGATTGCGCTGACATCGACCGGCTGGTCGGGGGGACCGTCGTTGGATTGCATGCTGCAACCGGCGATGAGTCCAGCCAGCGCCAGTATCGCCAGCAGATGTGGGGGCAATGTTTTCGTCCGGGCAAGCGGTTTCTGCAGCGAAAGAAGCAATCCTGGCGGGAATCTGCGCCACGACAAAGTTTCGCCACGATTCATCGCTTGGCCACCTTTTGTTCCCTCCGCTGTTTGATCGCTTCACTCAATTGGTAGACCGCCATGGCATACAAGTGGCTGCGATTATACCGGGTGATGACATAGAAGTTACTGTATCCCAGCCAAGTTTCCGGTTTGCTTTCCCCTTCCAGGGTGAAGACGTTGGCCTTGAGGGAGGTATCGGTGTCCGGTAGGTCCGGTAAACCCCGGGCCTGCAGTTCAGGCAAGGTGAATTTGGCCTTCAGTTCCCTGTTGGCCAGAGAACCGGCATTTTCCGGAAGGGGCTTGGCAACGGGTTGGCCCGCTTGCCAGCCGTGTTGGGAGAAATAGTTGGCGACACTGGCGATGACATCGCCGGGATTATGCCAGATATCCCGTTTTCCGTCGCCATCGAAATCAGCAGCGTAGTGCCGATAACTGGACGGCATGAATTGAGGCCAACCCATGGCACCCGCATAGGAACCCTGAGGGATCCTGGGATCCATGGACTCCTCGCGGCTGAGGAGGAGAAACTGTTCCAGTTCGCTGCGAAAGAAATCGGCGCGTCGGGGATAGGCGAAGGCCAGGGTGGCGAGCGCATCGAGGACCCGGAAGGAACCGGTGCGGGTGCCATACAAGGTTTCCACTCCCAGGATGGCGACAATGATCTGAGGGGGAACGCCGTAGCTGTGGTGGATACGCTCGAGAATCTCTTGGTGGCGCTGCCAGAATTTGGCCCCTTCGGCGATCCTTTGCTCGGTCAGGAAAATTTTCCGGTACTGGTGCCAGGGTTTGGCTTCGGCGGGTCTCTGGATGGCCTTGAGGATATTTTGCTTGATTTCGGCAGCGCTGAGCAGCGCCCCGAGTTCGGCTGCCTCGAAGCCGTGTTTTTTTGCCATCTGCTGGATGAACCGGTCGGCTTCCGGGTATTGCTTCAGGGGCAGGGAGAAGCCGGCACTGCTGACCATGACCAGGGGCAATGCGATGAAACGAAGGAGTCTTTTCATCAGGAGGGCACCAGTTTGCGGTGAGTATGTAATGACATCATGATACCAAAGCCCGCCATCACCGTGACCATCGACGTGCCGCCATAGCTGATCAAAGGCAGGGGAACGCCGACTACTGGCAGGATTCCGATGACCATGCCGATGTTGACGAAGACATAGACGAAGAAGGTCAGCGCCAGGGAGGCGCTAAGGAGACGGCTGAACGAGTCCTGGGCTTGTAGCGCCATGTGGAAACCGCGGACGACGATTACGAGATACAGCCCCATCAGAGCGATGCTTCCCAGCAATCCGAATTCCTCTGCCCAGACCGCAAAGATGAAATCGGTGTGGGGTTCGGGGAGAAATTCCAGGTGGGACTGGGTTCCGTCCAACCACCCTTTGCCCCAGGGACCCCCGGAACCGATGGCAATCTTGGCCTGGATGGTGTGATAGCCGCGTCCCAGGGGATCCTTCTCCGGATGCAGGAACATCAGGATACGGTCACGTTGATAGTCATGGAGCATGAACCAAAACACAGGCAGGGCAGCCATCACCACCCCTGTCATGTATCCCAGTAGGCGCCAGGAAATTCCGGCGAAGAAAACCACCGCAAAGCCGGCGCTGGCCACCAGCAGGGCGGTTCCAAGGTCGGGCTGTTTGGCGATCAACAGGGTGGGGAGAAGAATCCATATCCCTGCCAGGGCGAGGGTCTTGAGCTGCGGCGGAAGGGGGTTCTCCGAGAGGTAACGGGCCACCAGGATGGGGGTGAAGATCTTGACGAATTCGGAAGGCTGGAATCGTATGAACCCCAGATCCAACCATCGTTGTGCCCCCTTGCCGACGTCCCCCAGCACCAGCACGGCCAACAGCAGCGCGATTCCAGCGGCATAGAGATAAGGCGACCAACGGTAGAGCGTGCGCGGATGGACCTGGGCGACCAATCCCATGATGCCGAAGGCAATCCCCAGCCGCACACCCTGTTTGTATACCAGGCTGATATCCCTGTCGGCAGCGCTGTAGAGGACCAGCAGGCCGATGCCGGACAATACCATGAGGCTCAATAGCAGTAACGGGTCGATGTGAATGTGTTGCCACAGACTGCGGGGACGGGCGGGATAATTGGGGGCGATGGTGCTCATGGTCGTTTCAGATATTTCTCTATGATCCGGCGGGCGATGGGGGCAGCCACGGTACCGCCGTGGCCGGCATTTTCGGAAACCACCGCAATGGCGATCTGCGGCGTTTCCGCCGGAGCGAAAGCGATGAACAGAGCATGGTCATGAAGCTTCTTGGCCAGTTTCTAGGCTTTGTATTCCTCTTCCTGTTTGACCGTAAAAACCTGTGCGGTTCCGGTTTTTCCCGCGATCCGGTAAGGGATCCCTTGGCCGATCCGCCGGGCGGTACCGGCTGGACTGTGGATCACGGCGATCATGGCGTCGATGATGGTATCCAGGTGCTTGGGGTCGAGGGGGATGGTTGTTTTGCGCGTATCACTTTCGAGCGGACTGGAGTGGCCGTTGCTGACGATGTAGGAAGCGACGCGAGGGGTGATCACGGTCCCCCGGTTGGCCAGGATGGCCGTGGCTCTGGCAAGCTGGAGTGGGGTGACCTGGAGAAACCCCTGTCCGATCCCGGTGATCAGGGTTTCGCCGGGATACCAGGGTTGCTTCTTGACCCGTTTCTTCCATGCCTGGGAAGGAAGCAGGCCGGATTTTTCCCCATCGATGTCGATACCGGTTCGCTGTCCGAAACCGAATCGGGCGAGGAAATCGTGAATTCGGTCGATGCCCAGGTCGAGGGCGAGGGCATAGAAATAGACGTCACAGGACTGGACGATGGCTTTTTTCAGATTGACCTCGCCATGCCCCCATCTTTTCCAGTCCCGATAACGATGAGAGACGCCGGGTAGGAGATAGAAGCCGGGACAGAAAGTTTCCTTGTGGGGGTCGGTCACTCCATATTCGAGTCCCGCCAGACCGATGAAAGGTTTGATGGTGGAACCGGGAGGGTAGCGGCCCCGCAAGGTTCGGTCGAACAAGGGGCGGTCAGGTGAAGTCTGCAGGGCCTGGTAGTCCTTGTGACGAATCCCGTACACGAAATTGTTGGGATCGAAACCTGGCTTGCTGGCGAGGACCAGGACTTTGCCAGTGGCGGGCTCTAGGGCGACGACCGCGCCGCTATATTCCCCTAGTCCTTCGTAGGCGATCCTTTGCAAATCGATGTCAAGGTTCAGATGGAGGTCGGCGCCCGGTTGCGGTGGGGTGACCTTCAGTACCCGCAACTCGCGCCCCCGGGCATTGGTCTCGATTTCGGCATACCCGGTGTGACCGTGCAGCGTCGCCTCGTAAGCATGTTCGATCCCCACTTTGCCCACATGGGTCGTACCCCGGTATTCGGCGACGTCGAGGCGTTTCAATTCCCGCTCATTGATACTGCTCACATAGCCCACCACGTGGGATACCAGTTCACCGAAAGGGTAGTGCCTGACCAGGCGGGCATGGATGTCGACGCCGTGAAAAAAGGGCCTTTTCACCGCGAAACGGGCGACTTCCTCGTCCGTGAGATGCAGCTTGAGAGGGACGTTCTGAAAACGCTTGTGGCGCTTCATCAGCTTCCTGAAGCGGGTGATCTCGTCTTCATCGATGCTCAGAATGGATTGCATCCGCCTCAAGGTGTCTTCGAGGTCTTCCACCTGTTCCGGAACGATCTCCAGGCTGTAGACCGAGATGTTTTCCGCCAGCACCCGGCCGTTGCGATCATAGATCAGGCCCCGGGTCGGTGGAAGAGGAGAGATCTTGACCCGGTTGTCATGGGCCAGCATCGCATAGTGATGGTGGCCTAAGACCTGCAGGTACACGAGGCGGGCGATCAGTCCCAGGGTCAGGAGGACGATCACGGCGGAGGCGGCACTGATACGGATCTTGATCAGGCGGCTTTCGTGCGCGGCGTCTTTTAGCCTGAAGGGGGCCATGTTCAGTAATGGGCCGGATTGCGCCATTGGATGGCACGGCAGATACTCAGGACTGCCGGCCAGGCCAAGGTTCCCGTCAGGGCCGGCAACCAGTAGGTCCAGGAGAGCGGCGGTTTGCCCTGCAGGATCTCAATGAAGAACATGATGAGTTGTGAGCAAAGAAGGAAGAACAGGACATACGCTAGTTGTTGCAGTAAGGGAAAGACTCTCAGGTGGGTATGCAAACGGACACAGCCATAGGCGATGAGCGCGTAGATCAAAGCATGCTGGCCGAGCAGCCGTCCGGTCGCCGCATCGGCCAGTAGTCCTGTCAGCCACGCCAGCCCGACCCCATAGCGGTCCGATTGGGTCAGGCACCAGTACATCAGGACCAACAGCACCCAGTCGGGATTGAGCATGGATAGCGTTGCGGGCCACTCCAGGAGTCGCAGGATCATTGCCACGACCAGGCTGATCAGAATGGTGGTGTAGTGTCTGGTATCCTCAGTGTTCATCACTGTCAGGCCGAGGTGACGCCGGGACTGTCTGCTCCGCTCCGCTGGCGGGAGAGGCTTGCAGGGGCAGGAAAGGCCGGGCCGATTCCTGGCTCCAGGTGATGAGGACTTCCCGGATTCTGTCCAGAGCCGCACTTGGCTTTGCGGTGATCAGGGCGAAGCGACTTCCGGCCTGGGTCTTGACTTCAGTGACGGTGGCCACCGGATAGCCCTGGGGAAATACGCCACCCAGCCCGGAGGTCACCAGCAGGTCGCCTGTCTGGATATCGGCATTGTTGGGCAGGTTGGGGACTTCCAACTGGTCCAGCCGGCCGTTGCCAACGGCGATGGCCCGCAGGCCGTTGCGATTGACCTGGACCGGGATAGCATGGCTGGGGTCGGTGATCAGGAGGATTTCGGCATTGGTGGGGGATACCCGCACGACCTGGCCGACGATGCCGTCCACACTCAATACCGGTTGCCCCACATGGACGCCGAAATGGCTCCCCTTGTTGATCAGCACCCGGTGCTCATAAGGCGCCAGGTTGACCGATACCAGTTCGGCCACCAACATCTGTTCTCCCAGTTTGAAAGAGTTGTCGAGAAAGGCACGCAGGCGGTCGTTTTCCTTCAGCAAGGCTTCGTACTTGAGGGTGCGTTGTTTCAGCCGCGCCAGTTCCTTACGCAGATGCTCATTCTCCTGCAGCAGGACGTCGCGTCCCCGGAAGTTGTTTGCGAGGGTGTGGCTCAACTGCACGGGTGCGGCTGCCAGCCATTGGATAGGATAGACCGAGACCGACAAGCTCTTGTGCAGCCAACTCATGTGGTGGTAATGATCGACCGTCATCAAGACACAGGAGAACAACGCACAGAGCGCCACCCGGGTGTTGAGAGAAGGGCCATGGGTGAAGAGCAGCTTAATGGGTTACCTCCTGGAAACGAGCTCGATCTATTCCAGCGAGAATGCGGCAGGACCTTTCTCGTCGAGCATCTCCAGAATAATCCCGCCACCCCGGGCGACACAGGTCATGGGGTCTTCAGCGATGACCACCGGCAGTCCGGTTTCCTCCGCGATCAGGCGGTCCATGTCTTTGAGCAGGGCTCCACCGCCGATCAGGACAATGCCACGCTCGGCGACATCGGCGCCAAGATCGGGAGCGGTCTGTTCCAGCGCTACCCGGACGGCACCGACGATGCCGGTCAGAGGTTCCTGGAGGGCCTCCAGGATCTCGTTGCTGTTGAGAGTAAAGCTCCGGGGCACGCCTTCTGCCAGGTTGCGGCCACGCACCTCGATTTCCAGGACCTCGGTGGCGGGATAGGCGCCGCCGATTTCCTGTTTGATTCTTTCCGCGGTGGCCTCTCCAATCAGGGTGCCATAGTTGCGGCGCACGTAATTGATGATGGCTTCGTCGAAACGGTCACCACCGATGCGAACCGATTCAGCATAGACGATCCCGTTGAGGGAAATCACCGCCACTTCCGAGGTGCCCCCCCCGATATCGAGCACCATGGAGCCGCGAGGTTCGTCCACTGGCAGGTTGGCGCCGACCGCGGCCGCCATCGGCTCCTCGATCAGATACACTTCGCGGGCCCCGGCTCCCAAGGCCGATTCTTTGATTGCCCGGCGCTCCACCTGGGTCGAGCCACAGGGGACGCAGATCAGTACCCGGGGACTGGGTTTGAGCAGTTTGCTTTCATGCACCTTGTGGATGAAGAACTGCAGCATTTTCTCGGTGACGGTAAAATCTGCGATCACCCCATCCTTGAGTGGCCGGATCGCGGTGACGTTACCGGGGGTGCGGCCGAGCATCTGTTTGGCCTCCTGGCCCACCGCTGCTATGCTTTTGGTGCCTCGCAGCCGGTCCTCACGAATAGCGACGACCGACGGTTCGTTCAGAACGATGCCTTGACCGGGAATGTAGATGAGGGTGTTTGCTGTGCCGAGATCGATGGACAGATCGTTGGAGAAAAGTCCGCGCAGGCGTTTGAACATAGGATTTTGGCTGTTGAAATTGGATTACTTTACCAATCCGATGGGGAAACAGGCAAGCAATGAATTATGATATGCGTTTGCGCGAAATGTTCGCAAAATTGATGCAATACGTTGCAGGGAGTCAGTAATGTCGTTAACAGTCGATGAAGTAAAGAAAATTGCCTATCTGGCACGTATAAGGATAGACGAAAATGATGCCACCGGTTACGCCCGGGATCTTTCCGGCATTCTGGATTTCGTCGCCCAGATGAACACGGTGGACACCAATGGTGTGGAGCCCATGGCTCATCCACTCGACCTTCCCCAGCGCCTTCGCCCCGATGAAGTGACCGAGGAGAACCAGCGTGAGCGTTTCCAGGCTATCGCTCCGGCGGTGGAAGCGGGGCTCTACCTGGTTCCCCAGGTGATCGAATAGGGATACCCCAGACTGGAAGCTCGTAACCAAACATTCATTCGTTAAGGACCATCATGCATACCAAGACTCTTGCCGAACTGGCTGCCGGGCTACGGGCCCGCGAATTCTCCAGCCGTGAACTGGTTCAGCATTTCCTCAACCGGATCGATCAGTACAACGGCACCCTGAATGCGTTTGTCACCCTCAGCGGCGAACGGGCCCTGGACGATGCGGAGGCTGCCGACCGCTTGCTGAGCCAAGGGGAAGGCGGGGCTTTGACCGGATTGCCGGTGGCCCAGAAAGACATTTTCTGTACCCGGGATATCCGGACCTCCTGCGGATCCCGGATGCTCGACAACTTTACCGCCCCCTACGACGCCACGGTGGTGGCCAGATTGCGTCAGGCGGGTACCGCCCTGCTTGGCAAGCTGAATATGGATGAGTTCGCCATGGGATCGTCCAATGAGACCAGTTTCTATGGCGAGGTGAAGAATCCCTGGAAACCGGACTGCGTGCCCGGCGGTTCTTCCGGCGGATCGGCGGCGGCGGTGGCGGCAGGTCTGACACCGGCGGCCACCGGTACCGATACCGGCGGATCGATACGCCAACCGGCGGCATTCTGTGGTATCACCGGGCTCAAGCCCACCTATGGCCGGGTGTCCCGCTGGGGTATGATTGCCTTCGCCTCCAGTCTCGATCAGGGCGGCCCCATGGCCCGCAGCGCCGAGGACTGTGCGTTGCTGCTGGGGGCGATGGCGGGGTTCGACGAGCGGGATTCCACCAGCGTCGATCATCCAGTGCCCGATTATTGCGCCAGTCTGGACGATTCCCTGGAAGGCTTGAAGATCGGTCTGCCAAGGGAGTTCTTCGCCGATCTCGAGTCTGATATGGCTGCGGTGCTCGACAACGCCATGGACGAATACCGAAAGCTGGGGGTGGAGTTCAGGGAAATCTCTTTGCCCAACATCGGCCTTTCGGTCCCCGCCTATTACGTGATCGCGCCGTCGGAATGTTCGTCCAACCTGGCCCGCTATGACGGGGTCCGCTACGGTTATCGTTGTGAGGAACCGAAGGATCTGGAAGACCTCTACATGCGCAGTCGGGGGGAGGGCTTCGGCGCCGAGGTCAAGCGGCGGATTCTCATCGGTACCTATGCCCTCTCGGCCGGCTATTACGATGCCTACTACCTCAAGGCGCAGAAGGTGCGCCGGCTGATTGCCGAGGATTTCAAGCGGGCCTTCGAGGAGGTGGACGTGATTCTCGGTCCCACCACCCCGACCCCGGCGTTCGGGATCGGAGAAAAGACCGGCGACCCGATCTCCATGTATCTGTCGGACATCTACACCATCGCCATCAATCTGGCGGGACTCCCGGGGATGTCGCTTCCTGCCGGGTTCATCACTGGCAAACCGGTGGGATTGCAGCTGATTGGCGGCTATTTCGAGGAAGCCAGATTGCTCAACGTCGCGCACCGTTATCAGCAGGTGACCGACTGGCATCGTCAGCTTCCCGAAGCATTTGTCTGAGGCGTGATGAAGACCGGCCTGGGGCCTCGGCAAGAGGGCGAATCTTTCATGGTATCGAATTTATATTTAGGTGTTTGAGGTACAGTTGATGGAATGGGAACCTGTCATTGGGCTGGAGATTCACACTCAGCTCAAAACCAAATCGAAGATTTTTTCCGGTGCGTCCACGGCCTACGGAGCACCCCCCAATACCCAGGCGTGTGCGATCGATCTGGGGATGCCGGGGGTGCTGCCGGTGCTCAATGAAGCCGCGGTCAGGATGGCGGTGAAATTCGGTCTTGCGGTGGAGGCCGAGATCGCGCCGAAATCGGTATTTGCCCGCAAGAACTATTTCTATCCCGATCTTCCCAAGGGTTATCAGATCAGCCAGTACGAACTGCCGGTGGTGGGGAAGGGACACCTGATGATCCACGTGGATGGCCGTGAAAAGCGCATCGGCATCACCCGGGCCCATCTGGAGGAGGACGCTGGAAAATCCCTGCACGAGGATTTCCAGGGGCTGACCGGGATCGACCTCAACCGCGCCGGCACCCCTTTGCTGGAAATCGTCTCCGAGCCCGATATCCGCTCCCCCGAGGAAGCCGTGGCCTATATGAAGAAGCTGCATCAACTGGTGGTGTACCTGGGAATCTGCGATGGCAATATGCAGGAAGGTTCCTTCCGTTGTGACGCCAACGTCTCGGTCCGTCCCAGGGGAGAGGAGCAATACGGCACCCGCACCGAGATCAAGAACGTCAATTCCTTCCGCTTCGTAGAAAGGGCGATCAGTTACGAGATCGAGCGCCAGATCGAGGTTCTGGAGAAAGGTGGCACCATCGTTCAGGAAACCCGCCTGTATGACGCCGACAAGGATGAAACCCGATCCATGCGCACCAAGGAGGAGGCCAACGACTACCGCTATTTCCCCGATCCGGACCTGCTTCCCCTGATGGTCAGCAGCGACTTCATTGAAGAGGTGCGCGGGGAATTGCCGGAACTGCCGGAAGCCAAATATCACCGTTTCCTCGACCAATATGCCCTCAAGCCCTATGACGCCGAGGTTCTCACCGCCAGTCAGGCGCTTGCGGATTACTTCGAAGTGGTGGTGGAGACCTCCGCCTGCGATCCCAAGCTGTGCGCCAACTGGGTGATGGTGGAGCTCTCCGGTGCCCTCAACAAGGCCGGGCTGGACATCACAGCAAGCCCCGTCAGCGCCAGCCTCCTGGGCGGCCTGCTCAAGCGCTTGGCAGACAACACCATTTCCGGCAAGATCGCCAAGCAGGTGTTCGAGCTGATGTGGGAGAGCGGCAAGGATGCCGACACCCTGATCGAGGAAAAGGGACTCAAACAGATCACCGACAGCGGCGCAATCGAAAAGATCATCGACGAGGTGATTGCCAACAACCCGAAACAGCTGGAGCAGTACCGTAGCGGCAAGGACAAATTGTTCGGCTTCTTCGTCGGCCAGGTGATGAAGGCGACCCAGGGCAAGGCCAATCCCCAACAGGTCAATGAACTGCTCAAGGATAAACTCAAAGTGGAATGATGAGTGGCGAAGAACGTCGCCAGGTGCTGGCGGCCCTGGCGGGTGGCAAATCGGTCCTGGAGACGCTGCCGGCAGATTCGCCATTACAGCGTTATCGGCCACTGGCGGAGGCGGCCTTGCAGGCGTATTGCCAGGGGGATGACGAGGCACTCCATGCTGCCCTGGCCAAGCTCCCTTTCCGCTCGCCCTATCGGGATCTGCGCTATTGGCTCAACGCTCTGAAATGTTATCCCCATGCAGCGGCGGACGCTTTCCACCTGCTTGAGCGTCTCGCTCCCGATTCTCCTTTCGTGGGTCCGGCAAAAGTGGCGCGGGCGCTGTTCGAGGGGGACAGGAAAGGGCTGGGGCCCCAAGCCAGGGAATTCGTTCGCGCCATTGCCGGCAAAGGGGGGGAGAAGGCCCAACCCAAGCAGCTCTTCTCCACCCTCCTCGCGGAGGCCAAAAAACAGCCGGATACCCCGGGATTGCAGGCGGGCCTGTTGGCTTTGCTGGGCTACTATCCCGCCGGAAAAAACGCCTTTGCGAAAGTTTACGGCCCCGCCGACCGGGACGAGTTGTTACGTATGGAGGCCCTTCTGGCGGAACGGAAAAAGGATCTGGACACCGCTTTGAATCTCTGGGAGGAGTTGTCCCATCGTTACCGGCGGGCCGGCAGGCAGCTCCATGCGGCCAGGGTCCTGTGGCATATGGTCGGGTTGTTGGAAAAAGCCAATTACCCCGAGCTCGAGGCCTATGAGGATTTGCTTAGCGATGCGGTTTCGCTGGATCCACGGCTGCGGGATGCCTGGCTCAAGCTGGCGGAAGTCCTGCACAAGCAGGAAGACCAGAAGGGCCGGGGCCGGGTGCTCGACCAGGCCCTCAAACATTTTCCGGATGACCCGGCGGTGTTGCAGGCGGCTGCAGATGCTGCCATCGACCGGGAGGTTTTCAAAAAGGCGGCACGTCTCACCCGCCAGTTGCTT
>Ga0114931_10002574_pt1 | contig 23045 bp, 20 predicted proteins | sample 2SBtaG_FD_89579 | JGI IMG/M metagenome (GOLD analysis project Ga0114931, IMG submission 89579) | Deep subsurface microbial communities from Kolumbo volcano to uncover new lineages of life (NeLLi) - 2SBTROV14_V59a metaG | ecosystem: Environmental > Aquatic > Marine > Volcanic | place: Kolumbo... | reverse complement strand
GGTGGGAGATCAACGAGCAGTACCATCCGGAGAGGTGGCCGAGCTGGCTGAAGGCACAGGTTTGCTAAACCTGCGTAGGGGCAACTCTACCGAGGGTTCGAATCCCTCCCTCTCCGCTTTTTTGCGTCCTGTTGAACCTTAAACGAGAAAAAGAAGTGACCGAAGTTCGCACAAGATTTGCTCCAAGTCCGACGGGCTATCTGCATGTCGGCGGAGCACGTACGGCTATTTTCAATTGGCTTTACGCCCGCCACGCAGGGGGAAAGTTCTTTCTCAGAATTGAAGATACGGATGCGGCTCGTTCGGGAGACGACATGGTTCGCGCCATCCTCGAAGGCATGCAGTGGCTTGGGCTCGAATGGGACGACGACGTGATTTATCAGTCACAGCGTTTGGAGAAGTATCGTCAAACGGCCCAAGATTTGATCGAGGCCGGCAGTGCCTACAAGTGTTTTTGTTCCAAGGAGGACCTGCAACAGCGCAGGGAAGCTGCGGCGGTTGAGAAACGCGACTACCGCTATCGGGAAGATCGCACGTGTCTGAAACTTTCTGCCAAGGATATTCTGGCGCGCGAACAAGCTGGACAACCATATGTGGTACGTCTCCGAATCCCGGATTCAGGCGAAACCACCTTTGTTGACCAGGTTTACGGCGAGATTGCCGTTCGGCATTCACAGTTAGATGATTTCGTGATACTGCGCCCGGACGGGTATCCAACTTACCACCTGGCCGTTGTTGTGGACGATCATGACATGGGCATTACGCACATCATTCGCGGAGATGACCATCTGTCCAATACTCCCAAACATGTGCTTTTGTATGAAGCATTACAACGAACGCCGCCAGCTTTTGCCCACGTTCCCCTGATTCTCGGCCCGGACAAACATCGCCTGAGCAAACGCCACGGTGCCACTGCTGTGGGGGAGTACGAAAAGCAGGGGTACTTAAACCGCGCAATGGTTAATTTTTTGTCACTGCTGGGTTGGTCTCCGGGAGATGACCGTGAAATTCTAACGACAGACGAATTGATCCAGACTTTCAAGTTGAGCGGCATCAATAAGAAGAGCGCTGTTTTCGACGAAACAAAACTGGAATGGATGAACGGCCAATACATTATGAAGCTCGAGACGCAAGCTTTGGTCGAGATGGTCACACCATGGTTGGTGGAGGCCGGGTTAGTGACCGTCGATTTCCTCAAGGAGAACCAAACATGGGTGGCCGCAATTATGAAGTTGCTTCAGCCACGTCTCAAGAAACTGTCCGACGTGGTGCCGGCAGCGGCCTATTTTTTTAGAGCGCCCACTGAATACGACGACAAGGGCATCCGAAAATATTGGCAAAAACCAGGTGCGAGTCAGCAGTTGCAGGCACTATCTGACCGTTTTAGCAGCGTGAATGATTTCGCAACGGTACAACTCGAGCCGATCATCCGGACGTTTGCTGAAGAAAAAGGCGTCGGCGCCGGCAAGATAATTCATCCCCTTCGGCTGGCGTTGACGGGCACGACCTTCAGCCCGGGCATTTTCGAAGTCATGGAAATCCTGGGGAAGCAGAACGTCCTGCATCGAATCGAAAGCGCCGTCGGCTACATTGAAAAACATCGCCTGGCGAATAAAGAGGTGGCGTGAGTTTCGGCAGAGGTTTCTGGGGTGTCGTCCAACGGCAAGACACGCGACTCTGGATCGTGGAATCGGGGTTCGAATCCCTGCACCCCAGCATGATTGTTTTACAAGATTTCCCTCCCGGGGACACCATTGTGCCCTCTCAAGTCGGGCGCTGCGCTTGATTGGCAAGCTGGCTCTTGCAAGCTCGGTCACAAACTTATTTCATCTGAAGAGGCTTCGCAAGAGCCTTTTTTTTTTCTTGGAACACATTCAAAACGTATCGTTGCATCCTCTTTCCTTGCGTCAATCTCCCGGTCCCAGATGCCAGCAATGAGCTCGCCACCATGAACAAGGATATGAAAAAATACTACGCGCAACGCGCTTTCGAGTATGAAGGCATTTACCGCAGGTCCGAACGTCAGACAGATTTGGCGCTATTGGAGCAACGCGTGAGCAAGGCTTTTGACGGGTTGGACGTTCTTGAAATCGCTTGCGGCACGGGCTACTGGACTCGCTTCATTGCTCGATCTGCGAAGTCTATTTTTGCCGTTGATTGTAATGCCGAAGGAATCGTTCTCGCCTCCGAGAAAGACTATGGCACAAACTGCCGGGTCAACTTCATCCGTTGTGATGCTTATGAATTGAATGACATTGGCACGGATTTCAGCGGCGCATTTTGTGGCTTCTGGTGGTCACATTTACCCCAGGATAGAATCGCTACTTTTTTGGAGACCTTGCATTTGAGACTGCGGCCCGACGCGCGTGTCATCATGATATATAACCGTTTCGTTCATGGGAGCAGCACGCCTATTAGTAGGAGAGACGCTAACGGCAACAGCTACCAACGGCGAACTCTTGCCGATGGCTCCATCCATGAAGTCTTGAAAAATTTTCCAACCGAGACCGAACTGCAGGTGGCAGTCAAAAAGTTCGGGCACCGGATTCGTGTCACAAATCATGAGTTCTATTGGGTACTGGAATACCTCTCTCGATGAGAGACGGCGGCGCGCGTCGAACTCTACCCGATCCCCGGCGCTGTTAGTTTGTGAAACCGACGATTGTGCAAAATGGCAGCGACTGAAAGCCCTGCCGTAAGTCCCATCCAAAGCCCGCGGGCACCGAAGCCAAAGTGCATGCCCAGCATATAACCTGACGGCAGCCCCACCAGCCAATACGAAATGACATTCACGATGACCGGGACTCTTGTATCTTTGAGCCCGCGCAGAGCGCCGAAACCGGCCACCTGCAGTCCATCTGAAATCTGGAAAGCCCCGGCCAACACGATCAGTCCCGAAGCGATGGCTAACACGTCACGATCACTCGTATAAAAGCGAGCAATGGCTTCGGGCTGCGAGATCATGACAGCCGCCGTGCATGCCATCACCAGAAACGATAGCCCGGCCCCAACAAAACCGATCAGGCGGGCTTTTCCCACATCGTTTTGCCCGATGGCAAAGCCGACGCGTGCCGTCGTTGCAAAAGACAGCCCGAGTGGAATCATGAACGTAAAAGCAGCAAAATTAATCGTCACCTGATGCGCTGCGACCGTTTGAGTGCCGATCGCACCCATGATCAAAGCAACCGTTGCAAACATCGATACCTCGATGCAAATGCTCAGGCCGTTGGCCAAACCGACGTTCAGGATATGCCGTTGAAATTGCCATCGAGGCCGTCCAAACCCTTGATAAATATGAAAATCCTCCTCATTTTTACGCCGAAAAGTGAAGACCAGCATGCCGCCAAACATCACCCATTGCACCAGGGCCGTAGCCCAGCCGGTGCCAACGGCCCCCATCGACGGGAACCCCCAGTGGCCATACATGAAAACCCAATTCGCCAGAATGTTGACCAGCAGCCCGATGACGGCGAAATACATGCTGGGCTTGGTGATAGACAACCCTTCGTGAAAAAAACGCAGGGCGAAATAACCAAAAGCGGCGGGGAGTCCGCAGGCCAACGCGTTCAAATATCCTTGGGCCACCGGGATCAATTCGTCAGAAATTCCGAAAGAGCTCATGACGATCGACATGTGGCGATACATGAAGAAAACCGGTACCGCCGCGGCCAGGCCGAGCCAAAGCACCTGCCAGACTTTTCTGCCGATCCGTTCGCGCTCCCCGGCGCCGTGCAGTTGTGCCACGACTGGGTTAACTCCCATCAAAAGCCCCATGACGAACAGTAAGAGCGGTGCGTACAGACTGCCGCCAATCCCGACGGCAGCGAGGTCCTTCGCACTCAGCCGACCGGCCATAATTGTGTCGACGACCCCCATGGCCATCTGCACCAGTTGTGCAGCGACGATCGGTGCGCCAACTTTGAGCGTCAGGCATGTCTGCTGCCAGATCTCGCGCGATGTTTCCCGACGTTTGGTCACTGCCACACAGCCTCTATAGAAGGGTGTCGATTCGATTGGTAGGCCGGGCAATAATCGCCTTACCATCCTTGACCACGATCGGTCTTTGCAGCAATTTCGGGTGGCGCGAGGCGATCTCGGCAAATTCCTTAACAGTAAGGGTCTCGTCGTCAAGCCCGAGGTCCCGGTATTCAGGTTCACCGGTCCGGATAAAATCTCGAAGAGGGTGATCGCTCATCTCAATGACGCGGGCCAGTTCTTCTGCATCAATTCTTTCCGTGGTATAATTGAAAACATCGAGCTCACACCCGTGTTCGGACAGGTACTGCAGCCCCTGCCTGCTTTTGGAACAACGCGGATTATGCCAGATTTGGACCTTGCTCATTGCCTTGTGCTCCCTTCTCTTTTTGTAAAAAGACATTGTACTTAAACCAACCGTAAAAGATTCGATTGGAGTTCTCCACCAGAAGGATCTAAACCGTGCGCATTTTCCAGCGACCCCGCTTGAACAGTAAGATGCCCGCAACGCCAAGAAGTGATTCGGCGATTATAATCGATATGAAGACGCCGATTTCGTTGAGCCCGGCCTCATAGGCCAGAAAAAATGCAAACGGCAGCTCTACTAACCAGAAACAAACGAAATTCATCAACGTCGGCGTGGTTGTATCGCCGGCGCCGTTGAACGCCTGAATCATCACCAACCCATATGCATAGGCCGGATAGCCATAGCTAACGTACCGAAGGCATTGCGCGCCAACCTCGACGACAGCTCGGTCGGTGGTAAATATGCGCACCAGCGGTTCGGCATAATTATAAAACCAGACGCCGATCGCACACAGAAAAATCGCGTTGACCCAGCCGGTGGTCCAGACCGACTTTTCGGCACGATCCGGCTCACTTGCACCCAGATTTTGACCCACCAGGGTGGCGGCCGCATTGCTCATTCCCCACGATGGCAAAATCGAAAACATGACGATGCGGATGGCGATCGTGTAGCCGGCGACGGACTCGCTGCCGAAGCTGTTCATGATTCGCACCAGACCAATCCAGCTCGATGTTGCGATAATGAACTGCCCAATACCCCCCATCGATAAACAGAGCAATTGCTTCATCACCGCAAGCTGAAGACGCCATTGTTCCCGCATGATGCAAATTCGCCCGCCCGCCCTGGACAGATGATAGAGCTGAAACAGAACCCCGGAACCTCGGCCGATGGCAGTCGCGATAGCAGCCCCCTTGATCCCCAGCGCCGGAAAGGGTCCCAGGCCCAAAATAAGGCACGGGTCCAGTACAATGTTGATCGAATTGGCCACCCACAAAACGCGCATGGCGATAGCAGCATCACCCGCACCACGAAAAATGGCGTTGATCACAAATATCATCATGATTACCACATTGCTGCCCAACATGATAGAGGTGTACGAGGAGTGCGTATCGAGGACAGTCCGAGACATACCCATCAATGACAGTAGCTGGGGCGCTGCGAAGAACCCCAGGAGCATGATTGGTAGAGATACGATCAGACCCACCCATATCGCCTGCGCTGCCGCCACAGCCGCGCCGGCCGGATCTTTTTCTCCGGTCCTGCGAGCAACTATCGCCGTCACTGACATGCTCAATCCGATGGCCACCGCATAGACTATCGTGATCATCGATTCGGTCGTGCCAACAGTGGCGACGGCATCGGCTCCGAGTCTTGAAACAAAAAAAATGTCGACGACTGCAAAAACAGACTCCAGCACCAACTCCAGTACCATCGGAATTGCCAGCAGTAAGATGGCGCGTCCAATATTGCCTTTGGTGAAATCCTTCTGACTACCTGCGATCGACTCACGAACGTCGCGCCAGAGCAAGCGCCAGCGGTCTGGTCTTTCCGAAGCGCCTTCCTCACCTTGTGACGAGCGTCCCGGCCGCCTAGATTTATTCATTATGAATAGGCCCTTTAGTTTATGGGATCCATGCACTTCTTCTAAAGAACAGGATCCTAAAGTTTCACGATAGAATAGCGGAAATGATACGAATGGAGGGAGGGAACGATTCTCTGGGTTTGCCGTTCTGGAATCAGGGCAAACCGGAACAACAACGAACCTTCAGGCGACAGGCAGCCAGAAGAAGTCTGGCGAATCGCGTCCTCCTACGCGACAGGAACAATATCAGCGAGCATTTGCAAAAAACCCCTCTGTTGGTTTTCCAGCTTTATTTAGAGTGTTTGAAACTTAACAAATCATGACAAAGAAGCAAGAAAAAAAACTCTGGTATGAACTCATACGGTCAGGACTTGATTGGGCGCGAATTCAGCGTCGCTTAGCCGGCGGAAGGGCGAGACTGAAGAGAGATGCCCTTACCACAAAAATGGAACCCGTTCAGTAGCAGGACCACTTAGGTCGACTTGCTTAGAAAGCGACTGCCCTTAATGCAAAAACGCCAGGGCAACTCAGTTGCCTTGGAAATTCCTATGCGCCGGGTCTGAACGATTTCGAGGGTCTCGTTGCGGAGCGCTTTGCGGAGTTGAATTGTATTGCCAACTGCTTCACCGTGGTGAATGGGATCGAATCCAAATGCTTGAAAAAGTTTGCCAGGCCCGTTGGCCAGCTCTCGTGGGTGGGTTGTATGGCGTCTTCGTTGCATCTCGGCAAGGCCGGCGGTTGGTTCCACGGCCCGGATCAAGACGGCGCCCACACCATCTTTTTCCGTCGTGAAATTGAGGCAATGGTGCATACCGTAAATGAAATAGATGTAGACTTGCCCGTAAGTGTCATACAGCATGCGGCCTTTTTGGGGGCGGGTTAGAGCGTGCGAGGCCGGATCATCGCGGTAGGCCTCGGTTTCAACGATACGACCACGGCAGCCTCCGTAGACAATTTCGGTGCCCAGCAATGCCCGTGCTACGCTAAGGGTGTTCGGGGCAAAAAACTCGCGGCATAACCATTTTGAAGACTGTCTCACGATTTCGTATCCTAAAGCAAATATATCCAGAAGGCTGCAAAATGGCAAGCGAAATGAGGGCCCGCACCTTCGAGAGAGCAGGCAAGAGAACCGAATCTACGCTGGGCTACGTCCATCTTCGCGATAGACGCTGAGCATGGTACATTTATTGCATAAACGCTAGGTCCGATTGTGCCCTGTTCGTGAAATAGGGGCGGCAGTGCTCAGACAATAGATTACTCACACTGATGGACGCTCTTGCGGAACCCGAAGTCGTAGAAAGGTGTAGAAATAACTCCCGTGAAAGTTACGACTTTGACAACAACGATTTTGGTAATGTCCTTTGGCTGTGGCGGTTCAAACATGCCAACAACGCCTACACCCATCCCTGAGCCCCAGACCCTTTCTTTGGTTCAGGCTTTTCCCCGTCTGAGTTTCTCGAGTCCGGTTCTTCTGACTAGTAGCAAGGATGGTTCGAACAGAATATTTGTGGTCGAACGCCAGGGCGTTGTACGCGTTTTCGCGAATGACTCAACCGCCAATTCCACCAACATTTTTCTGGATATCAGGAATCGCGTGACGTCTGGTGGCGAAATGGGGCTGCTTGGCCTGGCTTTTCACCCAAACTTCGCAAGCAACGGCTTCTTGTTTGTCAACTACACCTCGTCTCTCGGCGGTTCACGTCGTACGCGCATTTCACGTTTCACTGCCGCCGGCAACATGGCCGACCCGAACAGTGAAGTGATCCTGCTCGAATTCGGTCAGCCCTTCAGCAATCACAACGGCGGCATGCTTGACTTCGGCCCGGACGGATTTCTCTATATAGCGGTCGGAGATGGCGGCAGTGGTGGCGATCCGCAAAACAATGGGCAGAATCGCGCAACGTTGCTGGGCTCTATTTTGAGAATCGATGTCGATCGTCAGGATGCAGGCCTCGCGTATGGAATTCCCGCGTCCAATCCGTTCGTTGGGCAAGGCAATGGTGTCCGGGAAGAGATTTTCGCCTACGGTTTACGTAATCCCTGGCGCTTCAGCATCGATTCCCAAACCGGGCAAGTATGGGTTGGTGACGTCGGGCAGGGGTCATTTGAGGAAGTCGACCTCATTGAAGGCGGGAACAATTACGGGTGGAACATAATGGAGGGGTTTCATTGTTTCGGCTCATCTGGTTGTAATGACACGGACCTTACCCTGCCCATCGTCGAGTATTCGCATGCCGACGGCAACTGCTCAATTACGGGTGGCGCGATCTACCGCGGTCCCCGTCGACCCGAACTCACCGGAGCATACATTTATGGCGACTTTTGCTCTGGTAGAATTTGGCTGCTTCGCTACAATGGCCAGGTCCAGGCCGACTCATTGCTCCTCGACACGGCGCTTTCTATCTCGTCCTTTGGCACAGATGAACAAGAAGAACTGTATGTCGTCGATCTGGGAGGAAGCATCTATCGTTTCTCAGGCACCCGGCCCACCGGGGCGCGTCTTGCAATCGAGCAAAAACCTGAAGCTATGAACGACAGGGATACTGCCCCGGTCGTCTCAATTATCCCCCGCGAGCGAGAGTAAGTCAAACCATCCGCACAGGTTTCCGCGATTGATGGCCTGCCCAAAAGAGTGTTTACGCATCATCGTTTTCGCTTGAATCTTAAATAACTGGATTTTGGGCGCGTCGTTTCGTATATTGAGTTATCAAACGCTCACAACCGAAAGGACTTAAGTCATATGGCCGCAACAAAAAAAAAGGCAGAAGCACCCGACGAAACACCAAAGCGTAAACGCGGCAGGCCACGCAAGACGGATGAACCGGCAGCTCCGGTAAAGAGAAGGCGCCGGAAAACAGATTGGGTGTCATTGATGGAAGACGTCGAGGAAGGGGAAATCGTCGAGTACAACCTGGAGAGTGATTTTAGCGAAACCGCGGCGATCCGCCACAAGACCTTCGGTGTTGGCATCATCACAAAAGTTCTTGCAGACAACAAGATTGAGGTAGTTTTCGAGGAAGCCAAGAAGGTTTTGGCTCAAAACTGGAACTAACTTTCCCCGTCAGTCCCTCTGCCAATCTGAATAATCGAAATCTCCGCCGGAGCCCGATATCTGAGCGGCACATTGGTAAAACCGAGACCACTGCTTACATTCACGAGCATTTGCCCAACGCGATAGACACCCTTGAAAAAGCGCGTTTCTATCTGAGCGGCAGAAAACAAAAGGCCGAACGGTTTGAAATTAACCTGACCACCATGCGTGTGGCCGGCAAGGCAGAGGTGGTAGCCGTGCTCGGCGGCAAGGTCGACGATGGTTTCTGTCGGCTGATGTGTCACGAGAATATCCAGTGCCCCGCGTGGTTGAGCCCCCATCAAGAATTGCAGCTTGTCCAGGCTGGGCCGCTGAGAATAGACATTGGTTATAAACGTTACAAATAGCTGAGCCCGCCCGGCGTTTACGATCTCATTGATGTCTTGTAATACCTTGATGCCGTTCTCGTTCAAACTAACGACAACGTTTTGATTGCCATTGCCGAAGTCGTGGTCACCCACACAGGCAAACACACCGTAGCGGGAACGAATTTTTCCGAGAACTGTGGCCGCATCAAAGATGTACTCCCCATTCGAACTCACTAAATCTCCGGTAAAAAAAACGATATCCGGCGCCAGCGCATTAACGCTCGCGATGAACCGCCGCAGCTTACGCCCGTGCGTCCGGTTGTCGGCGTGCAGGTCGCTGATATGGGCGATACGTAACCCGTTAACCAACGACGACAACCCAGGCTGCTTGTAAACGATCGTCGATACGCGAACGGAACGTGTGTCCAAAACTACCCGAACCAATATGAAACAGAAATAGAAAATGAAAACCGCCAGAACCAGACTGTTTTCTACCAAGAGCCAGGCGTCATGAACACGAAGGTAAAATGGGTAGAGCGGGAATTTTGCGAATTCAATCAGCAGCAACCAGGGCAACGTCTCAACCACAAAAACAAAGCTGAACCAGAACGGGTAGGCCAAAAAGAAATCCCACAGCCAACTTCCCGAGGCCATTTTGTGCGCAGCTTCCTGTGCGCCGCTGAGTCTAAAGGAGATCAGACAAACAACATAAAGGTCAACATAAGACACGACGGAGAATATTATGACTTTTAGCGTTTCAGAGGAAACGCCAGATACAGCCTGAAAGGCGTGATAGAACTTCACGGCGGCGTACGCCTGGATCAGCAGGAGGACTGGGAAAAAGTTGGTCAGAAATCGTAGAACGCGTGACATATTCAAGCGCTGTCCCTTGCGTGGATTCCGCTCACAGAACAGCATTCCTATCTGTCCCGAGGAAATAAACCGTGTCGGTAAGACTAGGTCTTGTCCATGGCCGACCAGAAAGATTCCAACTCAACTCCCAGGCCATCCGCGAGTCTGTTTACAAAGTTGTAGTAGCCGGTTATTTGGTTGATATCGAGAATGGCGCGGTCACCAAACCCATGCTCGCGCAACTGTTGGACGTCCGCCCGGGTCATTTCCCAGGGCGATTTGGTCAACTTTGAGGCATAGTCCAGCATGGCCATGTCTTCTTTAGAAACGGGTGCCTGGCGATAATCTCCTTTGAGATGCTCTATCAAAGCTTCATTGTCAATCAGCCGACGAAGTCCCGCTCCGTGGTGGGTCAGTCAGTAGTGGCATCTATTGGCTGCGGAGACCACAACTGCGATCATTTCGCGCTGCACCCGTGACAGGTCTGACTTGCCATACATCAACGTACGGTACAAATCATAGTGGCCATGCAAGGAGGGTGGATTCAAGCTATGAATCTTGAGGATATTATCGACCTCTCCAGAAGGAGATTGGTGGGCTTCATAGAAGTCGCGCAACTCTCCCTCAGCTTCTTCCTCGCATACGGTTCTTATCCATGCCATCGTATTCTCCGCTTGTGTTCCTCAAAAACAACTTGCATGTAGGTTGAAACTTGCTATTTTCCTCGGAGTTTTCGTGATTCACATGCCTCGCCCAGCCAATCCCTTTATGATGTTTACAGCGAAGGTTGGCACGTGTGTCGATTTTTCTTATATTGAAGGATTGAGCCAGGGGACATCCCAGCCCCAAGTCATTGATTTTATGAATTTATTCATACTAAGTCAACCGCTTTGGAGAGAATTGTGCACCACAAGGAGAAATACGCTGTCATCGTTGGCGCCGAACTTCAGATAACGCGACATCAAATTGAGCAAACCGTAGCGCTGCTTGATGACGGAAACACGGTACCCTTTATTGCCAGATACCGCAAAGAAGTGACGGGGGGGTTGGATGAGGTTCAGATTCGACAAATTGAGGACAGAATGCGCTATCTGCGCAACCTGACGGAGCGAAAAGAAACCATTCTGGAGTCGATCGACAAACAGGAAAAATTGACACCCGACTTGCGGGACAAAATAGAAAATGCAGAGCGGTTGCAGGAACTAGAGGACATTTATCTTCCTTATCGCCCCAAAAGGCGGACCCGAGCCACGGTTGCTCGCGAAAGAGGCCTGGAGCCATTGGCAGAACTCCTCCTGGACCAGGCGGTGACAACCGGAGGCATCGAAGAGCAGGCCGGGCCATTTGTTGATGCAGACAGGGGCGTTGCCAGCACGAAATTGGCTTATGCGGGGGCGCGCGATATCGTTGCGGAGAGACTATCGGAGGACGCAGAGGTACGACAAGAAATAAGGAAATGGACGTTGCGAACCGGCATGCTAAAGTGTACGGCCAGAAAAGATGCTGACCTTTCGGTATACGAGATGTATGCGGACTATCGGGAGGCCGTCAAACAAATCCGCCCTCATCGCGTCCTCGCCATCAATCGGGGGGAAAGGGAAGGGTTCCTGCGAGTGGCAATCGAGGTCGAGAGCCAGGCCGCAGTTCAAATCATCAGCAAGAGGTTTCATCTCAACGCCAGATCCATTTTTTGTGGAGAGCTTGAGCAGGCAATCTCTGATGCTTACGATAGGTTAATCGCCCCGGCCATCGGACGGGATATCCGCCATGAACTGACGGAACTGGCCGATGAGCATGCCATTACTGTCTTTGCCGAAAATGTAAAGAACCTGTTCTTGGCAGCCCCCCTGCGACACCGAACGATCATGGGTATTGATCCCGGTTTTCGCACCGGTTGCAAAGTCGCCATTATCAGCGAAACGGGCAAATATTTGCGCGGTTTCACCATTTACCCGCACGACCCTCAGAAGCGCCGGGACGAGGCGAAGAAGCAGCTCCGCGCCGCCATCGATGAGCACCACGTCGACATCGTCGCTATTGGCAACGGCACTGCTTGCCGCGAAACAGAACAGCTTGTAGCCGAGGTGATTGCAACCGCCAAACGCAAGCTTCACTACATCATCGTCAGCGAAGCCGGAGCGTCTGTCTACTCAGCTTCTGCCATCGCCAGAGAGGAATTTCCGGATTTGCCCGTAGAAATGCGAGGCAATATTTCGATAGCGCGGCGACTGCTGGACCCGTTGTCCGAATTGGTTAAGATTGATCCGAAATCGATTGGTGTCGGTTTGTATCAGCATGATGTGAACCAAAACCGCCTGTCGGAGTCCCTCGATCGAGTCGTTGAGTCCGCCGTAAACTACGTGGGCGTTGATTTAAACACCGCCTCGCCATCTTTGCTCAAATATGTCGCCGGCATCAATAACCGAACAGCTCAGAACATCGTCGCCTACCGTGAGCAAAACGGTTCTTACAAATCAAGAAAAGAACTGACCAAAGTTAAGGGGCTCGGCGAATCTACATTCATTCAAGCTGCGGGATTCTTGAGAATTCCTGATGGCGAGGATTTCTTTGATTCAACCGCAGTCCATCCTGAATCCTATCCAGCCGCCAGAGCATTGCTTAGAAAGTTGCAGATCGACGATAGCCAAGTCAGAGAAGAAGGGCAACTCCTCGGATGCAAACTAGAGCAGACCCAGGCCAACCTCGCTCAGATGGCTGCCGAGTGCGGCACGGGACTCCCGACGCTTCTCGATATTATCGAAAGTTTGGAGAAACCCAATCGGGACCCCAGCGATGAAATGCCCAAGCCTATTCTGCGCAGCGACATCTTGAAAATCGAAGACTTGAAGGAAGGCACGGTCCTTAAGGGAACAGTGCGGAATGTGGTAGATTTCGGCGCCTTTGTCGACATCGGTCTCAAGAGCGATGGGCTGGTTCACAAGAGCAAAATGTCACCCAAATATGTCAAGAATCCCATGGACATCGTTGCAGTCGGGGATGTAATCGATGTTCGCGTTGTCCGGATCGATATCGACAAACAGCGAATCGCGCTAAGCATGGTCTTAGACAAAACGGAGCGTACCGCGCATCGCTGACTATCAATGGCCCGGCTAAAAAACACCTTTGGTCCGCGCAGAGGTCTATACCGTTTCTTGGAGTGTCCATCAGAGGTCGGCATCGAGTTCTTTGGCGGCAGTTTGCAGTATCTCCAGAAAAAGATCGATTGTCTGCAAATGGGTTCGCACACTTAACACAGCTACTCTCAGCGTGAACCGCCCGTTTATGAGGGTTGACGAGATAAAAATCCGGCCGTCCTGAAGAACTTTGCTAAGCAGGTCCCGGTTAAATTGGTCGGCCTCGCCGCGATCTGGCACATAGCGGAACGTGACGACGCTCAAGTCAGGAAAGGGGCCAAGTTCAAACCCATCTATCTGTTGCAGTTTCTCGTAAAAATAGCGGGCGAGGTGAATTTTTTCTGAAAGGGCCGCGCGGAACGGCTTCAGACCGAGCGCTTTTAGTGGCAGCCATACTCGCAAACCGCGAAAGTGTTTTGAAAGCTCGGGCGAAACATCCGCTGGGGAGATTTCCGTGGACGCGACTGCCACGTCCTGCAGATAGTTGGCGTGGTACCGGTGTGAAGCCAGCAACGCGTCGCCGTTTTTTACCAGGACTGCACCTGTGCCGAACGGCAGGAAAAGGCCCTTATGCGGGTCCAGAACGATAGAATCAGAAAGTTCCAGGCCCGAAAGCTTGGCCTGACCTTCCGGACAGAGCATGAAGAAGCCGCCGTACGCAGCATCGATATGGTACCAAAGGGCGTGCGCGTTTGCAATTTCGCCGATTCGCCGCAACGGGTCGATCGCGCCGGTGTCGGTCGTACCGGCAGAAGCGACTACCAGCCAGGGCGAGAGTCCTCCCGCTTGATCTTTTTCGATCTGCCGTTCCAGCGCGAGGGCGTCGACTCGATAGGCACTATCTAGCGGAACCATTCGAATGATGCACTCCGCCATTCCGGCGATTCGCAACGCCTTGTCCAGGCAGTGGTGTACCTGCTCCGAAGAGTAGACAACCGCGCGATGGTAGTTCTGTGCCTGTAACCCGTGCGCATCTCTAGCAGCCACAACCGCGATGAGATTAGCCACACTCCCACCCGAAGCTAAGTTTCCGGCAGCCCCTTTTGGGTATCCCACAAGTGCGGCCATCCACCGCAACAACAGATTTTCCATGCGCACGGCTCCGGGACTGGCGTAGAAAATGCCTGCATAGCGATTCGTGATGGCAGCGAGAAAGTCACCTAAAGCCGCATGCACGATACCGCACCCGGGAATATACCCGAGATGGCCACCCGATGCCGTGTTGATCCCGGGCGTGTCTACATCTTTCCTCACGATTTCGAGCAGCTTTTCCAGGTGCTCCGGTTCCTCGGAGATGGGCGCCTCGAAAGGGCTCGGGCCCTCAGCCATGTTTTCCACGAACGCCGGCAAGCGATCCAGCGCCCCAAGAAATTCCTGCGCGTAGCCCGTTACCTCATTGAGCAACTGCTGGAATTGCTCACCCTGCGGTTCAAGGATACTCGCCCCTTGCTGCAAAGCCGCGAGTCTTGCCGGGCTGGAGTCACCTGGTGGTTCGTTCATGATGTAAGTTCCATTTCGGCCGCGGTAGCCTGGATGAAATTCCAAGCCTTTTTGACATGCTCAGGTGTCGTACTAGTTTGGCCAATGCACATCCGCAAGGCATAGCAGCCGCGTATTCTGGTGTGAGTCAAATAAACCTTGCCGCTCTTGTTCAGATTAGTTAAGAGTCGTTGGTTCAGATCATCGAGCGTGTTTTCGTCTCCTGCCGGTCGATATCGAAAGCAGACAAGGTTGAATGGTGCAGGCGCCATGAGTTCAAATGCATCATGTGCGATGATCTCCTTCGACAAAGCTTGCGCCCAGGATATGTGAGATCGGACCTTTTCCTGTAGCCCCCTGACACCGAAGCTGCGGATGACGAACCAAAGTTTGAGCGCCCGGAAGCGGCGCCCAAGTGGAATGCCCCAGTCTCGATAGTTCTTCACATCGCCCAGCGGGTTGGTCTTCAAGTATTCCGGCAAAATCTCAAAAGTGCGAACCAGGAGCTCAACATTCTTAACGAAATATGCTGTACAATCGAAATTGGTGAACATCCATTTATGTGGATTAAATACGAAGCTGTCTACTCCCGAAATGCCCTCGATCATCCAACGAAACTCAGGCAGAAGGAGGGCTGTTCCGGCGTGAGCAGCATCAACATGCAGCCATAGTTTATGGGTGCCACAGACGTCGGCGATTTCTGGTAGGGGATCTACGGCTGTCGTACTGGTTGTACCAAGAGTCGCCACGACGGCCATCGGGATGAAACCATCCTCCCCGTCTTGTGCAATGGCGGCGCGCAACCGGGCCGCGTACATTGCCAGACTAGGGTCTGTCGCTATCTTCACGACGTTCTCTTTGCCGATGCCCATGATTTTACCGGCCTTTTCAATGGAGGAGTGTGTCTCCTCCGAACAATAGACGCGCAACTTCTCTCCGCCGGTAAGACCTTCACGATTGACGGCAAACTGAGTCGCGACCTCACGCGCCGTCAGCAGGGCGCAGAGGGTGGCTGTAGAAGCCGTGTCGTGGATGACTCCCACAAAGCCGGCGGGCAGACCGAGCATTTGGCCTAGCCAATCCATAACCCTCTCCTCCAACTCGGCGGCAGCAGGCGATGTCTCCCAGATCATACACTGGGTCCCCAGAGTGGCGGTCAGCATTTCTGCCAGGAGAGACGGGTAGCTTGAGTTGGCGTTAAAGTAGGCAAAAAAGTTTGGACTTTGCCAATGGGTGATTCCTGGCATGATAATCCTCTGAAAATCTGCAAAGAGTGTCTCCATCGGTTCTCCGGCAGAAGGCGGATGCTCCGGAAGTTGTCGTAGAATGGCGCCCGGGGTGACCGGGGACTTGACTGGGTATTGCTCGACTTGCTCGAGATAATCCGCCATCCAGTCAACAAACTCATGTGCTATTTTCCTGAATTCGGGAGGACTAACCATAACCACTCTTTCTCGTAAAGGATGAAGGAGGCAATTGCCTGAATTTACTCAACTATTCGAAAGATGCAACCGCAGGCAACTAGATGTCAGATAGGGCAAACAAGTTTTGGGGAAATATATGTGCAGAAGCTGGCGGGCGCGAGGTAGCCCGGCGCGGCTCAATTGGTCGCGCCGATGATGTCCGCCCAGGAATAATAATGAAATGTCTTGTCGTTGGACATGGCTACAAATAAACCTTGCGGGTATTCTGGCCCTAGCGCAACAGAGGTGACGTCACAGCCGTCTGTGCTCTTGGTAGATAGTCGAACACTGCGGATGAATCGATGCGAGTTCGGATTCTCGGAATTGGTCCCCAGATCATAAAGGTTGAAGCGGCTCCTTCCCTGGTCCGAAACCATAAGATAGCCCCTACCCTGCGTATTGCGATAGATGGCAATTCCTTCGCGGTCTGCCTTGAAGTCATCCTTGCCGAAAACCGAGATTTCCATGTCCGCATTCTTTGCATCCGGGTCTGCGTGGTATTTTCGAATGCCAAACCGTTCATCCGAATAATAAACGAACCCCATCTGGTCGTCAACCGCAATGGCCTCAATTTCGCCGTTTTTTTTCTCGTCGACACCGGCAAATTTTCCAAACGCACGTATTTTGGTTAATGTCAGGTTGCCGGTCGCATCCGCGTCGACACGATACTGCCACAGATAGTTCTCGGGGGGCCCCTTTTTTCTGCTGATAATGACAAAAACGGCTTCGTCCTTCGGGCGCTTGTAAATGGCAATGCCCATGGGTCGACGCTGCTGCTCCCCCTCGAAAACATCAATCCCACCAGAATCAATTGGCTCAAAGGTAGGCAAACGAAAGGCAAACAACTTGTTGGCGTTTCGGTCTGTCGCAATGGCGATGTCGGCCGGGCCATCCGTAAACCGAATACCGTATTCAATGTCAACATTATTCAACCGTTGCATGTTAGGGCGCTTGATTCTTTTTACTATTCTGCCATTCAGGTCAAACACAAACAAGATCCCTGCTTTGTCCGTACCCAAGATAAGCGACTGCGCCGGGTCGGCACGATCTACCCAAATGGCCGGGTCATCTGCGTCTTTTTCGACCTCTTGCGTTCGCCTAATCGGCGTTATTCTGTTGTTGCCGGCCTCACAAGCGGAAACAAGAATCGAGAGAAACAAACCCAAGGCAAGAAGCCATTCGTTCAGACCACACATGGTTCTCTCTCTTTCGTAAAGCATCCGGCTTCAGCAAGCTCAAGCATATATGTGATAACGTTTGAAGATGTGACGTACAACTATCGCAATAGCGCCGATTAGCGCCGGTCTGTCGCGAAGAGAGCACGGGACAACACGAACGGGATTCTCAATATCATAGTAAACATTCCGGTGCAGTTGTCGACGGATTCTGGGGTAAACATAGTCCCACGCCTGTGTGACCAGGCCCCCGACCACAACTACCTCTGGATCTATTGTCTTGGCAATGTTCGAGATGCCGAGACCGAGATAATCTCCGGTTGCATAAAAACTATCTAGAGCCGTTATGTCTCCAACTCTGGCGGCGCGCAACATTTGCAAAAACGCTTCCTCAACGTTGCCTGTAGACCGCTTCGCATGTTTGGCGAAGTAACTTCTAACGGTCGCCTCGCTCGACGCGTACTGGGTTAAGCAACCGTGGCTGCCACAAGGGCAAGGCTGTTCGGCGTCGGTAATGGTAAGATGCCCAAATTGGCCTGCCGTTTCGCTTGCGCCGTGTACAAGGTGACCGTTGACGATAATCCCAGCCCCCAGATTCTCGGAAAGAAAGACCATTTCGGACGTATCTGGCAGAGCCCCGAACAATTGTTCCGCCAGCACGGAGGCGTTTGCTTCATTCTCAACCACGACATATGTCGGAAGGTCCGGCGTCATTGCATTAGCAACAATTTTTCCAACCTCAACGTTACGCCACTGTAGTTCAGGTGAAAAAATGATGCGGCTCGCTTCGGCGTCCACGATACCAGGCACACTGATTCCAACACTACGCATTTGAAGCCCCGACACTTCTCTTAATTGCTTCAGTCTTGCAACACAATGTCTAATAAAAGAAACGGGTTCGGCCGGCTCTGAGGTAAGGCGGTCGCGCTCACGAATCGTGGCATCCAGACCGGAAATTGCCAAGTAGGTATAATCCGCCCCAAACTCGATCGCGCCGACGCCGTAGTCGCTGTCGTTTAAGTTCAGCAAGATAGGTCGGCGGCCGCCCGTGGAGGTGCCGATGCTCGACTCACTGACCATTTTTTCATCCAACAAATCGGCCACGATGCTTGAGACCGTGCTCTTGTTCAAATCTGTCAGTCGCGACAATTCGCTTCTTGAAATGGGCTGGCGGGAGCGAATCAAGTTCAGAATAGCTGTCTTATTGAGGTGCCTAACGATTTGAGGTTTGCCGCTGGTGAGTTGATTCATGACGTCTGGCTCCCGGCAAAGGTGCTTTCTCAGGGGTTTGATGGGGTCCGCAACAAAGGTGTGCGGGGCTAAATGTAAGAACAATCTCAGCCAAAAGTCAAGGGCGAAATGGTCTACCGGATAGTGCGGTGAGTCACCGTTCTCGTTTGTGCGCAATGCATCTTGGACGCATCCCTGAGTTTGCCGCGAGAACGTCCGATCATCCGATGATCTGACGTTCTCCTTGGGTCGAGTCCTACTCCAACTCCAGCGATATGTATTTCATTTTGCGAAAACGTTCTATCTGCGCCACCACTGGCGCGTAGGGTCTTAGGTTGCCCAGGATGCTCCGGAGATCTTGAACAGTAGTGACGGCCTCATTGTTGATGGCGTGAATGACGTCTCCCGGCTGGAAGCCGTCTCCTTCATAGGCGAGATTTGTCTGATTGGCCACCACCACACCGGACTTAATCCGTAGCGGCGGCAACATGTGTAGCACCGTCTCGTTCAGGTCGAGTCCAAGCAAGCCGAGTTTTGGAATGAGATTGCGCTCGGGACTGACGAGCTCGCTAAACCGCCCCGGGTCGTCAGCTCGCTCACGAATCGGAACCCGCAATGTCTTGTTAACCACACCGCGCTGGATTTCTACCAGAACGGCATCCCCAACACCGTGTCCATATAAATTTACCTCGAATTGTCTGCCATTTTCCACAAGACGGTTGTCCAATGACAAAATAATATCTCCGGTCCTTAGGCCGGCTTCGTCCGCCGGGCCGTGGGGAGTGACGTTTGAAACAATAATGCGTCCAGCATCTGGCAGATCCAGAGCAGAAGCCATTAGTGGCGTGATCGTCTGCACATCAGCACCAATCTCGCCGCGGTGGACATGGCCCGTAGCTTTAATGTTTTCATAGACGTTTTTTACGATGTTACTTGGAGCGGCAAAACCGACTCCCTCGCTTCCACCCGACTGCGAGAAGATGAGCGTGTTTATGCCGACGACATCGCCGGCCGTGTTAACCAGTGGGCCGCCACTGTTGCCCGGATTGATGGGCGCGTCCGTCTGGATGTAAATCATCGGATCTTCGGGTCGAAGTTGGCGCGCAACGGAACTCACAACTCCCATCGTCACGCTGTTTTCCAGCCCGAGCGGGCTACCAAATGCCAGCACAATTTGTCCTTTTCGTATGTCATCCGAGTCCCCGAGGGACATGAAAGGAAGGTTGTTTTCCATGATGCGCAGCACCGCCAGGTCGGTTTCGAGATCGATACCCACCACTTGTGCGCCCACAACACGGCCCCGTGGCTTCAAAATAGAGCGGTGTTCCTGGCTTTTGCCCTCAGCAAAAGTCAGCACAACCTGGGTTCTGCGCGCCCCTCTCACAACGTGCGCATTCGTGATGATGTAGCCGCTTGCATCCAGGATCACGCCGGAACCGGTATTGCGCTGTTTGCTCAGGAGGCTGGTCTGACCGTTCCTGGCTGGTGCATAACCCGTGGCAATTATTTGCACGATGGCTGGACTCACTTTTTGCGCCAGGTTTTCAAGCTCAATGCTTAGCGTGGACAGCGTAGCCTTCGGAGCCGGTCCGCTAGGTTGTGCCGAAAGAAAAATCGGAAGAAGAATCAGCACGGCCGTGAGAAAGGTAACATTCGCTATTTTTTTCGATAGCATTTTTCTCTCCTTAAATTAGGTTTGCTGCGGTCTGCTCATACCTGTTGCTCCCCACTGGCAGCGTGCTACGATTCTTTTGTACCAGAGACGAACACTCAATCTTCTTCGTGAATGCGTGATGGTCATGGTTCTAGCCAAAGCCGAATATAGATTTTTCAGACATTATTTCAAACTATTTGACAAAACCTGCTGCGTGGAAAGGCATTTCCGTAGTCCTGAATTTGCAACTGGCATATTTTTATGTTAGATTTTATGGCGTGCCACTCTAAACAGAAGGCGGTACTATGCCAAAATTTCCGCATTTTTCGTTGCGGCCAGAAGCGATAACAGGGTCTGTTTTTGAAAAATTTCAATCTAAAATGGCCTCACACGGATCAAATCTGATGAAACTCCACATTGGAGACACTTATCTTCCCACACGATATCCGCTACCGATTTCGTCGGCCCTACTAGAAGAACACCCGGATTACAATCGTTATTGCAACACTTTTGGTGTCGAGTCTTTGCGCGACGCTCTCGTGGATAAACTCCGTTCCGACAACAACCTGGCCGTCGTGCCTGCTCAAATTCTGGTCACCGCTGGGGCTACAAACGCACTGAGTATTAGCATGACGGCTCTCTTGAACGACGGGGATGAAGTTCTGGTGCTTTCTCCGGCGTGGCCGTTCTTTTTCGGCATGGTAAGTGTAGCAGGCGGCCACGTTGTGGACGTCCCTTTTTATATGAAACTGTATGAAGACCCGGATCTGGATATCCTTACTCACCTCGACAATTTCATCACAGAGAGAAGTGTCGCTTTATATCTCAACACACCAAACAATCCAAGCGGCAAAGTTCTTTCACAAGCTCAAATAGAACAAGTGGCGCAGGTGGCGAAAAAGCACGATCTCTGGGTCATTTCTGACGAAGCCTATGATGGACTTACCTTCGACGACCGCCCGCACATTTCCATTGCTGCTTTGCCGGATATGTTTGAGCGGACGCTCACAGTATTTACTTTTTCGAAAAGCCTCATGTTTGCTGGTTTGCGTCTGGGCTATGTCATCGCAGGGCAGGAAGCGATCAAGCGTCTCAACAAGATGATGGTTCACCAGATTTACAGCCCATCAACACTAGCCCAGATGATGATGGTGGAGCCTGTCAATACCCGGGCGGCGTGGTTGCCGGCGGTCCGACAACACTATGAGGAGTTGCGCGATGTGATGGCGCAGTCTCTGCATATGGACATGCCATTACCAGAAGCGGGATATTTCTTCTTTTTTTCGGTTTCGAAACACCTGAAAGGGCGCGATTATTGGGAGGTTGTCGAAGCCTGTCTCGATGAGGGTGTGGCTGTCGCACCCGGCGATAGTTTCGGGGCATCCTATGGCAACTATATTCGGCTCTGTTTCACGGGAGAACCCAGGGAGCGGCTGGAAAAAGGAATAGACCGCTTCAACAAAGTGCTCCTGGGAAACCTTTCATAACTCATGCGAGGATCACGACAAATGCTCAAGGTAGGTTATTACCAATTTAGACCCTTCTTCGGCCAGGTTAAGAAAAATGTGGAGCGGGTTGTCACAGCTCTAAGCGATACGAACGCGCATCTGGTCGTGCTGCCTGAATTGGCCTTTACCGGATATTATTTTCGCGGGCGCTACGAAGTGATATCTCTTGCCGAGGATCCTGCGCGTTCCGAAACGGTCGAGAGCCTGGTCAACTTATGCCGCAAGAAAGATTTTTATCTGGTCGCCGGCTTCGCCGAAAGGAAAAAGGATCGGGTCTTCAACAGCGCCCTCTTGTTGGGCCCGGAAGGGTTAATTCACACGTACCGCAAACTCCATCTCTTTTACGAAGAGAAAAAATGTTTTGACGCTGGAGATACTGAGTTAACGGTGCAGACGATTCGGGGCGCAAAGGTAGGCATCATGATCTGTTTCGACTGGATTTTTCCGGAAGTCACCAGAAGCCTGGCCGTACAAGGGGCCGATATTATCTGTCACCCCGCCAACTTGGTGCTCAACTACTGCCAGCAAACGATGCTGGCGCGGTGTCTGGAAAATAGTGTTTTCGCCGTCGCGGCCAATCGGTTTGGGGCGGACCGCCGGCCGCACGGAGAGTTGAAATTCACCGGTAGCAGTCAAATCGTCGCACCGAGAGGTCAGTTATTGCACCGGGCAGCCGCCCAGCGCACGGGACTTCATATTGCAGAAATAGATATCGGTTTAGCCCGCGATAAGAGTATTACATCCCTGAACGACATGATGCAGGACCGGCGTCCGGAGTTTTATTCGGCTCTGTTACAGGCTCCTTAATGCAGCTGGTATTCTTTTTCCGATAGGTGAGTAGGTGCAGATTTTTGTGATCAGCAACGGCGTCAACACCCGCTACTACGCCAACAACCGCTTCCAGTCGTTTCAGCAAACCTTTTACTGGGCGGACGCACCTGCCCGATGAGGGCCTCGGTGGCATAATATTGGTAAGCCGGGCTTCACCGACAAAGACCGGATTTAACCTGCACCCTTCGGAGCCTTCCGCATCCAAAAGAAGTAAATCAACAAAGCAATGAGCACCACCTCTGCGGCAAAAAACCAGTTGAAGACCATATAAGCCGGGCTTTGCAAGTCCGGGCGGTAGACCTCTGCGATCAGGCCCATGGAGGCGTTAAAGGAAGCGTGCAAGAAGGCGACTATCAGCACGCTCTCTCCGGATTTCAGGTAAAACCAGCTAAACAGAAAAGAAAAGGCGACGACTTGTACCGCAAAAGGGAGCAGCGGGTCCTCCTGGCCTTTGTT
>Ga0114931_10002573_pt1 | contig 23047 bp, 21 predicted proteins | sample 2SBtaG_FD_89579 | JGI IMG/M metagenome (GOLD analysis project Ga0114931, IMG submission 89579) | Deep subsurface microbial communities from Kolumbo volcano to uncover new lineages of life (NeLLi) - 2SBTROV14_V59a metaG | ecosystem: Environmental > Aquatic > Marine > Volcanic | place: Kolumbo... | reverse complement strand
TGTGAATTTGTCATAATTGATCCTAAATACGAAAGTTTCGGTGTCCAGTTTTCTATCAAGCAATACCATACCCTATTGATTAATAAAAACCCTAGTGGAAACGTTTCAAGTCAATCTTTTTTTGTTAAAAAATAAACTCGCCACTATTTTTATCTGCCGGGAATTCGCTTTCAGCAGGAAATGAATTTTTACTAAAAGCAGCTAAAAATTAAAAAGTTAAGAGCTGTAATATTTGGGTTGTAGGTCTTTATGATGGGGGGTTTGCATAGCATGAGCAAACTGATTTTAATAGCACCCTTACAAGTTCAGCGGTCGCCCCTGTCGGAAGGGTGCGACATTATGCCACATTTTCAAACGTTAAATTTGCCACTATTATAATTTACGACTCTTGAATGCGCTCATGTAAAAATAGAGTCCTAAAATACTTCCTCTTTGAATGCGGTCTTGTAAAAGGCCGCATGTTTTTATCCGGTTATTTTAAAGAAGTTTTTTTACGCTGTGATAAAATAATGCCTTAAAGATAGTCGAATTTGTCCTTTATCAAGCCTGCGTTTTGTTTTTTGGTTGGTGTTTTATACATATGTCAAAAGATTATAAACGATGTGCCTTATGTGGACTACCCGTCCAAGTCAAGGGGTTCAGCATGAAAATGGGTTCTGGACTAAAGCATTTTTGCTGTGAAGGGTGCTTATGCGCCTACCGGATGCTAAATCATGACCACACTGTACCTGAGACTAAGCAAAAAAAACCGCTTGAGACCTGAGTTTTTTTGTTAAGCGATTATAGGCTTGCCAAGCCGTAAATCTTTATGAGAAATCACCTCATTACATAACAATTATGTTTTTGTCGATTATGCAACATACAGTGCGATAAGTTACATTATTTGCTTATGAAAGTTTTCTCGGACAGCCTCCCTGGTTTAAGCTTGTAGTAGTGAAACCGCCAGCTTACAGATATTCGCCCACTTCCTGATCAGGATTAGTCTAAATTAGGCATTGATGAGCAATAAAAAATCTAGCATTTCCAAACGCCATTATAATGATGGTGATGCGCTGTCCCCCTGGAGAGAAGCATTGAATGACATTATCTTCGGTGCTGAAACACCGTTAGGTAAAGCCTTTGATGTATTATTAATTTTCAGCATTTTATGCAGCGTTATCGCCGTTATGCTCGGCAGCGTCGATAGTTTTCAACTTCGTCATGGTGAAATTCTATATTATCTGGAATGGTTTTTTACCCTGCTTTTTACCGGCGAATATTTACTGCGTTTGATCAGCGTGCGCAGACCTTGGTTATATGTGCGCAGTTTCTTTGGCGTGGTGGATTTTTTGTCCATCATTCCGACCTATTTAACGGTCTTATTTCCTGGCGTGAAATACATGCTGGTCATACGTATATTCCGTTTACTCCGAGTATTCCGAATTCTGAAACTTTCAGAATATATGAACGAGGCGGCCGTTCTGGTCAGTGCCTTAAAAAACAGCAGAAGAAAAATTATGGTATTTCTTTATGGCGTGTTCACGCTGGTTGTTGTTTTTGGCTCAGTGATGTATGTTGTGGAAGGCAGAGAGGCGGGCTTTACCAGCATACCAAGAGCAGTTTATTGGGCCATAGTAACCATAACTACGGTTGGCTATGGTGATATTGCGCCGCAAACGCCATTAGGCCAGATAATCGCCGCGATAATTATGGTGATGGGTTATGGTATTATTGCTGTTCCCACCGGAATTTACAGTGTAGAATTAGTTAAGTCTTTCAATATTAAGGATATCCGTAACGACGCTTGTCCGGATTGTGGGGCAACCGGGCATGATATCGATGCTGAATTTTGCAAATACTGCGGGCATTCATTAGAGAGTAATACAGGATGATTACTAAGCAACCTGCTTGCGACAAAAGATTACAGCGCCATGCTCCAAAGTAAGTCATTTTAATCTTCATTTTTAGTTAAGGTAAATTAAATGCGATTCTTGCATACCATGGTTCGGGTAAAAGACCTGGATAAATCTCTCGATTTTTATTGTAACAAACTGGGTTTGACGGAATGTAAGCGCATTGAAAATGAAGCTGGCCGTTTTACCCTGGTTTATCTTAATGCGCCGCTCGATCTTGATTCAGCAAAAGCGCATAATGCCCCGCTTATAGAACTGACCTACAACTGGGAAACAGAAGATTATTCAGGGGGCCGGAATTTTGGTCATCTGGCCTATGAAGTCGATGATATTTATGCCAAGTGTAAATATTTGATGGACCAGGGCGTCGTTATCAATCGCCCGCCTAGAGATGGCTATATGGCATTTATTCGATCACCCGATAATATTTCAATTGAATTGTTGCAGAAAGGTGGACCTTTGGCGCCTCGGGAACCTTGGACCTCGATGGAAAATTGCGGTAGTTGGTAAAGCTTTTATTTCTGAAAAATCAACAGGCGGTTATTTGCCGGCATTGCAACATCATCAATTAAGCAGAGATCATTTGACCGGGCCAACTTGACGACAGTTTCCTGGTCACGAATGCCGCTAGAGGGGTCGCGTGTTTTTAACCATTGGTCAAATTGCGCGTTGCTCTGACTGGTATATCGGCCGTAATAGTTAAAGGCCCCATAGATACAGCACGCTGCTCCGCTGCTGAGATACGTCTTCAGCCGGGAAAAGAATATTTCCACCTCCTGCCAGTTCATAATATGCAGGGTGTTCGCAGAAAACAGGCCCTGTATTTGAGTGCAAGGCCAGGGGTTGTCCATAACATCCAGGGCAACAGGATTAAATAAGTTTTTTCGGTTTGTGTCATGCACCCAGCGGGCGATCCCCGCCAGGTTTTCCCTTCTATCAGTCGGTTGCCAGCATAGATGCGGCATTTGTGTGGCGAAATAGCAGGCATGTTGACCGGTTCCGCTGCCGATTTCCCAAACAGTCAGCGACGGTTTAAAGACCTGCTCCAACACCTTCAATATGGGCGGCTGATTGTTTTCACAAGCCTGGGAAAATGGTTTTTCTGCCATCAATTCTGCTGGGCTGGCATAGCCAATTACCCGTTAAATCTAAGGGTTTAGTTCATTTTTCAAAATGACATACAACTTGGAGGTAATGATTTCATTATCATGCAATTCGTCAAGCGTTGAATTTTGCTCGCTATGCAACAAGCTTTTAGCAGAATCTTCATTCATTTCATCGAGTAAGGCCTGATTGATTTGCAGTTCTTTTTGCATCTGCTTCTGCATTTCGTCTTTCAGCGACTGGTAGATAGAGATCACACTCTTCAAAGCCCGTTCATCGTTAAATATTTCCGACAAATGCGATTCCGGTAAAGCGACCAATTCCTGAAGCACTTTGGCTATTAATTTATATTGGGTCCGGTAATACAAATAGCGCTGATCTTCCTGGTAGACCGATAAAAATAAGATGCGGCGTATGAAAATAATGACATACGAATCGAACCAGGTGCTGAATTGTTTATTCAAAGATTTTAATTTCGACTCATCGCGCTCGACTTTTTCCAGTTGCGTCTCCAGTACCAGCAATACTTCTTTATAGATGACCTCATCAATTTCACCGCGGCGAAAGATTTCCTTCAATTCAATTTTTTCCAGACCCAAGGTATAGATACGTAATAGATTTTCCAGTTGATGACTGTCTCCAGAATAGCCAAGCTTTTTGTAATCCTTGTTATTCTCGTTATATAACTGTTTAAAGTGCAAATTAATATGCTCATATTGTTTTTTGCTTACATCATGATGGCTATATAGTTTTTTTAACTGGGTCAGGGTGTCCTTAAAAATGAGTGCTTTGCTTTTGTAATAACCTTGTTTTTCATGTAGGGAAAGTTCATCGATTTTCAGCCAGCGGATTACCTTGCCTATGCTGACAGCCTTAAACAATAAGGTAAAATAAATGCTGCCAATCGTCAGCATAATAATAAATTCTTTGATCGAAAAGCTGTAATCCCAATTTGGCAAAGTCATATCATCGGGTATTAGCAGGGCCATAATCACCGCCAAAGACCCACGTAGGCTCCCCCATGCAAGTAAATGCTGCCAACTCATCGGTACAGATTCCTCAGATTTAAACAGATTGCCGATTCCAATCGTAAAATATATGGAGGTTGCGCGTGCAATTACAACGACGACGATAATGGCTAAAATGGGCCAAATGAAAACATGCAGTGAAATAGACAGGCTGGTGAATAATAATCCCATCAATATAAACACCAGCGAGTTGGCCAAAAAGGCGAAATAACTCCAGAATTTGTTCATATATTCTTCAACTTGCGGGGACATTTTAAAACGCCCGTAGTTGCCCATGACCAACGAAGAAACAGTTGTCGCAATAATGGATGAAATATGCACAGGATGACCGCTGATCACCCATTTTTCTGAAATCAGTTCCGCCAATAAAAAAGTAAAATGCGCGACCAGCAAAGTCATGGTCATTTCCAGATGCTCTTGTCCTTTTACCAATCCAATCAACTTGGAAAACAAAAAGCCCATGAACAAACCGAAAATTACCCCACCGATCATCATGAAAGAAAAAGCAAGCACCCCCTCTAATATGGTTCCCGCGCCGTTATAGCCATGCAGCATTATGTCCAAAAAAACCAGAAAAACAGCAAATGCCGTTCCATCGTTAAACAAACTCTCGCCTTCAAAAATGAGCGTCAGACGATGGGGAGCCCCATATACTTTAAACAGTGCCAATACAGCGACCGGGTCAGTGGCAGAAATGATGGCGCCAAACAGTAGGGTCACCATCAACGGCATGTCAAGTCCCAGAAGTTGGAAAGCCCAATGACCGATAACACCGATTAAAAAAGTTGAAACCAGCAGCCCTAAGATGGCCAATAAACTGATGGCTACCTTGTTTTCCCTTATGTTTCGGATTTTGATGTTATAGGCTGATTCAAAAATCAGGATCGGCAGAAACACAAAAAACAATAATTCAGGGGTCAATTGGAAGCTGGTAACGAAGGAAAATACATCGATATCGGATAGTGGCACCAGCAGGGATCCGGCAATCACCAATAACACGCTAAAGGGAATGCGGGTTTTAATCGCAATGACGTTGACTATCAGTGAAAGAAACATAAGCGTAAAAACCGATAGATAGACGTCGAGTGTCATAGAATCACCTGTGAATATAAAAGTGTTGTGGTAACGATAGCTTTGATCATCAATTATAGGAAAAATTGTAACCCAAAATCGCTTAAGACGAATCTGATGGCTTTATCCGGGTATAAGAAAAGCCATTACAGTGTCCAGAAACTTTGTTTTCTTTATGGCTAAGGTGCTATATAAAATAAGGGGCAAATTATTCCTGCACATACGTTCAGGAAAATTTACTGCTTCCCTGTCCTTAATGGGCCGCCAAAGATCGGAGGCTATAGGCTATTGCCTACATGCCGATAAAATATTTTAGGTTAGCGGAAACTACCAGCATAGAATATCATAATATTACTTATTAAGTTTTAACTAAGCCTTAAGCTTTTCTTAGTGCAACTATTATACTCTTCACGTTCTGGAATACCCCACTATCGTGCGTAGATTATTGTGTTGAGCGAGGCGTAAAGGAGCAGGAACAGCAATCTATTTCAATGTTTTACAACGACGTTCAGCACAATTACAGGCGTGCTAGAATGGGGGTATTCCAGAACGTAAAGAGTATAAATCGCCCCATGAAGGCACAATTTGAGTCCGCGTAAGATCCCGCGCCATGATAGAAACCCTATACATAGAAGAAAACATCCGTCGACACCCGCGAACAGAAAAAATTTGCAAGCGGTTTCCAACTGCCAGAAAAATTTTCTGTGGCCGCTATGGTGAAGTGTTCAACCCGAAAGCGCAGAATTTCCGCTTGCAAAAGCAAAAACCTGCGCTGATTTTAGCAGAAAAATATAATAATCGGGTGCTTCCTGCGCCTCCGGGTTACGGCATTGGTGCACAACACAATTATTATTTTTCACATATGCTGAATTGTGTTTATGATTGCCGCTACTGTTTTTTACAAGGCATGTATCAATCGGCCCATTATGTTTTATTCGTAAATTATGAAGATTTTAAAGAAGATATTAGCCAACTTGCCCGACAATCGGCTTTACAAACTGTACACTTCTTTTCTGGCTACGACTGCGACAGTTTGGCGTTAGAGCCGGTGACCGGGTTTGCGGAAGCCTTTATGCCACTGTTTGATACTTTGCCCAACGCCTGGTTGGAATTGCGCAGTAAAAGCACCCAGGTCAGGAGTTTGCTAAAAATACCGCCCGTTCCCCGCTGTATTGTCGCTTTCAGTCTGACACCCAATTCTATCGCGCAAGCGATAGAATATAAGGCGCCGTCAGTCAATAAGCGCATTGAGGCAATGGTCAAACTACAGCAGCAGGGCTGGACATTGGGGTTGCGCTTTGATCCGTTGATTTATCAAACGGGCTATCGGCAGCTTTATCAACAGCTTTTTGAGCAGGTGTTTGCGCGCATCCGTCCAGATTCGCTGCATTCAGTCAGTCTGGGTGTATTTCGGCTGCCTGAAAAATACTTTAAAAAAATGGCCCGGATGTATCCGCAGGAAAAATTATTTGCCGGCTCTTTACAGATTAAGCAGGGTATGGCTTCTTACCAAACAACGCTTGAGCAGGAAATGTTGCAGTCCTGTTCAGAAATGTTGCTGTAATTTATACCTGAATCGCGATTTTTTCCATGTGCCCTATGAACAGACATGTTTTGGTTACCGGCGCCAGTTCCGGTATTGGTCGCGCCATTGCAAGACAGCTGCTGAAACAGGGGCACCATGTCATAGGTGTCTGCCGGGATATTGGGAAATTTAAGCTCAAGCATGAACACTTTTCAGCTTTGGCCATAGATTTAAGCCAACTTGCTGATTTACCGGAAAAGCTGCGTTTATTACAAAAACAGTATCCGGCTATTGATGCCGTGGTATTTTGTGCCGGCTCCGGCCGCTTTGCATCGCTGGAGGAGTTTTCCTATACGCAAATACAGGCGATCATTAATCTGAATTTGACCAGTCAGATGATGTTGACCAGAGCCATGTTGCCGGCATTAAAAAAAAGACCGATGGCTGATCTGGTCTTTATTGGTTCCGAAGCGGCGCTATCGGGCAGTCGAAAAGGCTCAATATATTGTGCCAGCAAATTTGGCTTACGTGGTTTTACCCAGGCCTTAAGGGAGGAATGCTCGAAAGCCAATGTCAGAGTTTCATTAATCAATCCCGGCATGGTAAAAACCGCTTTTTTTAAGTCCTTAAACTTTGCACCGGGCGATGCAGCCAGCAATTACATCCTACCCGAGGAAGTAGCCGAGGCCGTAAACTATATCCTTCGCGCCCGGGTGGGTATTACTATTGATGAGATTAATCTTAACCCGGCAAATCAAGTCATTAAATTCAAAGAATGAAGCGTAAATTTTACCGCCACGCATTAATCGTATCATTCAGTGCGACCCCAGCCTTTTAGCACTTATCCATTAACCTGCTGCCATATGATTACTCGAGGGCTCATCTATTTCGCTTATTTCTTAAAAACCTAGCAGCGTTATCAACGCTGCAAAAAATATTTTTCTGATCTACTGGTAAATCCACAGAGTCGTAAAAAGGTCTATTTTGATCTGTTTATGATTATCTTGGTAATGCTCAGTGTTTTTTTACTGATCTACGAAATCGGCGCAGAACTCGGTAAAGCCGGAGCAATTTTTGAAAAGATAGTGGTTAGTATTTTTATTATTGAATATCTTCTGCGTGCGTGGCTATACAATGACAGTCATAAAATTATCATCGCTCAATACGAAAAATCTGAATATCTGGAGGTGCCGTTTCAATTGCTGCGGGTAATGCTTGCTGTTGTGGCAAAAAAAATAGAATATGTCTTTACCCCTTTAGCAATTATAGATTTACTGGCAATATTGCCCAGCTACCGGCCGCTTAGAATTTTGCGGTTTTTTTTGCTGTTCCGGCTACTAAAAATATTTCGCTATTCACGCAGCATTAAGATGTTTACTGATGTATTGTTTGGCAAGCGTTTTGAGCTGTTAACGCTGGCGACTTTTCTGGGGTTTCTGATATTTATTGCCAGTACGGCAATTTATATGTTTGAGAACCAGAAAACAGGCGGGCAGATCGAAAATTTATTTGATGCCATCTATTGGTCGATAGTTACCCTGTCTACCGTAGGGTATGGCGACATTACCCCGCAAAGCACCGGTGGCCGCTTCATTACCCTGGTGTTGATTATTTTTGGCTTGGGCGTGTTAGCTTTTTTTACGTCGATTATCGTATCTGCATTCAATGAAAAAATGCATGAATTACGGGAAAGTCATACCTATGCTGCGATAGAAAAATTTGACGATTTTGTCATTATTTGCGGTTTCGGCAGAGTGGGTCAGGAAATTACCCGACAAATGCGCCGGGACAGACAGGCCATTGTAGTGATTGATAAGGATGAAGCGAACGCCTCGCTGGGTAAATGTCAGGGAATCCCTGTCATCCATGATGATGCCAGTAAAAATCAAGTGCTTGAACTGTCCGGCATCAACCACGGCGCCAATACAGTAATATGCACCACTGGCGATGATGTCATCAATGTCTATATTACCTTGACCAGTAGAAATTTAAACAAAACGGTAAACATTATATCGCGTGCCAATTGTAAGCAAAATGTAAAAAAACTGTTGCAGGCGGGCGCCGATCATGTTATCCAACCCTTTGAGATTGCCGGATTGCTGGCGGCGGAATACATCGGACAACCGGTCGCTTTTGAAGCCATATTGGGCATTATGCATCATGAGCGGGGGCTGCTGTTAGAGGCGCTCAATGTTTTACCGGATTCTTTTATTACCGGCAGGTTGATTGGGGACATCGATTTTGAGCATCGTAAAATGCGTCTGGTCGGTGTCATCAGCAACAACCCAAAGCATCATCGGCACAAAAACCGTTATCGCGTCCGGAATCAACATTTTTACTTTAATCCACCGCAGCATTTCGTTTTATGCGGCGGTGATATTCTGGTATTGTTAGGGCGTAATTACAGTATTGAACATTTTGGAGACCAATTAAAAAAATCATCATTAAAACGGGAGCTATATGCTTCACGCTCTAGAATACCCCGGCGATAGTGCGTAGATTTTTGAGCTGGGGCAAGCGTAAAGCAGCAGGAATAGCATATCTCAATACTTCGCAACAACGCTCAGCTCAATAATTTACGTGCTAGAATGGGGTATTCATAAGTGTGAAGGCTATATAACGTGAGCATTAAAAAGATTGCCTTATTCGGTTATAGCACGTTGTCTTATGAGTTGGTGAACAACCTGGATACAGCACTGTATAAAGTAGTGATTGTTGATGATGATGCAAGGCGGGTGGCCCAGGCTTTGGAAACAGGTCTTGATGCGCGAAAACTGGATTTCCGCAGTGATGAAAGTCTTAAAGCCATTGGTATAGGCGATGATATCGAGATATTATTTTGTTTTTTTCCGGAAGATTTTGAAAATGTATTTTTGACCATTTCGGCACGCGCATTGGATGCCAATCTGGAAATTATCGCCATCGTTAAAAATCCTGATTCTGCTGATAAACTACTTGCCGCAGGCGCCAATAAAATCATTGATCCCTATGCTATCAGCGGTAGAAAAATCTATCAGTTGGTGAAACAGCCCCATATCACTACCCTGCTTGACCAAACCGTATTTGGCAGGCATGATTTAAACCTTGCGGAAATCGTTATCCCAGAAGGTTCACCGCTAGTCAACCGATATGCCAGAGATTTGCATGTCAGCGAGCATTATAATCTCATCCTGATTGGCATCGTTGATAAGGAACTGGGCGATGCTTTATATTTTGCGTTGGGGCGGGAACAACATAAACTGGATGCGGGTGATATTTTAGTAGTACTCGGCCCGGCCCGGGAAATTAAAATTTTTAAAAAAGAAGTTCAGAGAAAATTATGAAATTTAGTCCACGAATCTGGTTTTGTTCAGGGTTTATCGCTTGTATAGCGATGTTAGCTATTGCTGCGTATTTTCAGCTGGTAGAAGGACTGGAACCCTGTCCATTATGCATATCCCAGCGCATTGCTATATTATTCACCGGAATGGTATTTTTGCTTGCTGCTTTGCATAATCCAAGGGAGGGGGGGGTTAAAGTTTACGCAATAATCGGCGCCATATCGGCGTTCTGCGGTGCGGCAATATCCACCCGGCATGTCTGGTTGCAGAATCTTCCTCCGGACGAGGTGCCGGAATGCGGTCCGGGCCTGGAATATATTTTCAATAATTTCCCGCTGACAGAAACGCTGAAATTGATGCTGAATGGAACGGGCGAATGTGCCGATGTGTTATGGACCTTTTTAGGCGTCAGCATTCCCGGCTGGACGCTGCTGGCTTTCATCGTCCTGGCAACCATCAGTTTGCTGCAGATTTGGAATAACGCACGCTAAAAAAGTCATGAAAAGATCATTATCCGGCTTATTTCTTAATCGCCTTGGGCCCTCTCAAAAGCGACTGCCCAAGCTAATTGTTTTACTGATATTTATACTGTTCAGTAATTCACCGGCAATGGCTCAATGTGCCAATGCAGGATTGCGGCAGGCAATTGCCGGCGCGCATCGTTCGGATGCACATAAGGCGCGCGATCAGTATCGTCATCCACAACAAACGCTGAATTTTTTTGACCTCAAAGCCGATATGCGGGTTGTAGAAATCTGGCCGGGTGGTGCGGGTTGGTATACCGAAATTCTTGCACCCTATTTAAAAGTACACGGAAAACTCTATGCAGCGCACTTTTCAGCCGATTCGGGCGTGCCCTTTTTTACTGCAAGTCTGCAAAAATTCCGTGCTAAAATCGCCGCAAATCCTGATGTCTATCGTCAAGTCGAGGTAACCATTCTACAGCCGCCGGAGCAACTGGACATTGCGCCGGAAAATTCTGTGGATCGGGTGCTGACTTTCCGCAATGTGCACAACTGGATGAAAAGCGGGCAGGCTGATGCGGTATTTACCGCCATGTATCGGGCGCTCAAGCCAGGCGGTATCTTAGGTGTTGTAGAGCATAGAAATGCGCCGGGCAGGCAACAGGATCCCAAAGCGAAATCAGGTTATGTCACTGAAGCGGCAGTCAAAAAGTTGGCAAGAAAGGCAGGATTTCAATTCCTGGCCAGCTCAGAAATAAATGCTAATCCGAAAGATAACAGGCGTCATCCTGCGGGTGTTTGGACCTTACCGCCAACCCTGAGATTAAAGGACCAGAACCAGGAAAAATATCGGGCCATTGGCGAAAGTGATCGTATGACGCTGAAGTTTATTAAATAAAACAACCGTAATTGAGTACGGATCTTTCGGTCCATTAGCATAAAAAAATCGGTTGTTCATGGCTTCTATCACAAGCTCTTGAGAGCACAGCACTTCAAAAAAAACCGCTTAATCGATAATATTTGTTAAACCTTGGTTCTCAGTAATAAAGGGCTTTTTTTGGGAAAAAATGCGCGTAAAAAGTCCATCTGGTCGCTGAGTATATTGCGTCCTTGCAAAAATATATATTCCGCATGCGTGGGCTTAAAAGGGATGGCAATTAATTCCATGCACGCCTGCTCAGGAGTACGCCCTGCTTTATGGTTATTACAGCGTTTACAGGCTGTAGCGACGTTCGTCCATTTATCTTTGCCGCCTAAACTGATCGGGGTAATATGATCTCTGGACAAGGCTTTATGTTGATAGCGTTCACCACAATATAAACAAATGTAATTATCCCGTTTAAACAGCGTATGATTATTTAATGGTGGCACAAATTGGCTGATTATTTTTGCCGCAGTGTGCTGGCTGAGTGTTGCAACGATTGAACAGACCTCTATTTTGCTTTGTTGTCCGGATTTAGCATTAATACCGCCGTGAAGAGTATAAAGATAGTGCCCCAGGGAAAAGGCGACCTGATCAAGATAATGCAGTTTTGCCGCTTCCTGAAAGCCTATCCATTCAAGTGGTAGACCGGATGCATCAGTGCGTAAAACAAGTTGGTTTAACAGATCCATAAAAGCGTCCTCATCGGCGGAATGATATTACAAATATGCGCCAAAACAATGTGCTGCCCCATTATTTACGCACAATCCTGATTAGCTAAGCTAATTTAAGACCGGCGGAAGCAACTGGCGTTATAGTTTTTTATGTATAGTTTATAACATATTGAAAATAAATAGGAAACAGACTTTGCATAATAATTGTTCGATTTAACAAAACTGTAATAAATTCAAGGCCAAGGCCACTGAGTTCATGGTTAATCCACAGAGTTATCCACAGCTTTTGTGAATAACTCAAATAATGCAAACCTGATAGTGACTTAGCGATTAAATATCGAAAACCAATTAATTTACAGGGCTAAATTGTCTAACGCAAATCCAATCATCTTCAGAGTCGCCGTTGCGGTGCCGGTACATAAATTATTTGATTACCTTCCCCCCGTTGATTTTGACAGCCAGGACATCTTGCCCGGGGTTCGTTTGCTATTGCCCTTCGCCAGCGGCACAAAAGTGGGCGTGCTGATAGAATTTACCACAACAAGCGAGCGAAAGCATGCGCAACTAAAACATGTCACACGGGTTCTGGAACTGTTGCCATTATTGTCACAGGCGGATTTACAATTATTACAATGGGCTAGCCGCTATTATCATTATCCGCTTGGTGAAGTCCTGCTGGCGGCATTCCCGGTATTGCTGCGGCAGGGAAAACCGGCGTTATTTCAGATGCAAAAAAGTTATGGTCTGACTTCGGCAGGACGCCTATTTAATGCCAACGATTTGCACCGCGCCAAAACACAGCAATACCTGCTGCAAAAAGTTCAGCAATTTGGATCCGTGTCAGCAAGACAATTTGCAGACTGGAGCAAAAATTGGCGGCAACCGCTTAAGGGTTTGATGGAGAAAGGCCTGATTCAGCAGGAAACAGAGAAGCAAGTCCTGCCTTCAGGTTGTCAGATGCTGGAAGCGGCATTGCCTGCGAATGAACAACAGCAGTTCGCTATTGCACAGGTCTGCAACAAGCTAAAGCAATTTGCAGTTTTTTTATTGCAAGGGGTGACCGGCAGCGGCAAAACCGAAGTCTATCTGCAGATTATTCAAAGCGTACTTGAGCAGCAGCGCCAGGTTTTGGTCTTGCTGCCCGAAATCAGTTTGACACCGCAGCTTGAAGAACGTTTCAGGAAACGCTTCGCTAATCCCATTGCCGTTTCACATTCAGGATTGAACAGCACCCAAAGGCTACAGGCCTGGTTGGGCATGCAGCAAGACCGTTATTCGATTTTGCTGGGCACCCGCTCCGCCTTGTTTGTACCGTTAAAACGGCCGGGATTAATCATTCTTGACGAAGAACACGATACCTCATTTAAACAGCAGGAAGGTTTCCGCTACTCGACCCGTGATGTTGCGCTGGTTAGAGCAAAGATGTTAAATATTCCCGTAATTATGGGATCAGCTACGCCGTCACTGGAATCTCTACATAATGCTGCGAAAAAACGCTACCACTTGCTGCATCTGCCCCAACGTGCTGGACGTGCGGTGGCGCCAGAATTGTGTTTAATTGACATCAGAAACAAAAAAATGCATGAAGGTCTTTCAGAGGCCTTATTGCGTGAAATTGGAAAGACGCTGGTGCGGAAGGAGCAGGTTTTACTGTTTCTGAATCGCCGGGGCTTTGCACCGGTTTTGACCTGCCATAGGTGTGGTTGGGTTGCACGTTGTCAACGTTGTGATGCCAATCTGGTCATTCATCATCAGGCGGGCATATTACGTTGTCATCATTGCGCCAGTGAACAAAAACTTCCAGCCCATTGCCAGTCCTGTCAGGCAACTGAAATTCTGCCGCTGGGCGCCGGAACAGAGCGTGTGGAAATGGCTTTACAGCAATATTATCCACAGCAGGAAGTGGTGCGCCTGGATCGCGATACTACGCAACGCAAAGGAGCTTTGGAAAATTATTTGAAGAAGATCAGTCACCGACAGGCGGAAATCATTATCGGAACGCAAATGCTGGCCAAGGGGCATCATTTTCCAGGGGTGACTCTGGTTGCAATTCTGGATGTTGACAGTGGTTTGTTCAGCATTGATTATCGGGCAGGAGAGCGTTTGGCGCAATTAATTACGCAGGTGGCCGGTCGCGCTGGCCGGGCGGAAAAACCGGGCCGGGTATTATTGCAAACGCGCCATCCAGACCACCCTTTGCTGACAGTATTGCTGCAGCGGGGTTATCGTGAATTTGCAGAGACTGCGCTTGTAGAGCGGGCACAAGCGCAATTGCCCCCGTATAGTTATCAAGCGTTATTCAGAGCGGCCGCTGCCGATGCGGCAAGGTCACAAGTTTTTCTGGAAACCTTAGTAAAACTGACGCAGCAGGCTGCCTTGGAAAACGTGCAGTTATTCGGCCCGGTACCAGCGCCAATGGCTAAACGGGCAGGCCGTTTTCGTTATCAATTGCTGCTGAATAGTGGCAACAGACAGGCGTTGCATCGCCTGTTGGACAGGGTGCTGCCGGCTATTGCAACATTACCGGAAGCGCGCAAGGTGCGCTGGTCTCTGGATATTGACCCAGTCGATTTATATTAAGCCTCAGTTACATAGAGATTTTCTGAAAAACCAAAGTGCGCAACACAAAGTGTTGCTTTTGGCAGCTTAAGGCTTTTGCCAGCAAAAGATTGTTTGTCTTAACGCCGCACCAGCAAGGTGCCGATTCCCTGATCAGTAAATAATTCCAGCAACACAGCATGTTCGATGCGGCCATCGATTATATGCACGCTGTTTACGCCGGCCTTCAAGGCATCCATTGCACAGCGGGTTTTTGGGATCATGCCGCCGGAGATGGTGCCATTATCAATATAGGTATCGATATCGCTGATTGACAAGCCGGTTAACAACTGCTGTTGTTTATCGAGAATACCCGTGGTATTGGTCAATAAAATAAGCTTTTCCGCTTTTAATACTTCCGCAATTTTACCGGCTACCAGGTCTGCATTGATATTATAGGAGCGGCCATCGTCACCCACGCCGATGGGGGCGATCACTGGAATGAAATCACTCTGTCCCAGCATGGTAACGACCGCTGGATCAATGCTGCTGACTTCACCCACATGACCGATATCGATAATTTCCGGTGCTTTGGCCTCCGGTGCATTTTTACGTATAGAGATCTTGCGGGCCCTGATAAAGTCACCATCTTTTCCGGTCAGGCCTACTGCGCGCCCGCCGTGTTGATTAATCAGCGTTACGATTTCTTTATTGACTGATCCACCCAGAACCATTTCCACGACATCCATGGTTTCCCGGTCTGTAACACGCATACCGTCAATAAATTCTGTGGTTTTACCCAGTCTCCCCAGCAGCTTGCCAATTTGCGGCCCCCCGCCATGAACGACGATGGGATTAATTCCCACCAGTTTCATCAATACAATGTCCATGGCAAAGCTGTGCTTCAAGCCTTCATCAACCATGGCATTGCCGCCATACTTGATGATCACGGTTTTATCCTTGAATTTCTGAATATAAGGCAGCGATTCAATCAGTACATGGGCAACCCGATGGGCGGTTTTTTCTTTCATCATAGGGTTTATTCGATTAAAAGGGTAATGCGATATCAGGTTTGATCTGGAGCATTAATTGTTTAAATTGGTTCTGGATCCGGGACAAGGCTGTTTTATTGTCTGCTTCAAAGCGGATGACCAGCGAAGGCGTCGTATTGGATGCGCGTATCAGGCCCCAGCCGTCGGCAAAATCAGCACGCAGACCATCGATAGTAATAATTTTAGCGTCGGGGAATTTAGCCTTGGCTAACAATTTTTCCATAAACGTAAAATTTTCCCCTTCGGCCAGTTCAACATTCAATTCCGGGGTATTAATGCTATCTGGAAAGTCCGCAAAAACCTCACTACTGGAACGCGTGTCCGAAGAAAGAATCTCAATCAAGCGCGCCGCTGAATAAAGTGCATCGTCAAAACCAAACCAGCGATCATTGAAGAAAATATGGCCGCTCATTTCTCCCCCCAGTCTCGCGCCGGCCTCCTTGATTTTGGCTTTTATCAGAGAGTGGCCGGTTTTCCACATCAACGGCCGGCCGCCATATTTAGTAATCTGCTCCGCCAGGTGCCGGGAGCATTTAACATCGTAGATTATCTATGAGCCCGGCTTTTGGCTTAATACATCTTTGGCATATAGCATCATCTGCCGGTCGGGCCAAATAATTTTTCCTTTAGAATCGACAATGCCGATACGATCACCATCACCATCAAAAGCAATGCCGACATCTGCTTCATAATGCTGTACAGCGGTAATTAAATCACGGAGATTTTCAGGTTTGCTGGGATCAGGATGATGATTGGGAAAATTTCCGTCAATTTCACAGAACAGCTCAATCACTTCGCAGCCCAGGGTTTTCAATAAAGTCGGCCCCAGTTCACCGGTAATCCCATTTCCACAGTCCAGAACAATTTTCATAGGCCGGACCATATGGACATCTTCGCTAATGGTGCCTATATATTCATTGACGATCATGCTGTTTTGCTCCAGTGTGCCGGTTTCACCACTGGCTAAGTCATCATTATTAATACGTTGCTGCAAGTGTTGAATCTGTTCATTGGCAAGGGTTTCACCGGCGATGACCATTTTCAAACCATTATATTCGGCTGGATTATGACTGCCGGTAATCATGATTCCAGTACGTCCATCCATATGCTGAGTAACAAAATACAAGACGGGCGTGGGAACCGCGCCGATGTCCAAAACATTTCTGCCGGTTGCCATAATACCTTGTGCTAATGACCCCGCCAATTTAGGACTGGAGAGCCTGCCATCACGGGCAATAACAATTTTTTTGATGTCTTTATCTTTTGCTTCACTGCCAATTGCCTGGCCTATTTTATAGACGATGTCCTGGGTCAGCGTTTGGTCAACGATGCCGCGTATATCATAAGCACGGAAAATTGTGGAATTGTTAGCATCAAGTGCAGCATTATCAATTTCAAAGATGGCCGGAGTGCCGCTTTCCTGGTCAGTATCACTGTCCGGAAGTTGCACCGGTACGCCAACTGGCGTGCTGTTTTCTGATACGCTGATGCTTTGTTTTGCATTCATAAAATTGATGCCTTCGGGCTCATCAAAAAAATCATCCAGATTCAGGTCTTCTTCATCATCTGTTTCGGCATCAGGACTAGAGCCGCCGTTGTCCAAGACCCGTTTGAATTGAATCAGAGCAGAAATAATGACCTGGGTTTCATCAAAAACGACGGGATAACTGCCTTGAGGTTTCCCTGTCATTAAGTCTTTGACAGCCCTGAGTACACTACTCTGGTCGTCGCGCAACATTTCTGCAACTCGGCGAAAACCAATTAAAAATGCGAGACTGGTTATAAATGTGGGAATGGCGATGATCCCTATAATTATATTTAAATTGCCTACGCCAGAGCTTGCGGTATAGCCATAATGAATTTCCCAGTAAGTGCCAGCAACTTTCACCGTATTATTATCGCTGGCTTTGGCTTTTGGGTTGCCCGTGGAATTTAGCAAGAAAGTGCCCTGTTTTAGTTCGAACAAACCGAATCTGGCATCCACATTGCGCATCAATCTTTCGATAAATTGATAATCCAGACTGGCCAGTAATACGGCAATAATCTGACCGTCGCTGTTGATGCTTTGCGTAATGGCCAGATGCCGGTTGCCGCCGGCATCCCCCTGAATGGCGGGTAATTGCGGTTTGATAAAGGTTTCCTTGACCTGGTCTAGGTCCGCATAACCCATATTCGGAACTTCCGCGGTATCGGGCGAATTGACACCGGGCAGTAGCACTCTTAACTTCATAGCACCGGGCAAGAAACTTTGCATGCGCGTGCTGATGGAATGTATGGCCAGGTTATCCTGTTGTTTGATGGCGGCAATCAATTCTGCATCCCGTGCCATTTTATCCAGCACACTGCTAAGTAATTTAATATGTGCGGACAACTTGGCAGCAACGCTACCCGCCACGGTTTTTGCGGCCTGATGTTTAGTTTCTACGATATCGTCCCATGACAACCAGTAAACGGCAGAACCTGCGCTGATTATCATCAAGATGGCGATAGTTGATAAAACAGTAAAAATACGTCCCATCGATTTGACTCCTTAATGTCTGCCAGTATGTCCAAATCCGCCTGTACCGCGGCCGCTTTCAGTAAATTGATCAACCAGGGTAAATTCAGCCTGTACGACCGGTACGAAAACCATTTGCGCAATTCGTTCGCCCACTTGAATAGTGAAGGAGTCATGGCCCCGGTTCCAGCAGGATACGAAAACCTGGCCCTGATAGTCCGAATCAATCAAGCCTACCAGATTGCCCAGAACAATACCCTGCTTATGACCCAGACCTGATCTTGGCAACAGCACGGCGGCCAAGCTGTTGTCTTCAATATGCAGGGCGAAACCACTGGGAACCAATACACTTTGTCCAGGCGCCAAGTCCATCGCGGTATCCAGACAGGCGCGAATATCCAAACCGGCGGACCCCCCGGTCGCATAGCGTGGCAGGGGGATTTCATTGCCAAGCCGTTGATCAAGAATTTTAAGCTGTACGTTTTTCATTAAATCTCTCAGCAATTAAGTGAAGTAATTGTCTGGCGACCTCGTGTTTGTCAGCCATTGCAATCGAATGCTGCCCGCCGCGCCAATAGATCTGCAGTGCATTTTGCTCGCTGTCAAAACCGCCGTGTTCCCGCCCAACCCAATTTGCGGCAATCATGTCCAGGTTTTTATCAGCTAATTTGGCATGTGCATATTGTTCCAGGTTGTGCGTTTCAGCTGCAAAACCGACGCTGAAGGGTGGTGCTGGCAACTGCGTGACGGCTGCCAGGATGTCCTTGGTTTTAATTAACTTTAAAACGCTTTCCTGGTCGCCCTTTTTTATTTTTTCTGCTTCGACTGCAGCCGGCCTATAGTCGGCAACTGCAGCAGCGGCAATAAAAATATCCTGTGCTGCGGCGCGTTTCAGGATGGCATGATACATTTGTTCTGCTGTTTCCACATTCACCCGATCTATATTTCCGGGTGCAGTCAAGGCACAGGGGCCACTGACCAATGTTACTTGTGCGCCCATAATTTGCGCAGCATGGGCCAGGGCATAGCCCATTTTTCCGGAGCTGCGGTTGCTGAGATAACGCACGGGGTCTATCGCTTCACGGGTAGGGCCTGCACTGATCAGAATCTTTATGCCATTGAAAACCTCCAAGAAGGTTGATGCCGTCAATAAATACTCGCAGATGGCTGGCACTTCCAGCATTCGACCGGGGCCGGTTTCACCACAGGCCTGTATACCGGTATCGGGGCCAAGGATTGCCACCTGCTGATTTTTCAAGCGTTGAATATGCTCCTGGACAACCGGTTTTTGCCACATCGCCTGATTCATCGCGGGGGCAATATAAACGGGACAGCGTGTAGCAAGATAAAGCGTTGACAATAAATCATCCGCCAATCCCAGACTGAATTTTGCAATCATATTAGCGGTTGCCGGGGCAATAATAAACAACTCGGCCCAGCGCGCCAGATTTATATGTCCCATGGCGTTTTCTTGTTCTGTATCCACCAGATCGGTCTGCACCGGATGACCGCTAAGCGCCTGAAAAGTCAGCGGAGCAATAAACTGTGTTGCGGAGCGGGTCATGACGACGCGTACATCAACACCCTGTTTGCGCAGCAGTCTCACCAGTTCCGCCGACTTATAGGCGGCGATGCCGCCACAGATTCCCAATAAAATTCTGCTATTAATCGTCTTCCCCGCTGTGCAAGTTAAAATCTTACCCGATTACCCATAAGCCTCAGCCATTTTCAAAATGATAATCGCTTTCAATCAATGCCAAGTCATCACTGTCATTTCGACCAGCGGGAGAAATCTAAAGAGCTGCACAATTAATCAAGCGTTAAGATCCCGCCTGGCGTCGGGATGACAAGAATTATAGGGTTTCGGCAAAGTTGAGGGTCATACGTAATCAGGAAACCTTATCTATTATGGCAAGTATTATTGAATTCTTCTATGCTTGTAGGGATAAAATACAGGAGAATGGCTATTATGCCAATTACGGATTGGGCAGAAGAAGAACGACCCCGGGAAAAACTGCTGCAACGTGGCCCCAATGCCTTAACGGATGCGGAATTACTTGCCATATTTCTGCGCACCGGAACGCATGGCAAAACTGCCGTGGATCTGGCGCGCGATTTATTAACTGAGTTTGGTTCCTTGCGTGCGTTGTTAAGTGCTGAAAAACAAAGATTTTGCCAGGCACGGGGGTTAGGTAATGCGAAATATGCACAATTACAGGCGGTGTTGGAAATGGCCCGGCGTCACCTGCAGGAAAAATTAAAACATGGCGACAGCATCGACAGTCCGCAAACGACCCGCGCCTATCTTTGTGCGCAATTGGGCGGCTACGCGCATGAAGTTTTTGCCTGCCTGTTTCTGGATAATCAGCATCGAATTATTGAACTCGAACAATTGTTCAGAGGTACCATTGATGGCGCCAGCGTTTATCCAAGGGAAGTCGCTAAAAGGGCGCTGCATCACAATGCGGCTGCGGTCATCTTCGCACATAATCATCCTTCCGGAAAGTCCGAACCGAGCCAGGCTGATAAACAGATCACCAATACTTTATGCAAAGCTTTAGCATTGCTGGATATTCGGGTACTGGATCATTGCATTATAGGTGATGGTGAACCCTATTCATTTGCTGAACATGGATTGCTTTAACCAGGTTATGAAGATTCTGGTTAGAAATGTACTTGTCTCTTTGGCTTTTACAGTACAGGAGAAAGCCGCGATGCCGAGCCATTTTTCTTAATCCTCCGCAATAAAATATTCCGGGTTTTATATCAACGCCGTAGCGCTGAAAACGGTGCACCGGTTGGATTCTGTAAGCGCTTCCCCTTGAATCTCAAGTAATGATACGCCCTTGGGATACGATATAAGGGAGTTATAAACCCTTATCATGGTTTTTGATTGAATGTTGAGCTTTCCCTTATTTTCCTTTATTCTCGGACAGCCTCCTAGTGAAAACCACAGGACTCCCGCTAAAAATCATTGCTCATAAAGTTGGTTTTCACACACAGTCTGGATTGAATAAAGCATTTAAACAATTTTTTGGCACGACCCCCCCTAAGCATTTAAGAAAACAGCGAAAACCGCCCTGTAACTGATAGCGTTATGCCCTGGACATCACTATAACCTGAATCCGTGATTTTACTAAGGCACAGGGTGTAAATTATTGTGCTGAGCCAGGCGTTAAGAAGCAGGAACAGCAATCTATTTCAATACTTTACAACAACGCTCAGCGCAATAATAGGCAGTGCTAGAACTGCCTTTTATCCATCAATCATCACACATAATATGCCATCCTTGGCACTGGATTTCGGCCTCCATGCCGAAATGACGGTGATTAAGAAAGATGTAGAATCCAGTCACAGGAATGTGAAACAAGAAAAAAAAGTAAATTTATTATTAGTTTCGTTGGTTTTCTTTATCCAAAAGAAAAATACTCCCGTGGAAGACTCCTTGCAATCGCTTGTATTTACGGAGTTCAACGTTTTTCAGGTCATATCTTGTGATACATGACTTATGAGTAATAGGCAGTGTTGGAATGGGGTATTTTTGAGCGTGAAGAGTATAGGCGGCCATGAATTGTTCATGGCCACTCGATGCGCTAATTCAGCACCGTAATTTCTATACGCCGGTTTTCCTGCCGCCCCTTGGCCGAACCATTATTGGCAATAGGGTGCGACTGACCTAACCCCCGGGAGGTGATTCTGCTGCTGCTGATGCCTTTTTGTACTAATGCATTCTTTACAAAATCAGCTCTTTTCTGTGACAATTCCAGATTGTAAGCTGCACTGCCGGTATTGTCGGTATGGCCTTCGATGAGAATCGTTTTATGCGGGTGCTGTTTCATCATACTGGCAATTTCATTTATTTTAGCAGTTGCTCCGGGTACCAGATCGGCCTTATTGGTAACAAATAACACATCGCCCAGAACATATTTAAGATTGCGGTTAATTTCCTTTTCCTGCAACGCCGCCAGTTGCTGCTCCAGGCGTTGTCTTTCTTGCTGTTTACTTAGTTTTGCCTGTTTCTCAAAGGTACTCACCTCCTGTTGCAGGTTCTGGTTTTTTCTTTTCAGGGCATTGGCAAGCATACTGTCCTTTGTAGCCACTAACTGCTTGAATTTCAATTCCCCCAGTTTTCCTTCCGCTACACGCTGTGCGGTTTTGACTTGCAAGCCAGCAATCAATGCCAGTGAGTCCATATCTTCTGCAGCTTCGGCTTTTGCCGCGTTCTGCAAGGTCCTGTTGGCTTTATTCAGGTCATCCTTTGCATATTTCAAAATATCCGGGTTACTACGCGCTTTTTGATAAGCATTTTCTGCCGCAATTAACCCCTGACTTTTCGGCAATGGACCTGAACAGTTAACGATTAAAAAGACGGCCATGACCGATAATAAAATTTTTACTGCACTCAAATTTTTCATTTTTTTATTCTCTTTTTGTGTCAGATAATTGGCTATCGATTGATTTGGTCCTGCAAAATCCGGACACTGTCTTCCATTTGCCGGGTACTGGCATTGATTCGGGTGGCGACCGTTTTAGCATTGGCATACTCTGCTTCCGCCTTGGCCTGCTCAGCCAAACGCCGCGCCTCAGCATTATCGCCTTTTTTCATTTCATCATGTGCCCGGGCCAGATTATTCTGTGCCCGGTCCAACTCTACAGCCGCAAATTTTGGTGCTTCAATCTTGATGGCCGCCTCAATGGCTGTTTGCGCACTGGCAATTTGAGCTACCGGTTTAGGTATGCTCGAACACCCGCCCAGCATTAGAATAATAAAGACGGTAACATATAACCGCTTGTTGAATAATACAGATGCTAATCTTGCCATGTCATGGTTCCTTAAAAGTCAATGTTAAATTTGGATCATATCATTTATCACCTTGGCTAAGGCAAGAGATAGAATAAAAAATTGTAACGATTCTAATGAGTTTTGTCATTCCGAATGTATCGAGGAATCTTGAACTTA
>Ga0114931_10002572_pt1 | contig 23051 bp, 15 predicted proteins | sample 2SBtaG_FD_89579 | JGI IMG/M metagenome (GOLD analysis project Ga0114931, IMG submission 89579) | Deep subsurface microbial communities from Kolumbo volcano to uncover new lineages of life (NeLLi) - 2SBTROV14_V59a metaG | ecosystem: Environmental > Aquatic > Marine > Volcanic | place: Kolumbo... | reverse complement strand
GGCGAACCGACGCATCGCATGATCGTCATCGACGGCTCTTTTTCGATGGGCTATCGCCCCACGGATCAAAGCCGCTTCGAGCGCGCCAAAGAGCTTGCCTCGACCATTGTCGACGAAAGCCGCCGTGGCGACGGCCTGTCGTTCTTGTTGATGGCCTCGCCACCGCGGGCGATTATCGCGTCGCCGGCCTTTGAACCGCGGGCGGTGTTGGAGGAGATCGATAACCTGGTACTGCCGCACACCGAAGCCGATTTGCTCGCCACGCTCGACAAAATCAAAGAGGTGCTCGACCGTGTGGAAAAAGAAACCCCTCGGCTCCACCAACACGATATCTACCTATTGACCGATCTGCAGCGCGTCACTTGGCTTCCCGGTGGCCGCGAGAAGATACGAGACGAACTGCGGCGACGAGGACGCGAGCTGTCGGAGCGTGCCACGCTGACCGTCATCGATTTGGGACAGGACCATTGCGACAACCTGGCCGTGACCCGTCTGACAACGACGGATCCGTTGGCCACCGTCGCGCGAGATGTTGTTTTTGAGACGCAGGTTCACAATTTTGGCCGGCAACGTCGCGCCGCACAATTGGTTGAACTCTATGTCGACGGCCGCCGGGCGGGTGAAGAAACCGTTGATCTGGAACCGGGGGATGAAGCGGTCGTCACGTTTTCCTATCGTTTCGATACCGGCGGCGATCATGGGGTCGAAGCCCGGATTTCCGGTGATCCGCTGGACGTGGACAACCATCGCTGGCTGTCGCTCACGGTCAAGCAATCGATCCGTGTCTTATGCGTCAACGGCAAGCCAGCCGGCGCGGGCTTTCGTGGCGCGACGGACTATCTCGAAGTCGCGCTGGCGCCCAGCGGTGACAGCCAACGCGGCCTGATCCGTCCGGAAGTGGTGCCCGAAAGCGCGCTGGTCGAATTGGATCTCGATGCCTACGATTGCATCTTTCTCGCCAACGTGGGCCAGTTCACGGAAAACGAGGCGCGGCTGCTCCATGCGTATTTGCAGCGCGGCGGCGGGCTGGTTTTCTTTCTGGGCGATCAGGTGGAACCGGCCAGTTATAACCGATTCTTGGCGGATGAAGGTGCCGCCGACCGCAAGGTCTTGCCGGTCCGGCTGGGCGAAGTGGCCGCCGAAGGCCACTACTGGTTTGATCCGCTTGGCTACCGGCACCCGACGGTGCGCGACTTCCGCGGTCGTGAGAAAGCCGGCCTGCTGACGACGCCCGTGTCACGCTACATCCGGTTGATCGTGCCAGAGGGTTCTCCGGCTCGCGTGGCGATTGGTTTTACCAACGGAGATCCGGCCGTGGTGGAACAGTCCATCGGACGCGGGCGATCCACGGTGGTCGCGACCAGCGCCGATACGAGCTGGACTTCGATGCCTGTTTGGCCCAGCTATCTGCCGATTGTGCAAAACCTGTTGAAGTACAGCCTCGGCAGCAGTCGGGAGGAACGTAACGTCGAGGTTGGGCACGCGATTGGCTCATCGAGGCGTGCCGGCGTCGCCAACGCCGAGATCGTGCTGCAAACGCCAAGCGGTGATCAGACTACCGTCCGCCTCGAACCGGAGGGGGGGATCAACCGCTGGCAATATGCCGGGACGCGGCGTAGCGGATTCTATGTGGCCGAGCCTGGCCCGTCCGGCGCGCGTCGCGAGCTGTACGCGGTGAACGTCAACACCAGGGAAAGCGATCTGACGAAACTATCCGCCGAGCAACTGCGTCAGGACGTCTGGCCCGGCGTGCCGCTAGTTCACCAAACCACGTGGCAGGATTTCAGTGAGCATCCCTCGGCCGAGGTGAGCCGCCGCGCCATGCTGCATCGTATGCTGCTTTACACGGCGCTGGGTCTTTTGTTCCTCGAAACGCTGCTGGCGTGGCGTTTCGGGAGTCGGATGGCGTGATGAATTCAAGTTTGCCCGATTGGCTGGAAAAATTGCTCGGCGTCAAGTCGGCCGAGGCGGGCGAAGGAACCGTCTGGAGCCTGGAGTCGGCCTGGAATTGGGCTCCCTGGTTGACGCTTCTTTTTGCGTTGCTTGCCGCGGGCTTTGTTTTTTTTGTCTATTTTCACGAAGCGGGAACCGCCGGTCGCCGGCTTCGTGGCGCATTGGCCGTGATGCGGCTTTCCGCCATGGCGATTCTGGTGTTCATGATCGCCGAGTTCATGCTTTCACTGGAGCGAACCGGTTTGCCCCGCGTGGTGGTTGCCGTGGATGATTCGGCCAGCATGGATCTCGTTGACCAATATGCCGACGAAACGCGGCGTTCCCAGTTGCAGGCGCTGTTGAAGCATGCGGGGATCGAGGGGCCGACGTCACGAATCAACGTCGCCAAGGCGATTTTGCTCGACCAGGATGCAAAGCTCCTGCGGCGCATCAAGGAAAAATACAAGTTGCAATTGTATCGAGTTGCCGGCGAAGCCCGCGCGGTTCAAGGCGACTTTTCCGGGCTGATCGAATCGATTCGCAAGCTTCAAGCCACGGGACCGTCGACGCGACTGGGCCGCGGACTAGCAAGCATCTTGAACGACTTGCGAGGAACGCCGCCCGCGGCCGTTGTGTTGCTGAGTGACGGGATTACGACCGACGGTCCGCCGCTTAGCGAAGCGGCTCTCGAAGCCCGCCGGCGTGGCGTGGCGCTTTTTTCCATCGGCATTGGCGACGAGCAACCCCTTCGCGATCTGGCGATCGAGGATCTGTTGGTTGATGAGGTCGTGTTCGTTGACGACTTGGTCAACTTCGAGTTCAAGCTGGTCGGCACCGGATTCGCGGGTCGGCAGGTCAACCTCGTGCTCAAGCAACAGGGCATCTCACAGCCGCTGGTGCAAAAGACCGTGACGGTGGCGGCGGACCATGAACCGCAAACCGAGCGTCTGACCTACCGTCCGCAAGAGGTGGGGGAATTTCAATATACGGTCGAGGTGGTTCCGCTGGACGAAGAGGCGACGGCGGAGAACAACCGCGCGCGTCGCGTAGTCAGCGTACGAAAAGAGCAAATTAGCGTACTGCTCGTTCAGGCTTATCCGAGTTTTGAATTTCGCTATCTGAAAAACTTGCTCGATCGTGACAAGACGATCGAGTTGCAAACCGTGCTGCAAGAAGCTGATCCCGAGTACGCACAAGTCGAACAAACGGCGCTGGTGACCTTTCCGGTTCGCCGCGACGAATTGTTCAACCACGACGTCGTGATCTTTGGCGACGTGAACCCCGGATTTCTTTCCACTTCGGATCTGCGGAATCTGGCCGACTTTGTGACGAACAAGGGGGGCAGCATCATCTTTATCGCCGGGCCGCGCTACACACCGCTCGCCTTTCGTGATACGCCGCTCGCCCCCATCTTTCCCGTTGATCTGTCACGGCTGAGTGCCGTGGCTTCCGCTTCGCCGGGCAGCCAGGAGGAGTTCCGCATCAAGCCCACCGATTTAGGGCTGGCCAGCCCACCCTTGCAACTAGGCGACACGCTGGCCGAATCGGAACAGATCTGGAAGCATTTGACGCCGCTCTATTGGTTTTTTGAAGCGTCGGCGCTGCGGCCCGGAGCGCGTGTGCTGGCCGAACATCCCACACTGCTTGGCAGCGACGGACGCCGCCTGCCGATGATTGCCATGCAGTACGTCGGCGCCGGCAAGGCCTGGTTCCATGCCGTCGACGCCACGTGGCGCTGGCGGTTTCGCGTGGGCGACGTCTTCTTCGCCCGCTACTGGGTGCAAACCATCCGTTATCTAAGCCGGGCCAAGTTGCTGGGCAAGGACCGTTCGGCTGAGTTGTCGAGCGATCGACGGCAATATCGTCGCGGCGAATCGGTTCGGCTCCGTGTGCGATTCTTGGACGAACGGTTGGCACCGGCCGATGATGCCGGCGTGATGCTGGTTTTGGAACAGCAAGGCGGCAAGAAGCAGCGAATTCAACTCCGCCGCCATCGCTCGGTTCGCGGTGTGTTCGAGGGCACGCTGAGCAACACGGCGGACGGAAGTTACCACGCCTGGCTGGCGAGCCCCGCCTTGGAAGGCGAACCGCCGGCGACCGACTTCCTCGTGGTTGCCCCGCCCGGTGAATCGCAGCACACACGCATGGATCTGGCCGAATTGACCCGCGCCAGCGAGGTTACCAAAGGACGTTGCTTCCGGGTTTTCGATCATGACCGCTTGCTTGAAAGCCTGCCCCGCGGCCGTCAGATTCCCATTGAAACGCTGCCGCCCTTGGTGCTGTGGAATCGTTGGCCGCTGTTGTTGATGTTTCTCGGCTTGTTGGTTACGGAATGGGTCGTCCGCAAACGAAAGGGCCTGTTATAAAGAATGTCCGTGGTTCGCGGGCAGCTGCGCTAGCGAACCGACCGATTTTCGCCGGCCTGTGTATTGACAAGTGATCGAATCGATGAACCACCATCCGCTGGAACGAAAAATCGCACGGCTCCGCCGCCGGGTTCGCATGCTGTTGGTGGTCTATGGGGCGAGTCGCGTGATTCTGGTGGCGGTCGCCGCCGCGGGCATCGTCGCTCTCGGCGATTGGTTGATTCATTTCGATGACCGCGGCATCCGTGTGATGGCCACGTTGACCGTGGTTGCCGCCGTGGTGTGGGCCGCGATCAGATACTTGCTGGCCGGCCTGACGCGGCCTTTGCGCGACGTGGACGTGGCGCTTCGCGTCGAGCAACGGTTTCCTCAGTTGAACGATCGGCTGGCAAGCACGATCGAGTTTTTGCGGCAGCGCGAAGATGATCCACTTGCCGGTTCGTCGGCGTTGCGGCGCGCGGTCATCAACCAGACGCGTGCTGAAGTTGATCATCTGGATCTCAACGACGCCATACGGACCAAACCGTCGTTGCGCGCGGCCTTGGCCGCGATCGGCATTTGCCTTCTGGGCGCGGCGATCGCTCTGCTTGACCCTACTTCGGCCAGAGTCGCGATATCGCGGCTGGCCTATCCGCTGGCCGAATTGCCTTGGCCGCAAGTCAACCATCTTCAGCTTCGTCAGCCCGTGCGGCGCGTTGCGTTAGGACGGGATTTCGAGGTTGAGGTGATCGATGCCTTCGGTGCCGAGCTTCCGGATAAAGTATGGATCCAATATCGGTTCAAGGATTCCGCGGGCCAACCAAACGTGGAAGAGCAGCCCATGCTGTTTGCCGGCGATGCGATGCTTGCGCGTCGCGAGTCGGTGACGCGGCCTTTTTCTTATCGCGTCCGTGGCGGTGACGACGACTCGATGCCGTGGATCGGTGTGGAGGTGGTCGAGCCACCGGCGGTCGAAGATCTGCAAGTCGAGTTGCACTATCCCAGCTATACCGGCTGGCCCGACAAAACGAGCGATCCACGGATTCGCGCACTGGTGGGAACCGAAGTCTCTTTTCGCGGCACGACCACCAAACCGGTCCGTCGCGTAAAAGTCGAAACGTCTGACGGCAAGCAGTACGAGGCACAAGTCGACGACGACGGTTTCGGTTTTGTGCTGCCGGGCAAAGAGGGCCGGCCGCTGGTGGTCGAAGAGACGGGCAGCTACTGGTTCATTCTCGAAGGCCGCGATGCACTGGTCGGGGGCACGGACCTGCGCTACGATCTTCGCGCGGTCCGTGATCTTCGCCCATCGGTTTCGATCGACGAACCGGTCGGCAACGTCTATGTGACGGCCGATGCGGTCGTGCCGCTGAAGATCGTGGCCAAAGACGATTTGCGTCTGAGCCGTGTGGCGCTGAACTTCGTCCGCGGAGGGCGGGAAAAAGAAGAACCGTCACCCGAGGTGGTCACGCTTTATGAAGCCCCCCAACGAGAGATGGCGGATGCCGCGTTGCGACAAGTCAGCGGCGAACCGCAAGGCGAAAGCCGCACGCTCGACCACCGCTGGGATCTGGCGCCCCTGGCGCTTCAGCCGGGAAGCCAAACGACGTTTTATGCAACGGCCACGGACGAGGTTCCCTCGACCGGCGAAAGTCCCAAACGTCTGCTCTACGTCATCACGGTCGCGGAATTGGAAGACCGTTTGGCTCAGCGGCAAAGCCTTATCCTTGGCGAGCTGACGCGCGTGCTCGAAATCGAGCGCGACGTGCGTCAGAGAACCTCCGGGGCAGAGATTCAGGTCGACCAGATAGGCCGCCTGGCGGAACAAGATGTCGACCGGCTCCAGGGTGCCGAACTTGGACAGCGGCAGGTCAGCCGCACGCTAACCAATTCAACGGACGGGATTCGCGCGCAGGTTAAAGCCGTACTTGCCGAGCTGGAAAACAACCAGCTTGATTCTCCCGAGCTGACCCAGCGAATGACCTCTTTGGCGGGCAAGCTCGATCAGCTCACCGCGGAAGATCTTCCGGTCATTCAGCGTGATCTGACCTCGGCGCTGAAAACCGCGCAGACGCAAAACGATCCGACGCGCGAAGAAACGGCCAACGAAAACAACGACCGACTTCACTTGAAACACGCGTTGACCGAAGCGGGCCAACACGAGGATGCCGTGATTGCGTCGCTTGGCCAAATGTTATCCGAGCTTTCGCAGTGGAACCGTTTTCGCCAACTGCGCCGAGAGCTGGCCGACGTGCGTCTGAAGCAACAGCAGATGATCGAGCAAACCTCGCAATTGGCCCGTCAAACGCTTTCCAAGGCATGGGAAGAATTGCCGCCTCAACAGCAGGCCGACGCCAAGAAATTGGCCCACAACCAGCAAGACCTGGTGCGGCGGTTTGATGCCTTGCGCGAGAACCTCGAGAAAATGCGCGATCGGTTGACGTCCGAAGACCCGCTCGCCGCGGAAACCATAGACGATGCGTTGCACCACGCCGACCAGCAGGGCATCGCCGGGCAGATGAGCCGTGCGGGCGAACATATCGGAGCGAACCAGATGGGTCAGGCGGCGGCCCGCCAACAGCAGGTTCAGCAAGACCTGGACGAAATGCTCGATATCATGGCTAACCGTCGCGAACAGCGTTTGGATCGTCTGGTCCGCAAGTTGCGCGAAGCGGAATCGCAACTGGCCGAGCTGCGGCAGCAACAAGACGGCTTACGAAAAAAAATGAAAAAGGCGGCCGGCATCGCCGACGAAAAACAGCGACAGCGCCGGCTCGAACGCCTTACACGCGAGCAGCGACAACTCGAAGAACAGGCCCGCCGCTTTGCCCGCCGCTTGGAACGCTTGCAGGCCGATCGTGCAAGCCGTAGCACGGCGCGCGGCGCCTCGAAGATGGGCAAAGCGGGCCAACAGGCCTCGGCAGATCAGGCCGCCGAAGCGTCTCAGCAGGCCGAGGCGGCGCAAGGCGACCTTGAGCAGGCCCAGCAAGAGTTGGCCCAGCGGCGAAAGCAGGCCGAGCGCGACTTGGCCATCGAGCAGCTTGCCCGCATCGAGGATGCGCTGAAAAGCCTTAAAAATCGCCAAAAACAGGTGCTCGTCGATACCCTGCGGTTGGAACAGTTGCGTCACGATCAAGGACGATTGTCACGCGGGCAACTGATCACTTTGCGCGATACGGCTCAAGTTCAGCAGTCGCTGCACGGCGAGACCGACAGCTTGGCCAAAAAAATCGAAGCGGTCGCCGCGTTCCATCTCGCGCTGAGCACGGCTGCCCAGCAGATGCGATGGTCGGCTGAACGGCTGATCGAACGCCAGACCGGTTCGCCCACGCAGGAGGCCCAGCGACTGGCCATGACCCGGATTGAACTGCTGCTCGAAGCCCTGAAGCCCGACGCGGGAAAAGACAAGTCCGGCAAGTCGCGCGGCGGCGACGGCGGGGGTGGTCAAGGGGGGCAACCCGGCGGCGGGGATGGTATTTCGGACGTGGCTCAACTTAAATTGATCAAGCTACTGCAACAAGATTTGAACCTCCGTACCCAGGCACTTGGCCAAGACAAAGGCTCTGCCGACGATGTGCCGGGCGCTGAGCGGCAGCGCTACACACGGCTTAGCGCCGAGCAAGGGAAATTGGCCGACCTTGTCCGAAATCTGCTACGTCCGGCCGACGAATCGCCGCCGGAAGACGATCCCGACGGGCTGCCCGATCCGCTCGACGATCTCGAAGGTAAAACGCCACTCGATGAGGAAACCCCATGACCGTCACTCTGCTACCTTGGGTCGCACTCGTGCTTGGGCCGCTTGGCACGGCGGGCCAAGCGCCGTCGATGGTCGATGTTGCAGGAGCCACGACGGTTGCCCAAGCGACCGTCTTTCACGAATTCGGTTTTTATTCGACCGAGGCAACCGACCCCGACTCCTCGCCTTCGAAGGATGGCAATCAAGAGCCGCTCAGCGATCTCGATCGGCAATTGCTCGATGATTTGGATGATAAGCCTTTGGACGGTCTACATGATTCAACCAGTAAATCGCGATTCAAGGCCGGTCACCATGAGCGGCCGGACGACGAATCGCGGCCGCTTGAAGACGCATTGAAACGCGAACTAGGCAAAGACGCCGAGCCGACCGACGCGGAGCCTCCGTTGGCCCGCATTGGCGATAACATGAGGCGCGTCGAATCACTGATTCAGCGGCGTCAGTTCGACGAAAAAACTCAACAACTGCAAAAAAACATCGTCGATGCGTTAGACTCGCTGATCAAGCAGGCACAACAAAACCGCGGCCAATCATCTTCGTCGCAACAAAAATCGAAGAATCGTTCGCGGCGCGAACAGGTTCGCCCGTCGGGAACCAAGCCGGGGCCCGCCAACACGGCGAACCAACAACCGGCCCGAAACAGCGAAGCGCGTGCGGGAAAAGAAAAGGTTCGTCATGCCGATCCGCGCGAAACTCGCAAAATGATGGAAGAGCTTTGGGGCCATTTACCCCAGCGGTTGCGACAGCAGGTGATCAATTCCTCGATCGAAGAGTTTCTGCCGGACTATGAACTTCAAATCGAACAATACTTCAAGCGATTGTCCGAAGAGCTTCAGGATAGCCCTTGAGTTGTCTTGCCGTGTCGGGGCGAAAGGACCAGGCCGCATGTCTTGGATTACCTCTCGCCAGGAACGATGCGTGTCGGAGATGGTCCGGCTGCGGACGAAGGCCGGCCTTTCCGACGAGCGGACAAGTGGTTCGTGGCGAAACGTCGCTCCGCTCAACGTGGGTGAAAGATGACCGCTTTTAGGCGAAGCTGCCGGACGATCGTCGCGCTGGTGTTGTGCTTGCCGTGCTGCGGCGAGCTTGCGCGTGCCGAGGATCCCGACACGGAAGCCCAAGCGGCCGCCATGGTCACGCCCGAGGCGGATCACGCCATCCAGCAGGGCTTGGCTTTTTTGGCCGCACGGCAGCATAAAGACGGTGCCTTCGGCTCAGGGGGCTATAGCCGCAACGTGGCCGTCTGTTCGCTAGCCGGCATGGCCATGATGTCCAGCGGCAGCACACCCGGTCGCGGTCCGTACGGGCGAAACGTTGCCCGCACGCTCGACTTCGTTCTCGACCACGCGATGGAAAACGGCTTCATCACGGTCGAAGGGGCGACAAGCCACGGTCCGATGTATGGGCACGGATTCGCGACGCTTTTTCTAGCCGAATGTTATGGAATGACGCCGCGTGGTGATTTGCGTGACAAGCTGGCCAAGGCGGTTCAGTTGATTGTGCAAACCCAGAACAAAGATGGCGGCTGGCGGTATCAGCCGATTCCACGCGATGCCGACCTGTCGGTCACGATTTGTCAGGTGATGGCCTTGCGGGCGGCGCGCAACGCGGGCATCCATGTTCCGGCTGAAACGATTCGCCGCACGATCGGCTACGTCAAACGCAGCCAGAACGCGGATGGCGGTTTCATGTATATGATTCAAGGTGGCGCCAGTGAGTTCCCTCGTTCGGCCGCCGGCGTCGTGGCGCTCTATAGCGCGGGCATCTATGAAGGGCCGGAAATTGAAAAAGGACTGGCCTATTTAATGGCCTATATTCCGCGTGGCGGGCGGCTGAGTCGCCAGAGCCATTACTTTTACGGCCATTACTATGCCGTGCAGGCCATGTGGTACGCCGGAGGTGAACATTGGCAACGCTGGTATCCGGCGGTACGCAACGAGCTGATCGAGCGCCAGCATCCCGACGGATCATGGATGGATTCGATCTGCTCGGAATACGGAACGGCGATGGCATGTATCATTCTTCAAATGCCGAACAACTATCTGCCGATCTTCCAGCGGTAAGCGATGAACGCCTTTTCGGCTAAGCACACACTGCGCGGCAAACCATGCGGCGCCGCTCCGCGCCGGTTGGCCCGCGGTCTTGGGTTGGCGATCGTCGCCTTGATCGGCTGGGAGCGCGCCTGCGTTGCCGCCGAGGTGATCCCGGTCGCCGGTGAGTCGTTTAGCGCGGCGTTGATCGCGGTCGACGCAACGTGGCAGGTTACGCTAGAAACCGACGCCGAGCAGAAGCGTCTGCCGGCGGCGGGACTCGTCCGCTGGGGGCATCCCGCCGAAGTGGATCAAGCGGCGCAGATCGTGATGGCCGGTGGCGGCATCATCGCCGTCTCGGAGCTGGAAATTCTGAGGGCCGATCAAGATCGTCTGAGCGTCCAATCGCTCAATTACGGCTCGCTATCCCTTCCCATCGATCGCCTGGCGGCGGTCATCTTCAAACCACCCGCTGATCCCGCACAAAGACTCGAGCTGATCGATCGTCTTTTGGCGACCGACGACGAGACGGACCGTGCCCTATTGGTCAATGGCGATGTGATCACCGGAATCATGAAACGGATGAACGCGCGCACGGTTGCCTTCGATGGCAAAGCGGGGCCGGTCGACCTTGATCGCCGGCAGCTCGTCGCTTTGGCCTTCAATCCCGCATTGATCAATCCGCCGCGGCACACCGGCTTGCGGTCGCTCGTGGGGCTGGAAGACGGCACGCGGGTGATCGCGGAGTCAATGACGCTTAATCAAGCCAAGGCTGAAATTCACTTGACGGACAAGCTCACGCTCGAAGCAGCGCCCGAGTCGGTTGTCTGGCTGCAACCGCTCGGCGGGCGATGCGTTTACTTGTCGGATCTTGAGCCGCTTGGGTATCGGCATATCCCCTTTCTCGAGCTTGCCTGGAATTATCGCCGCGACCGCAACGCCGGCGGCGGACCGTTGGCGTGTGGCGACCGGCAAGTTGCCAAGGGTCTGGGGATGCACAGCGCTTCGCGGATCACATACGCGGTGGAAAAGGGGGCTCGCCGCTTCCGGGCGAGAGTCGGGGTAGATGACTCGACCGAAAAACGCGGCAGCGTAACGTTTCGCGTGTATGTCGACGGCGACCTGCGTTATTCGAGCCCCATGGTTCGCGGCGGCGATCATCCACTCGACGTGTCGGTTGAGGTGGCCGGCGCGCGGCGTTTGAGCCTGCTCGTCCATTTCGGCGACCGCGGCGACGAGCTGGACTACGCCGACTGGCTCGATGCCCGCTTCGAGCGTTAATAGGCGTCTTTGCTAAAGTCTACGCGCCGAACTTTTCCAACCTCCCCGCGTTGGCGAGCGCCAGCGGCATCAGGTACTTGCCCTCGAACTGCCCAAGTCCGCCTTGCACGCACTGGCGTTCGCCAAAGGTTCGGCAAGCATCGGTTCGGCAGGCATCGGCAACCAGTACGGTTGGCACGGGATGCCAACTGTGCGCTCGCAGAAAGCTTGGCGTGCTGTGATCGCCGGTGACGATCAGCACGGTCGGCTTGAGCGCCGTAATTCGCGGAATCATCGCGTCCAGCTCTTCGATACGACGCACCTTGCCGGCGAAGTCGCCGTCTTCGCCGGTGCTGTCGGTGTATTTGAAGTGAACGAAGAAGAAGTCGTAATTCGGCCACTCAGAGGCCAGCACCTCGACCTGCTCGTCGAGCGTTTGGGCCTTGCCCACGACCTGCATTCCCGCCAGACGGGCCAGCCCGCGATACATGGGATACACGGCGATCGCCGCCGCTCGAAGGCCGTAAACCTCTTCATACGACGGCAAGTGCGGATGCCGGGCGAAGCCGCGCATGGTCAGGCAGTTGGCCTTCGGTTGGTCGGCAAGGATGGTTCTTGCTTGTGCGATAAATTGGCGTGCCGCTTCAGCCGTACGGCGGCTAGGCTCATCGCGCGCCACGGGATCGAGCGGCGCGACGCCGGTTCGCTGAGGATCCGTGTCTTCGACATTTCCTGCCAACCCCTCGGCACGAAACACCACGACGAAGCGGTGCTCCTTGACCGGCTCGACAAACAGCTCGACCCCCTCGACCTTGATGTCGCGTAAACGTTCAACGAGGGCCGAACTTTCCGGCGTGGGAATTCGCCCCGCCCGGCGGTCGCTGATGTTTCCCTGTGCGTCCACGGTGCAGAAATTGCATCGCGCGGCCACATCGTTTGGGCCGAGCTCGAAGCCGATCCCCGTGGCTTCCAAGGCTCCGCGTCCGATTTTGTATTGGGTTGGATCGTAGCCGAAAAGCGACAAATGTCCCGGTCCGCTGCCCGGCGTAATGCCCGGTTTGACAGGGATCAAGCCGCCACAAATGCCCCGCGCGACCAGGGCGTCAAGATGCGGCGTTTGCGCCGTTTCCAGCTCCGTCTTGCCGCCCGGCTCCAGCGGCAGTCCGCCCAGTCCGTCGGCGACAAGCAGGACGATTTTCGATTCGTTTTTTTGAAGTAGCACGCGGGTCAGGTCGTGCATGTCCATGGTCTGTCCCTTTGCTCGGCAGAGAGGCGTCTTGGTCCTGTCGCCCGGAGGCAGCCCGAGGCAACCGTTTACATCCCTTGTGTTATCCAGATCAGTGCCGTACGGCAAGTGCCAGAGATATGGTTTACCCCGCCAGGCGATGGCTGGAAGACCGCTCGGCAAGACGGTATGTTTGACATCGGTGAGGCGCGGCAGCCGCTCAGATTCGACTTTTCGGCGGCATGCTTCGTGCCGAGATTTCGGCTTTTCCCGCTTTCAAGGATGACCCGACCGATGAAACCGCTTCGCTATGACTACCGAGGTGTGCTGATCGACGAGACCGGAATCGCTCAAAGCGATCTGGACTCGCTAGCGCCCCGGCTCGAGGCATGCCGCCGTGAGGTACTGGAAGAGGTCAAGTAGTTTCGCTCGGGAGCCGACGTCCCCCCAGAAAAACAGCCGCTCGACGCCGGCTTTATCGATTTGCCCGAGCGATTGCTCGACGAACATGCGCGGCTCAAAGGCGACAGCGAAATCGCTCGAATCCGGCGCACCGCCGATCGGTTGAGCCAACTGGCCGACCGGGTTGTCGTGCTTGGGATCGGCGGTTCTTACATGGGCACTAGGGCGCTATTCGAGGCCCTGTGCCATCCGTATCACAATGAGCTTGGTCGCGAGGCGCGTGCCGGGCGGCCACGGTTGTACTTCGAAGGCAATAACGTCGACAACGACTTTGCCCAGGGATTGTTGGATTTGCTGCGCGGCAGCCGGCGGGGCAACGGTGCGGGCGACCGCTGGTCGATCGTCGTGATCAGCAAAAGCGGCGGCACGCGGGAGACCGCCTCGGCGCTGCGCATTTTCCTTGCGGCGTTGGAGGCATCGCTGGGCAGCGGATCGCCGACGGTCGACGAGTTGGTCGTTCCGGTCACTGGGCGAACGGGTCGACTGCGGGAGATGGCCACGGGGCTCGGCTGCCGCGATATATTTGCGATTCCCGACGGCGTCGGCGGACGATTTTCGATTCTTACCGCGGTCGGACTTCTGCCGGCGGCCGTGTTGGGGCTCGATCTCGTCAAGCTGCTCGAAGGGGCCGCCGAGATGAACCGGCGTTTCCGCGACTGCGACTTTGCCGACAACGTCGTCTTGCAGTACGCCGGCGTGGGCCACTTGATGGAAACGCGGTGTGGGGCGACCGTCCGCGTGTTGTCAGCCTGGGCCAAGGGGCTGGAAGCCATGGGGCTGTGGTACGATCAGCTTCTGGCCGAAAGCCTCGGCAAACAAGGGCAGGGGGCCACGCCGCTGACGGTGGTAAACACCCGCGACCTGCACTCGCGCGGTCAGCAACATCAACAGGGCCGCCGCGACAAGCTGATCACCAACTTGATCGTGGGAAACTGGCAACGCGAACCGCTGGCCATCGGTCGCCGCGCGCGTGACGAGGACGAGTTGAATTCGCTGGCCGAGGTCACGTTGCTCGAGATGATGTCAGCCGCCATCGCCGGAACCAACAGGGCCTATGCCGAGGATGGCCGGCCGACCGCTGATTTATTTCTGCCCGCGATCGACGAAGGCTCGCTGGGACAGTGGTTCCAGATGATGATGTTGGCCACCGTGGTCGAAGGCCGGCTGATCGGAATCAACCCTTATGGGCAACCCGGCGTCGAGGCGTATAAAAAGCACATGAATGCCTTGCTGGCCCGCGATTGAGGCATCGCGGTTCGATCCGGAATCGGCAACTTTCCGGGTATGGTATGTTTGGAGAAGCTCCGCTATGGCGGCTCTGCTGATTCGCTCATGCGGCCGTCGTGCCACACGATTCGTAAACCGGCGTCATTTTCCTGCCGATGCACTGGGAGGCCCGAAGATGTACTTGAATCGCTACCGTCCGGCCGCGATGGCCGCCGCCATTGTCTTTTTGGTCGTCGTCTCGACGTCACGCGCGGAAACGCTCTTGCGTTGGAAGTTCACCGCCGGCGAAACGCAGTATTACGCAATCAGCCAGGATACGGTTCAGCGGATGGAGGTGGGCGAGCAAACCATCAAGACATCGAACAACATGCTGATGGACCTCCGGTGGCACATCTATGAGGTTGCCGCGGATGGAACCACGCGGCTGACGCAAACGTTCGACCGCGTTCGACTTCGCATCCAAGGGCCGGCGTTCGACTTTGCGTACGATTCTCGGGAAAAGAAACCGCAAGACGGCCCCCTGGCTGCAATGGCCGGCATGTTCAATTCGCTGATCGGTGCCAAATTTCAATTGAAAATGACGCCCCGTGGCGAGGTGGTCGAGCAAAAGATCCCGCGGGAACTCATCGAGGAGTTGAAAAAATTACCCACTCCCGCGGCTGCCTTCTCCGAAGATGATCTGAAGCAACTTGGCAACATGACCATTGGGCTGGCCGTGTTTCCCGAGAAGCCGGTCGAGACGGGCCAGTCGTGGAGTATCAAACGCGACCTCAAGCTACCAGGCTTCGGCCTACAGGCGGTCGAGATGAAGTTTACCTACCTCGGCAAGGAAAGCCTCGCTGGAAAGCCGCTGGAGAAGATCGGCTATCAGACCCAAGTCGCATTGGATCTGTCCAAACTTCTGGCAAACACCGGCATGAAGCTGGAGCCGGCCGAATCCTTGATCAAAGGCGAGATTTGGTTCGACGCCGCGGCAGGCCAATTGCGGCACGTTAAAATGACGCAAGCCATGGACCTTCAAGGCAAGCTCGGCGAACAAGACTATAAGCAACAGGTCCGCACGACCATGCAAATGCGGCGCACGAGCAAGACCGACGAAGCCGAGACCGAAAAAGATAAAGAAGATCAAACCGACGAAACCGAGGCCGAAAAGCAGCCTGCCGCCCGATCATAAGCCCCGATCATAAGCCCCGATCATAAGCATGGTCAGCACGTTTAGTCCTCACGGGGCGTGTCGTGTTCCGCGCCGCCAGGCAGGCGAACCTGGATTTCGTCGCCGACGACGCGAACCTCGAAAGCGTCGACCTTCAGCTTCGGATTGTCGGTCCAGGTGCCGTCCGAAACGCGGAAGTGCCATGCATGCCAGGGGCAGGTGACCACGCCACATTCAACGTGACCCGCGCCCAGCGAAGCTCCCATGTGCGGGCAGACGTCGTCGATCGCGTGATACTCACCGTCCAAGTAGAACACCGCCACGAGCCGCCTGCCGACGGGAAACGTGGCGCCCTCGCCCTCGGGAATCGCCCCGACCTTGGCTACCGTTACAAACTCGTCGCTCATGGTTTGTTGCGTTCTCTTGGCCCGTGAAAGAGCCGCTTCGCACCCTCGGCGCCGCACGGCGTTGCGGTACGCCAGGGCATCTTTCACGAAAGTTGACAAACGGGCAAGATAACAAATCACGCCTATCCTTGCAGCGGCGGCGGCGGTATGGAAAACTGTCGGCAGCTCGCCGCGTAGATTTGTTTTGACACTCTCCGCGCTACGGACCCGACCCCCCCATGCGGAAGAGGCCATCGTCACCGGGGACCATGCGTGCATGGAAGCCGTGGCTTGCGTCTCGACGGCGCTCGGGGGCAAACATGCGTACCGGCGGTTCGCTAGTTCTCGGCCGATTGGCAGGCGGCTCGGCTGCCGTGCCACTTAACGTTGGCGGATGAATCGTTTGGATTGCACCCACCCCGTCAATCACTTCACCAACCCCAATTGATTTGCCATGAAAACCAATCCCGTCAAACAAAAGTTGCAGAGCGGCCAACCGACGTTCGGCACTTGGCTGTCGCTGGGCGATCTGTTCGCAACGCGTGTGATGGCGCGAGCCGGCTTTGACTGGCTCACGCTCGATATGGAACATTCGGCGATCGACTGGTCGCGGGCCACGACGATTTTCGCCGCGGTGGCCGACGCCGGCTGTGTTCCGTTGGCTCGCGTACCCCAGGGATCGCACGATTACATCAAACGCGTGCTCGATGCTGGAGCATGGGGGATTGTCGTGCCGATGGTCAACACGGTCGAACAAGCACGGATCGCGATTCGCGCGGCGAAGTACCCGCCGGTGGGGAACCGCAGCCTCGGCGGCGGCATGCACTCGATGAACTTCGACGCCACGCCGGGCGAATATTTCCAGCGGGCGAATGACGAGATTCTGGTCATCCTGCAAACCGAAAGCCCCCAAGGCGTTGAGAACGCCGATGAGATTTACGCGTTGCCGGGCGTCGACGCCATCTTTGTCGGACCGGTCGATCTGCGGGCGAATATTCGTCGGACGCTGGACGACACCGTCACGGACGAACAGCTCGAAGCGATGCTTGCCCGCGTGGTGGCCGCCGGAAAAAGAACGGGGACGCCCACGGGCATGCACGTGATGGACGTTCCCACGGCGCTGCGTCGCGCCGAACAAGGCATGCAGTTCATCGCCGTGGGAAGCGAGCTGCGGATGATGACGCAAAAGGCACAGGAAACCGTCGCCGCGCTCGGCGACAAGGCGCCGACGAAAGATTTGGCGCGATACTAACGCGGCGCGGCAACTTATAGCTCGCCTGGAATCGCCGCGTTCATCGCATGGCATGCCCTGCTTATTGTCCTGCTGGTTCAGCTGCGGCTGTCAAGTGAATCAACCACGAGAGGCGTGGCTTAATAGCACCGACATGCCCATAATTTTTCGGATCAAGGCATGAGCGTTTATTTGTTGGCAACGCTTGACACCAAGGGTGAAGAGGCCGACTTCGTGAGAGGGCGGCTGATCTCCTGCGGCGTTGACGTCAAGCTGGTCGACACAGGCTGCATCGGCACGCCCGCCGCCGAAGCCGACGTCCCGCGCGAGTCGGTGTTTCAAGCGGCCGGCACGTCGCTGAGTGAAATGCAGGCGGCCGCCGACCGCGGATTGGCGGTCAAGCGTGCCGCCGAAGGAGTCTCACGGCTGGCCACGCGTTGGTACGCCGAAGGCAAGCTTCGCGGCGTATTGGGCATCGGCGGCTCGGCCGGCACAACCATCGGCACGGCCGCCATGCGGACACTGCCTTTGGGCGTGCCGAAGCTGATGGTCAGCACACTGGCCTCGGGGCAGGTGCGCCAGTACGTGGGCGACAAAGATATTTTGATGCTCAACTCGGTGGTCGACATCCTGGGCATCAACCGCATTAGTCGCACGGTGCTTTCCTCCGCCGCCCGGGCAATGGCCGGCATGGTCCGCTTCGCCGATCGCGAGGAAGACGTTGAGGATAAGCCGCTGATTGCCGCCACGATGTTCGGCGTCACCACACCCTGCGTCGAACGGGCGCGAGAGGTTCTGATGCGTGCCGGATTCGAGGTGCTCGTGTTTCACGCTACCGGCGGCGGCGGTCAGGCGATGGAATCGCTTATCGACGACGGCCTGATCGCCGGCGTTCTGGACATCACCACCACGGAACTGGCCGACGAGTTGGTCGGCGGCGTCTTGTCGGCTGGCCCGAACCGTCTTACCGCGGCCGCTCGCCGGGGTGTACCGCAGGTGGTCAGTGTCGGCGCGACGGACATGGTCAACTTTCACGCCCCCGAAACGATTCCCGAGGCGTTCCAAGGCCGGCTTTTTTATCAGCACAACCCGACCGTGACGTTGATGCGAACCACGCCGGAAGAGAACATACGAATCGGCGAGGAAATCGGACGCAAAGTTTCGATCTCGACCGGGCCGGCGGCCGTGCTGTTCCCCAAGCGTGGCGTTTCGGCCATCGATCAGACGGGGCAACCGTTCGACGACGGCCGGGCTCGTAACGCGCTGCTCGAAGCGATTCGCAGCACGCTCGGCGACGTCGAACTGGTCGAGCTGGACGCACACATCAACGATGCGGCATTTGCCCAAGCCGCGGCCGAAAAATTGCTTCAATTGATTCGCACAAAGGAGCCTGGCGCATGAGTCTGATCGAGCGGGATACGATTCTCGAGCGTCTGCGCGACAAGCTGGCGGCCGGCAAACCGATTGTCGGTGCCGGGGCAGGCACCGGAATCAGTGCCAAGATGTCGGCTGCCGGCGGGGTCGATCTGCTGGTGATCTATAACTCGGGCCGCTTCCGTATGGCCGGCCGCGGCTCGCTCAGCGGATTGATGCCCTATGGCGACGCCAACCACATCGTCATGGAAATGGCCCGCGAGGTGATTCCCGTCGTTCCCCAGGTTCCCGTGCTGGCCGGCGTGTGTGGCACCGACCCCTTTCGCCTGATGCCGCTGCTGCTGCGTGACGTGGCGGCGGCCGGCTTTTCGGGGGTGCAGAACTTTCCTACCGTGGGGCTGATCGACGGCGTGTTTCGCCAGAACCTGGAAGAGACGGGCATGAGCTTCGGGCTCGAAGTCGACATGATCCGCACGGCCCGCGAAATGAATCTGCTGACCACGCCCTACTGTTTCAATCCCCAAGAGGCGACCGACATGGCCAAAGCCGGGGCAGACGTTCTGATCGCGCACATGGGGCTGACGACCAAAGGCTCGATCGGCGCGGAAACCGCCGTCACGCTGGACGAAGCCGCCCGCCGGGTGCAGGCGATGCACGATGCCGGCAAGCAGGCCAACCCCGAGATCCTGGTGCTCTGCCACGGGGGGCCGATCGCCGAACCCGCCGACGCTCAATATGTTCTCAACCACACCGAGGGCGTCGTCGGTTTCTACGGAGCCAGCAGCATGGAACGCCTGCCCGTCGAACCTGCCATTCGAGACCGCGTGGCCGAGTTTACGCGGCTAAACATTTAAGCGGCTTGTGCGGCTGCCGAACGTCTGAAGTGCGCTGGTCAGGCTGAAGTTCGCCATCCGCCGCCTCCCCGCTCGGGGGTAAACCGGTCGTCAAAATCCCAAGTGTGCCGGGGTGCATCAAGCTGACGGGCCAGTCATAATGGTCGGCAAGCCGGTGGGTGCGAACCTTATCGATTCATGGAAATCGGTTGATTGCCGCTTTGCAGAAGTGTGTGAGGCGTGCGACCGACCGGGATGAGCCGCTGCGGCATGAGGCCGGTTGGTCGGTGTTTGAACGACTGAGCTTTTCTTTGGCGCGGGGCCATCTTACTTCAAGGAACCATCATGATCAGAGTGAACTATCTTGCCGTGGCCGCCGCGATGCTGTTGGCATGCGGAACCGCTAGGGCCGACGATGCCGCCTCGAAACGCTATGTCATCATCCACGGCGACGATGCGGGCATGTCACACTCGGTCAACCGGGCAACCATCGAAGGCATGCAGCGGGGCATTGTCTCGTCGGCCAGCATCATGGTTCCCTGCCCTTGGTTTCCGGAATTCGCCAAGTATACGCGAGAGCATCCCGACGGGGACTATGGCGTTCATCTGACGCTCAACTGCGAGTGGAGTTGGTATCGCTGGGGTCCGGTGGCGCCGCGTGATAAGGTTCCCAGCCTGGTCGACGAAGACGGTTACTTGTGGGACAACGTGAGTCAGGTGGTTGAGCACGTTCGCGCGGAAGAAGTGGAAACCGAGCTTCGCGCGCAGATCGATCGTGCGCGCAAGTTCGGCGTGCCGCTTAGCCATTTGGATACCCACATGGGCGCCGTCGTTTCACGTCCGGACTTAGTCAAAATCTACGTTAAGTTGGGCGCCGAATATAATCTGCCGGTGCTGTTCATCCGCCCCACGGCCGACAACGGCGTTGCAAAGAAGTATCCGGGCGCCGAAATCATGGCCCGCGTGCTCGATGAACACAAACTGCCGGTGCTCGACGCGCTGTTCCAGTTCTACGAACGGGGGCCCTACGAAAAACGCAAGCAGAAGTATCTCAAAACGCTAAGAGAGCTGAAGCCGGGCGTCACGCAAATCATCATCCATTGCGGCGTCGACGATCCGGAATTGCGGGCGATTACTTCGAGCGTCACGATCCGCGACACCGATCGCCGAATTTTCACCGATCCGGAGGTCATCGACGAGGTCAAACGTCTTGGCATCGAAGTCATCGGCTGGAAGCAATTCCGGGCCATGGTCAATGAAAAGACCGCCGCGGCACGCTGACGGCAGGAGAATAGAACTCCTACGTTGCCGGCGACGGGCAAACGACGCAGGCGCTGAAAAGCACGCATGAGCAAAATGCCGGCGGCGCCGGTCCACTCAAGTAGCGCGCGAGCACTAACAGCCCGCCCAAAAACTCATTCTGGCTGCGAGCGGTCAAAATTCGCTAGCTCTGCGTCGCCAAATCTCGGCGTATCTGTAGGATATGCCCACGATTCGGCTCCTTGAGCTGACAAATTTTGCCACGCTCTCGCCGACGAAGCAGTTTTTGGGCGGACTGCTAAGCGGGCAGCCGTTGAGATTCGACGGGCTTTCTCCGCGGCCTTGGCACGCTGTCGACGCAGGGCATGATGCCTTCGACGTATTTTGCGGTTGCGGGGCCGCTCGTCGAGTTCGTTTCGTAATACGTGGGCGGCTCGTACGTCCAACCGTCCGCCAACCGCTGTTCCTCACGCCACAATTTGTAGTAGAGATAGCGGCCGACAATCGGTGCCGAGATTCGAGACCGCCAACCGTACTCGCCGTGCAGCTCATCGAGAATTTCGGAGATGAGCTGCCGACGATGTGGTTCGTTGCGGTAGCGATGCCGCGCCGCCCAGAGCACTCCGGCATACTTCACTGGCAGATTGGCCGCGTCGTACGCATAGCGAGCGCGGATGCGGGCATCCGCATGGTGCTTATAGCGTTTCCAACCTCGAAGCGTGGTGCGCACGATGCGGACGACGCTAGGACCGTTGACCTCGAAATCTCGATGGAACGCTCGCAGCAGGTATTCGCCTTCTTGTCCGTCTTTGATGTGCGGATGTCGGAAGTTGAACATCAACTGTCCGTGTGTATCCATCACCGGCGCCTCGCCGAGACCCTTCAAAGTTGAGTTCGCTTCGTGTTCGGCAAACAGCGGCGTGCCCGGAATCGGCGTATAGAGCATGAACTGGTGGAATTCGGTGTTGTAGCTCACCGAGTAATCGATTGCCTCGTCGATGTTCTCCGGCGTGTGTTCTTCAAGACCGATGATGCTCGACCCCAAGACACGAATTCCGTGGGCTTGAAGTTCGCGGACCAGCCCGATCGTGTCGGTGCCGGCGAGCTTGACATACTGGGAATTCTTGCCTTCAAGCCCCAGCCATACCCAGGAGACGCCCAAGGCGACAAGTTGCTTGATCGTGTACTGCCGCAGAACGTTCGCGGAACTGAACACATACAGCGACCACGGCTTGCCGTGCTTTTCGATCATTTCCAGCAGTTGCAACGCGCGTTTCTTGTCCAGCAGGAAGTTTTCGTCCATAACGAAGAAGGCGTTCACGTCGAGGCTTGACTCCAAGTCGCACATGATCCGGAATAGTTCTTCGCCCGTGTTGTAAAACTCGATGAACTTACCTTTGCCACCAAACATGGCTGACGTCGAACAGAAGTTGCAGCCCATGGGGCATCCCACCGATGGGATCAATGTGCCGCAGTGGTCGCCAGGGTGGTGGCGAAGATTCACGCCCATTATGCGCGTGCCAAGATTGCCGATGACGCGAGGGTGCCGGATCGGCTGGTGCTCATCCTCGCCGAGAAACCGGCGCATCCAGCGAACGCCATCTCCCCGGACGATGTGGTCCGCCTCGATCCAGTGGTCTAGCTCCGCGATGTTGGCGATGTGCCCGCCGATGACGATCGTGGCGTTGGGTTGAAACTTGCGGATCAGCCGACACATGCGGCGCACCTTGAGCGTGTTGGTCATGATCGAGCTGATCCCGATAATGTCGTACTCGTGAGTTTTAATCTCTTCGAGGAACCGCTCTTGCGAAGGGAAATCCAACAATGTCGTCGGCGCCTTCACGTTCACCTGGATCAACATCAAGCCCCAGGAACGATGAAACGTGCGCAGCGAAAACGCATGCTGCACCCGCGTTACCTGGTTCTGATAAAGCTCCATGGGGTTGATCTCACGACTGCCGTACGGATCGTCCTGCGCATACGGCCCGAAGACGCTGACTAGTAGCACTCGGGCTTTGGAGCGCAGTGGATGCACGGGAAAGCCGGCAGGGCGGTCATCGGTGGGTGCCGTCACGCTATGTCTCCTGGCAGCTCTTATGTGGCCGCTTTATCGCCAGCGAATTCGATTGGTTGGCCACGATACAATTCAAGCCCCGGCGATCTATCAATTGCCGACGCACCTCAGGCTCCCCTGTCGATAACCAGCCCAGCGGCCAAGCAGAATGCCCTCTGACCATATACCTGCAAGTACGATACCGCATCTCGATCTTCCCGCGAACGTCGCTTTCGAGATCGTTTTCATTCGTGCAGACAGTTCCGAGCGTACGATCGCACAGAAGTGCGCCATTTTCGCACTCTCGGTCCATGTGACAAAGCGTGCCTGATCGACAGGCGAATCCGGGAACGAAAAGCCATCGCGACCTGACTTTCGGGGCGAAATGCCATTCGAGGCCAGCAGCATCGGGTAGGAGGCGGGGTTACCCCCGCCGTCCTCCCACACCACCGTGCGAACGGTTCCGTACACGGCGGTTCAGTTTGGACGTGCCAATTGGTGTCGTTTCTGAGTGAGGCTCACGAGT
>Ga0114931_10002571_pt1 | contig 23054 bp, 17 predicted proteins | sample 2SBtaG_FD_89579 | JGI IMG/M metagenome (GOLD analysis project Ga0114931, IMG submission 89579) | Deep subsurface microbial communities from Kolumbo volcano to uncover new lineages of life (NeLLi) - 2SBTROV14_V59a metaG | ecosystem: Environmental > Aquatic > Marine > Volcanic | place: Kolumbo... | reverse complement strand
GCCATAAAGCATGAGTGCGTTGTCCGCGGCAAACAACGGGTTGGGAATGCCCGCGAACCCAGGGCTGAGACTTCGTTTAACAATGATGACCGTACGGGCTTTGTCCACGTCGAGAACCGGCATCCCGGCAATGGGAGAGTTCGGATCGGTGCGCGCCAAAGGGTTCACTACATCATTCGCCCCGATCACCAGCACGACGTCGATCTGTTCAAATTGGGGATTGATGGCGTCCATTTCGATCATCTTGTCGTAGTCGACGTTGGCCTCGGCCAATAGCACATTCATATGCCCCGGCATGCGCCCCGCGACGGGGTGAATGGCGAATTGCACCTGACAGCTACGTGATTCCAGCAAGTTCGCCAGATCACGGACAGCGTGTTGGCCTTGCGAGACGGCCAGTCCATAGCCCGGCACAATCACCACGCGTCGGGCCGATTCAAAGATCATCGCCGCCTCTTCCGCCGAGACGCTCTTGACCTTGCCAGCGTAAACTTCATCCGCGTCGGCGACTTCTCCACCTTCACCCATCACCCCGAACAACACATTGAACAACGAGCGGTTCATCGCCACGCACATGATTCGCGTGAGGATCAAGCCCGAGGCTCCGACCAACGAACCGGCGATAATGAGCACGCTGTTGTCGATCACGAATCCCGTGGCCGCCGCGGCCAATCCGGAATAGGAGTTCAACAGCGCGATGACCACCGGCATATCGGCGCCACCAATCGGCGTGACCAGCAAGACACCCAACACGGCAGCAACGACAACCAGCGCCCAATAGAACGAACCCGACGGATCGATTGTCATCGAGATGGAAAGCCCCAGCGCCGCGAGACCTAGCAGTGCATTGACAATCTGTTGGCCGACGAAGCTAATCGCATTGCCACTGATCAGCCCTTGCAGCTTGGCAAATGCCACGAGGGACCCGGTGAGGGTGATCGAACCGATGATGCCGCTGGCGGCGATCGCAATCGTGACCTGCTTGGCATCGACTAACTCACCGGAGGGAATTTGTCGGATCAATTCGGCGCCCGCCACGACAAACGATGCCGCGCCGCCAAAACCGTTGAGCAAGGCGACCATCTGAGGCATGTCCGTCATTTGGATCCGCACCGCCAGAACGATCCCAATGATCGTGCCAATGATCAAACCGAGGGCGATCCATTGAAACTCGACAACATCTTGGTCGAGCAACGTCACCACCACGGCCAATAACATGGCCGAGGCGCCCAACAGGTTGCCCCGCACGGCGGTCCGCGGATGCGTCATGCCGCGGATCCCGAGGATGAACAGCACGGCCGCGGCTAGGTAAGCCAGATTGATAAAGTCAGCATTCACGAGGGCTAGTCCTTGCGGCGAAACATCTCCAACATGCGGTTCGTCACGAGGAACCCACCCACAACGTTGATTGTGGCCAGAATCACCGCGATCATTCCCAGGATGGGAGCTACTCCCGAGGATCCGCTTCCAGCGGCCAGCAGAGCACCGACCAATGTGATCCCCGAGATCGCGTTGGAGCCAGACATCAGTGGCGTGTGCAGGTTCGGTGGGATCTTCGTGATGATCTCAACACCGACAAAAATGGCAAGCACGAAGATCGTGAGGCCGACAACCAACGTATCCATGACAATTTCCTCCGCTACCGGGGCTTATTGACTCGGCTCGTTTGCCGTGGGTTCCAACGGTGGCAGCCCCAACGCTTCGCGGACTCTTGAATGCACAACTTCCCCGTCGCGCGCGACAAGCGTTCCCCGGGTGATTTCATCTTCAGGGTCGATTTGAATCTTGCCTTCTTCGGTTAGATGCAACAAGAAGGTAGCGATATTCTTGGCGATCAACTGGCTTGCATCGCGGGGCAACGTCGATGGCAAGTTGACGAGCCCCAAGATCGTGACCCCCTGATGATCAATCGTTTCGCCAGGTTGCGTCACTTCACAGTTCCCGCCACGTTCGGCCGCGAGATCTACCACGACCGAACCACGAGGCATCCCCTCGACCATCGCCTGGGTCACCAACAGCGGCGCCTTCCTCCCTGGCACCGCGGCCGTGGTGATGACGACATCACTTCCGGCGATCACTCGGGTCATCAACTCGCGCTGCTTGTTCAGGAACTCCTCACCTTGCTCCCGGGCATATCCCCCGGCATCCTGCGCACCCTCGGTTTCGAGCTCCATCTCGACGAACGTCGCACCCAGGCTTTCGACTTGTTCCTTAACGGCAGGGCGAACGTCATAGGCTTCAACCACCGCGCCCAGTCGTTTCGCCGTGGAAATGGCTTGCAACCCGGCGACCCCCGCGCCGATGATGAACACCCGAGCGGGGGTTACCGTCCCGGCCGCGGTGATCATCATTGGGAACATCTTGGGGAGTGTGTTGGCGGCCAACAGCACGGCTTTATAGCCCGCCAGCATCGCCATGCTGCTTAACACGTCCATGCTCTGAGCCCGAGTGATACGGGGCATCAGTTCCAGGGACAGAACCGTTGCCCCGCGCGAGGCGGCTTCCTCGATTGGTTGTGGCTCGGCAAGGGGTTCACACGTACCGATCCAGATTTTTCCGGATTGGATCCGCTGGAGATCTCCCAACGGCTCCGCGGCCGCGCCCAGTAGGCGAACTCCAGCGACAACGTCGGCAGCGAACACATCGTCGCGGCTGCCGATGGTCGCTCCCTTGTTTGTGTATTCTTCATCGGTCACCCCGGCGGCGAGACCAGCCCCGGATTCGACGACGATTTCCAAACCGGCCTTTTTCAACGACGGCAGCACCGCCGGAACAAGCGCGACCCGACGCTCCTCCGGCGATGATTCTTTCGGAACACCGATTCGCATGGCGACCTAGTGGGGCGAGTTGGACGATCAAGATAGCTAATGCGTCGCGTTGCCCGCGACGTAGAGTGATCCTGCTGGCGTGAGTGTGGCATGTTCGGCCCAGGCTGAAAACCCCTTCTGACAGGATTCTTAAATCGGCACCACCGACGGTGAACAAATCACGGGGAGCCCTTCCGAAGGGTTTCAGATCCGCAAAGGGCCGCGGAAACGCTCGCGGGTACTTCCGCTGATCTAGCCTGAATGATTCAAGCTCGCGGGCGCGAATCGGTGCCCTTGAAGACCGAGACGAAACACATTATGCTCTTTGATTCGCATCTTCTAAATTTTGGGAATCCCGATGAGCGGGCTATTTTTGGTCCCGCCTGATCGATTGTTGCCAGACGAGGCGACACGGAAGCGAAGGAATGAACAAAAAGACCTACATGGCGAAAACGGGGGAAATCACCCCTAAGTGGTGGCATGTCGACGCGACCGATAAAGCGGTCGGGCGTTTGGCGTCGGATATCGCCGTCATTCTGATGGGAAAGCACCGGCCAACCTACACCCCACATGTTGATACCGGCGACTGTGTCGTGGTGACCAACGTCGACAAAATATCCTTCAGCGGTAACAAGTGGACGCAGAAACGCTATACGTGGTACACAGGCCATCCAGGGCAACGCAGTGAATCAGCCGAGGCACGATTTGCCCGACGCCCAGAACTTATCATGAGCGAGGCGGTGCGGCGGATGTTGCCGAAGAACAAACTCGCCAAGAAGATGTTGCTGAAATTGAAGCTTTACACCGGCGCGGAGCATCCGCATCAGGCCCAGAATCCCGAGTTGATCGAACTAGCGGTGAAGTAGTTCCCGCTCGAATCACTTACCAACTAGCGAATGAGACGCGATAGGGTGAACCATGGCGACAGTCGAAGAACCAACAACTAGAACCGGTGATGCCACTGGAACCGGACGTCGCAAGTCGTCCGTCGCGCGGGTTCGCATCCGACCTGGCAGCGGCGAACTTACGGTCAACGGTCGCTCGCTGGAAGAATTCTTCTGCGAAGAGCAGGATCGAAACGCCGCGATCGCCCCGCTGGAGGCGACCAGCATCCGCGACCAAATCAAAATCATCGTCCGTGTTAATGGTGGCGGAACCAGTGGGCAATCGGGTGCCGTGCGGTTGGGAATAGCCCGGGCACTCAAGGTGTACGACGGCGAAACCGAGCAGGTTCTTCGGGATCAAAACCTACTCACGCGCGACAGCCGCATGAAAGAACGCAAGAAGCCCGGTCTCCGCGGGGCACGCAAGGGAACCCAGTTCTCCAAGCGTTAATCTGTCGAGATTGAATGCCTCGATTTTCGACGCGCGCCTCTCAGAGCAACTCTGCAAGGGGCGTGCCTTCGCTGATCGCGATCGGGCGCCCAGCACGAGAGATGTTCTCCTTGGCGATGTCGATGCCGAGTGTTTCGTAGATCGTCGCGTGTACGTCCGCGATTGTATGGGGTTCTTCAACGTCGCGCCCCCCTTCGGGGTCTGTTTTCCCGACGGTGACGCCTCCCCGTAATCCGCCGCCAGCGATCGCCGCACTAAAGCCGTGGGGCCAATGATCGCGTCCGTCCAGGACATTGATTCTGGGCGTTCGGCCGAATTCGCCCATGCACAGCACCACGGTCTTGTCGAGTAACGCTTTTTGTCGCAAATCGCGAATCAACGTTGCCACGGCAGGGTCGAGGATCGAGATTCGCTCGCGATGGGTTTCGTAATTGTCGATGTGGCTATCACAACCCGGGAGCGTGACTTCGACACAGCGAACGCCAACTTCTATCAACCTCCGCGCCGCGAGACACCCGCGTCCAAAGGGCGAATCACCATATTCATCCAATAGCTTCTCGGGCTCTTCGCTAATGTCGAATGCCTTGAGTTGTTCTGAAGCCATCATCAACCGCGCACTTTCGACCGTGTTGCGTGTGGCGACGCTTTCGATCCGTCGCCCACGCCCTTTGGCAAAATGCCGCTCCAGAAACTCAAGATCTGCCCGGCGCCGGGTTTGTCGCTTCTCGGGAATTCTCGCTTTAACATCCGGCACCTGCCCCGCTGGATCGTATACCTTGAAGGCGTCGTACCGCGAGCCCAAGAAACCTCCCCGAGCGGGCGTGGGACCGGGCAAAATCGAAACGTGCCGAGGTAATTCCGTTCCCGCGCGAGGCAACTCGTGACAACAGATGGCCCCGAGTGAAGGATGAACCGTGACCGGATCGGGGCGATAGCCCGTCTTGACAAGATACAAGGCGCGTTCGTGATCGCCCTCTTTACTCTGTAAAGATCGAATCAGGGCAACCGACTCCATCTCCTCGGCAAGTCGTTGAAATCCTTCGGCTAGCTGGATTCCAGAAACCGCTGTTTTGATGGCCTTCGTGCCAGCGGCAATCTCGGTGCCAGGGTGTGGGTCGAAGGTTTCCAACTGGCTTGGACCCCCCCGAAGCCACAGAAGAATCACCGACCGAGGTCGCTCACCGCCGGCGGTCGACTCTCCGGACTCCGCCTGATCGGCAAGCGCGTGGGCAAGGGGCGTCAACCATGCGGCACCCGCCGCCAGACCCGCGCCCCGCAGCCAAGTGCGACGATCGAAACATGCTCGTAGTGAACGTCGTTGGGCTAGTGTAGACATAGGAACTCAGTCGAATTGAGAAGCGTGGCAAAAAGGTCTTCCAAAACCGTATCCCGCTGTTGATCGCGGGAATGTGAAAGATGTTCGGCGAAATACCCGGCCTCCTCAGCCGTTGGTGTCCGCGAAAGCACGGCCAAGAATGCTATCTCGACGGCTTTCATATCGTCGGGCGCAAGCGACGCGATACGGCTCGAGGCGTTCGCGCGCAGTGCGTCGGTTTCTGTCTTCTGCTTCATCAGCTTTCCATTGAGCAGCAACAGGCGTTGCGACACGGTCTGGGAGTCAACCTCCAATTCGTGTTCGCCCGCATCGCCATATCGCCTGACGAATTGACCGGTCTCAATCTGTCGCACGAGTCGAAACAACACATGGTTCGTGTAATCGTGGGTGCGCAGCGAAGAAGACTGAACAATCGAACTCGCCACTTGCTCGGAGCGTAGCCGAGTTACCGGAAACACGGCCCATTGTTGGGCCAACCGTTCGCTATCGACAGGCTGCTCGTCGTCCTCCGGGTCGATGAAGCTGTCAAGACGATATGGAACGCTGAGGGCGATGACGCGAATGAGGCGGTGCAAATCGTATCCGTGCTCGACGAAATCATCCGCCAAGAAATCCAACACCGTGTCGACGTTCTCACCCACGGGAATATCGTCCACCGGTTCCATGTAGGCCCGACCAAACATGAGCGCCCAAACTCGATTGACGGTCGCCCGAGGAAAAAGCTTGTTCTTTGGATGCGTAATCCATCGCGCCAATTGGGTGCGTAGCGTTCCCTCTTGGGGACGAAGATCCTCACGCAACGGCACGCCCGGGTCGACCGTGACCATTTCGCCGGTGTGTTGGAGATCCACTTCGTAGTGCCCCTGTCCGTCACGGATGCCCGCGAATTGTTGCGAGGTCTGACCAAAAAAAGCGGCCAACTGGTGAAAATCTTGTTGGCTCCAGTTCGCGAAGGGATGGTCGTGACACTGTGCACAATCCATGCGGACGCCGAGAAACGCGCGCGAAACGTGGGCCGTAATTTTGGGGACGTCGAGTCTTGTCTCACCCTTGATCGAGGCAATAGTAAAGAAGTTGGTCGCCGGGGTATCGGTCCACAGGCCCTGAGACGTTAGCAACTCGGTCACCAATTCATCGAACGGTCGATTCATCGCGAATTGATCGCTTAGCCAAGTGACGAAGCGGCGGCGGCGATAGACAAGGAAGGGCCCATTTTCCACACCCACGTACACGCGCGCGAACCGCTCGGCGAAGTAATCGGGAAACCGTCGATCCGTCAGAATCAAGTTGAGCCACCACGACAAACGTCCCTCTGTCGGATGTGCCTGATAAAGCCGGATTTCTTCCAGCGAGGGAATCGTTCCGCTAAGCGTGAGAGACAACCGTCGGACGACCTGAAGTTCGTCGATCTCCTGGGCTGGCTCGATTTCCGCCTCTGCCCAACGCTTTTGAAACAAATCGTCCAGAGCTTGCACGCTGTGGGCGACGGATGAATCATGCCGCGTTTGGTCGTTGTCCGAGGCGGTTTTGCGCAGGATTTCCGACTCCGGCGAGGCCTTGGGCAACACCTCGTTGGCTAGAAAACCGAACCCAACAAGGACCGCGAAAATCAACAGGAGATCACGTTTCCACATGGCGTACCGCCTTCTCACCGTCTTGCATGGCTAGATTTAACCCCTCGAAACAGGTTGATGTTTTCGAGGGATACCGGGACAAATGCCTTGCAAAGACATGAAACAACCGGCTGCCCCACTATTCTAAGGATCTTTTCGCTGAAATAGAAAAAGTATTGCGATCTTTCGGCGAATATGATCATGCTGATGAAAACTCTAAGCTGTGGGGTACCAGGAGGAGTGAACATGCGTACTGGCAACCAAACTCCAACAGCGAAATGGCAATCCGTCGGAATAGACGAACAATCTCCGGAATCACCGTCACCGCCACTGGTGCGGAATCAGGCTAGTATCTCGCCAGCGATCGATGACCAACGGGAAACGGTACTAGAAGATTCGCCCCCGGCTGCCCGGAGTGATGGCGACAATCACGTTTACGAGAATCGCGATGGCGACCGCGACAATCACGAGACTTCGTCGCACGAGCCAGTTCACGACAAGCGGCGGTGGCCATGGGCCCCGTTTCGGGGGCTTCGCTACTTGTGGCGTCTCACCGGTTCGGCGGCTCAATGGTGTTTCGGGCTCTTGTCGCTGATCATCGGATTAGCTTTTCTGGCGGCCATTCCGCTGGTCCAGTTTCTCAGCCTGGGCTACTTGTTGGAAGTTGGCGGACGCATCGCTCGAACGGGGCGTCTCTCGTCGGGTTTTATTGGCGTGCGTCGGGCCGCGCACGTCGGCTCGATTGTGCTGGGAACTTGGTTGATCTTATTGCCTTTGCGCTACTTGGCCACGTTTGAACGCGATGCGCAGCTCATCGACCCCGACAGCGGCGTTACGCAAGGCTGGATCATCGCGATGAACGTTCTGACAGGACTCGCGGTGTTGCACATCCTGGGAGCCTGGGCACGTGGCGGAAGACTACGATACTTTTTCCTCCCCATCATCAACCCGATGCGGATTGTTCGGGCGGTTCTTCGCAAAGGGGCATATCGAGAGGCGCGCGATGCCGTTTGGGATTTCATCGCGGCGCTCCGTCTGCCGTACTATTTCTCACTTGGGTTACGCGGTTTTTTTACGGGGCTCGTATGGTTGTTTATCCCCGTTTCATTGATAGCGGCCGGTCTCGACGCCCCGATTTTCAGTGTGGTGGGCGCTGTCTTACTGATGTTTGTCGCGATGTACCTTCCCATTCTCCAGACACGCTTCGCCGCGGAGAATCGGTCGAAGGCCATGTTCGAGGTCCGCGTAATGCGGGACACGTTCGCCCGGGCGCCGGTGGCCTTTTTCGTGGCGTTGTTCGTCACGCTGGCTTTGGCCCTGCCGCTTTACTTTCTGAAGATCGAAATGGTTCCGCAGGAAGTCGCCTGGCTGCCGAGCGTGGCGTTCGTGGTTTTCATGTTGCCGGCTCGATTCGCCTGCGGTTGGGCCTACGCCCGGGCTTCGCGACGCGAGACGGGAAGTCGATGGTTCGTGCGCGTGCCATCGAAGACGCTTCTCGTGCCGGTCGTGGCAATCTATGTGGCGTTCGTGTTCTTCATGCAGCTCACGGCGTGGAACGGGATCGGGAGCCTCTACGAGCAGCATGCGTTTCTGCTGCCTGTTCCGTTCAACGAGATGCCGTAAGCAAGGCGATTCCCGTGGCGGATCCAGACGGCAACAGAATCTCGATTCTTACCCGTGGCAATTGAGATCCCCCCGGGGCTAGTGCCGCGCGCCGGGAATTTCGATTACACTAGACACGGTGTTGGTGGGCTCTATTTCATCGGTTCTTACAGGAGTCTTGGACGTGAATCGTTGCGGCATTCGATCCGCGCATGAAGGTATTCTTTCATGCAGCTTGTTACTGGCGTTGGTTTGGTTGGTTGCCGAAGCGCCCGCCGTCGCGGTTGCCGATGTTCGAGCCGAACAACTTGCCGAACAGGTGACCATTTACCGCGATTCCTATGGCGTTCCGCATATCGACGCCGAGAACGATCCATCCGCGGCATTCGGATTCGCCTATGCCCAAGCCGAGGACTATTTCTGGCAAATCGAAGATAGCTATATCCAGGGAATCGGTCGCTATGCCGAAGTGAACGGATCGCGCAGCCTGCACAACGATCTGTTGAATCGGGCCTTTCGTATTGCCGAACGTTCGCCGAGCGACTTCGCCAATCTCGACGCCGACACCCGCGCGGTCTGCAATGCGTTCGCCGCGGGGCTGAATTACTATTTGGCCACGCATCCTGAAACGAAACCGCGACTCATCACCCACTTCGAAGGCTGGCATCTGCTGGCTTATCAACGCCATTTGTTCATGGACTTCATGCTCTCCACGAAATACATCCCGCACAAGTACATGGAAGGCGATCCCCGCGAAATCGCCTCTCCGGCTGGGTCCAATGCTTGGGCCATTTCTGGAGCCCACACCGCCAGCGGTAACGCGATGCTGCTGTGCAATCCCCATCAACCTTCCTTTGGGTATGGGCAGTTTTATGAAGCCCATATTCGTAGCGGCGACGCGTGGGATTTTTCTGGGGCGACGTTTTTTGGTTATCCATTGCTAACCATTGGCCACAACCAACATCTCGGCTGGACGCATACGGTGAACCGGCCCGACAACATTGATTTCTGGCTGGTGAAGTTCGATGATCCGGCGCACCCCGATCAATACCGCTTGGGCAACAAAACGCTCACGGCCGATCGTTGGACAAGCACGGTCAAAGTGCGCAAGGGTTCTCGAATCGACGAGCAGCAGCGCACGTTCCGCGGCACCGTCCACGGTCCGATTGTTGCACGGCTCAACGAGACGGACTTTCTGGCCATGGGCATCGCGAATTTGATGGAATCGAATCTGGTCCGCCAGCACCTCAAGATGATTCGCGCCACGAATCTCGATGAATTTCGCGAGGCCATGCGATCGCGTGATTTAACCTTCTTCAATACGGTCTACGCCGACCGAGATGGACACATTTTCTACGTCTACAACGGGGCCATCCCAAAACGCGAACCGGGAGTCGATCCCTCGGGAACGCTTGACGGTAGCAATCCAGATCACCTGTGGCAGGGACTGCATCGCTTCGACGAACTGCCCCAAATCGTCGACCCTGCTTCCGGATGGTTACAAAGTTGCAACTCCTCGCCATACACCACAACCGACGTGGGCAACCCGTTGATCGACGATTTTCCGCCGTACATGGCGGAGGACCGCAATATCGACAAACTCCGCTCGAAGGTCTCCCGCATGATCCTGCGAGACGTAAACAATCTGACGTTCGACCAGTTTCAGAAACTAGCCTTCGACACCCGCATGTATTGGCCCCTGACCCAGTTGCCGCGTTTGCAACGCGAATACGCGGGGCTCCACGAGCGGGACGCCAAGTTGGCCCAGCGTGTTGCTCCGTTTTTTGAACATCTGCTCGACTGGGACTGTCGCAATTCCAACGACTGTACACAGTCGACGCTGTGCGAAGCGTGGTTCGCCGAACTCTACGGCAGTATCTATCCACCGGAGATGCCTTTGCAGCAGAAGTTCATCGACACCCCCGACCTGAAGTTCCGTGCGTTGGTCGACGCGGCGACTAAACTGCGAGGCACCTTCGGCGATTGGAAAGTACCGTGGGGCGAAGTACATCGCATGCAGCGGCATCCCGATGTGGCCGAATTTCTCTTAATCCCGTTTGATGACGAAAAGCCCAGTTTGTCTTGCGCGGCGGTGCCCGGAACCTTGGGGGCGGTCTTTACCAACTACTACACCCCCTCGATCAACATTCCGTTCGTCAAACAGTTGAAAAAACATTACGGCGTGGTGGGCACGAGCTATCTGGCCACATTTGAATTCACTCCCGAAGGGGTTCGCGGAGCGACCCTCACCCAGTTCGGCGCCAGCAGCGATCCCGATTCACCCCACTTCATGGATCAGGCGGAACTCCTCTCGCGGCGAAAACTCAAGCGGGAGTTATACGATTGGACGGAGATCACCTCTACCGCTCAGCGCCGCTATCACCCAGGTCAATAACGCAACATCGAAACTACATCCGATCCCTTGTACTTGGAGTCTTTCGACCATGCACCGTCGATCTTTTCTTGAGCAGTGTGCCGCCGTGGGGGCTGTCGCCGTGGCGGGTACCACCGTTTCGCGGGCGAACGCGGCAACCCCCGATGAGGGCTTTCACCTCAAATACGCCCCCCACTTCGGCATGTTTCGCCACCATGCCGGCAAGGACTTGATCGACCAGGTGAAGTTCATGGCGGACGAGGGCTTTACCGCCTTGGAAGATAACGGGATGGCAGGGCGCCCCGTCGAGATGCAAGAAAACATCGCTCGAGAGATGGAGCGACTTGGAATGGAAATGGGGGTGTTCGTGGCCAGCGCCAGCTTCCGCGATGCCTCCTTCGCCTCAGGGAACAAGGATGATCGAGAGAAGGTGGTTGCCGGGATGCGCGATGCCGTCGAAGTGGCCAAGCGTGTCAACGCCAAGTGGTGTACCGTGGTGCCCGGCTTGTTGGACCAACGCCAGGAAATGGATTACCAAACCGCCAACGTCATCGAAACGATGAAACGGTGTGCCGAGGTTTGTGAACCCAGCGGGTTGGTGATGGTGCTTGAAGCGCTAAACCATTGGACCGATCATCCCGGACTGTTCTTGAATAAGATCCCTCAGGCATACATGATCTGTCGATCGGTCGACAGCCCCTCATGCAAGATTTTGTTCGATATTTACCATCAGCAGATCAGCGAGGGTAATTTGATTCCGAACATGAAACGTGCTTGGGAAGAAATTGCCTATTTTCAGGTGGGCGATAACCCTGGTCGCAAAGAGCCGACCACCGGCGAGATCAATTATCACAACGTCTTCAAATTCATCTATAATCAAGGGTTTCAAGGTGTCGTCGGCATGGAACACGGCAACTCCCTGCCTGGCAAGGAAGGTGAACGGGCCGTGATCGATGCCTACAAAATCTGCGACAATTTCTAACTCAAGCGGCTTCCAACCCAAGCTGTCCTCCCCCCCAAGTCTTCATCGAATGACCACCCCGAACCGGAGAGACGCCATGTTCTCCCATTCCCGTCGAACCGCCTTGTACCGATGCCACGGGTGTTGCCTTCTGATCGCGTTGCTGTTGATCGCCGGGTTTTCGGCGCGTGCCGACGATTGGCCCACCTACAACCACGATCCGGCCCGGAGTGCCGTAAGCGCCGAAGAGCTTCCGGCATCGCTTGCGGAATCATGGGTATTTCGTTCGCACTACCCGCCGCGACCTGCTTGGGATGAGCCAGCCACGTGGGACGGTTGGAACAAGGTATACCGTCTCAAGAATCGTCAAACCTTCGACAAGGCATTTCATGTGGCCGTCGTCGACGATGCCGTGTATTTCGCTTCGTCGTCCGACGACAAGGTCTATTGTCTCGATGCGGGGGATGGTTCGCTCCGCTGGCAGTTCTTTACCGAAGGCCCCGTGCGACTGGCGCCGACGGTGTCCGAAGGCCGTGTGTATATCGGCAGCGACGACGGAAGCGTGTATTGTCTTGATGCGAAGACGGGCGCGCTGATTTGGAAGCAGTTCCTTGGTCCACGCGACCGTCGCGTGCCGGGCAACGGCCGTCTCGCCTCCCTGTGGGCCGTGCGCACTGGGGTGGTGCTGTTCGATGGCGTGGCGTATTGCTGTGGCGGAGTGTTTCCCTCGGAGCGAGTCTATGTCTGCGCGCTGGATGCGACGACTGGCGAGAATCTGTGGAAAACTCCCCTGGATGATTATCCAGCACAAGGCTACCTGCTGGCATCCTCCACGCGATTGTATGTCACCACCGGACGCAACCGCCCTTTGGTTTTCGATCGTCTCTCTGGCAAGCGACTGTTCCAAGTGGCAGGCGGAGTCGGGGGAACGTACGCGCTCCTCTCCGGCGACATGTTTCTATATGGCCCCAGCAAGACGGGGCAGATGTCGGCGTTCAAAGACGGCGGAAAGGACAACATCGCCAGCTTCGACGGCAATCACATGATCGTCACGCCGGCAATGTCCTATCTACACACCGACACCGGGCTAACCGCATTGGACCGCACGCGGTACTTGCAACTTGTCGAACAGAAAGGCACCCTAACCAAACAAAAAAGAGCCTTGGCCAAGAAAATAAAGAAAGCCAAGAGCTTGGCTGCCAAGAAACTTAGCGCGTCGCTGCGGCAAGTGAACGATGACTTGAAAGCATGCACGCAAGAGATGAAAGACTGCTTCCCCTGGAAGGTCGCCTGCGATTGCCCTTTGTCTCTAGTGTTGGCCGGAAAAACACTCTACGCCGGAGGGGCGGAAAAAGTAACGGCCTACGATACGGCCAGCGGTCGCGCGATCTGGAGCGGGGCAATCAGCGGCAATGCCTACGGTTTGGCGGTCGCCGACGGTCGCCTCTATGTCAGCACCGATTTGGGAACGATTCACTGTTTCGTGCCCGATAAGGCTCACGCGGACGAGGTTGCCTCAATCAAGCCACCAGAGATTGAACCGCCGGGGAAGTTCGTCAACCCGTCGTCGCCTCCAACCGCCGGATTCGTTGGTCCCTTCATCGAAGCCACCTCAGGCAACCGCCTGCGCGTTAGTTGGCGAACCGACGACGCGATGACATCGATCGTCGAGTATGGCAACGATGAATCGTCTCTCAAGCGAGTCAGCGACGACCAACCATCGCGCGAACATGAAATCGAAATCAATCGCCCGAGAAACGTCGAGACCTACCAACTGCGGATCGGCGGCAGTAACGACGCTGGCGAACATTTCATTCCGCTGTGTGAGGTCGACGGTGTATTGAACTACACTCCCAGCGAGGAACCGGACCTGCCTTCGCCTTATGCGGAGGATGCTCAAACGGCCCGAAGTCGGGCGTTCGCCCAAGCAGTGATCGGCGAGCTGGAGAGCCCGCGGGGGTTCGCGCTGGTGCTTGGAGCCACCGACGGGCGTCTGGCGTACGAATTGGCGCGAAACAGCGGCCTGCATGTTTTGGTTGTCGAGCCCGACGCGCAGCGCGTTGCCGCGTTGCGGCAGCGGTTCGACGCTACCGGTCTGTATGGCGCGCGGCTGACGGTCCATCAGGGAACGCTTGACACCTTGCCCTATGGTCCGTACTTCGCCAATGTCGTGCTTTCCGAGGCGTTGCTCGCCGACGGTCATTTTCCAGGTTCCTTGGACGAAGTTGCGCGCGTGTTGCGCCCCTCGGGAGGTCTGTTTGTCCATGGCGACAGCAAACGCGACGAGAACGGACTGGCCGATTGGTTGAAATCCTCGGGTGAGGAGTTCCGTGAAGAGACGCTCGCGGTGGATCGTGATACGTGGACGGTGGTGCGGCGTGGCGATCTCCCCGGCGCGGGGCAGTGGACCCACCAGTATGCCTCACCAGACAATTAGTCATGTAGTCAAGACGATCTGGTTCGCGGTCCGTTGTCGGTCATGTGGTGGGGACGTCCCGGCTCGCGAGCGATGCCCGACCGTGGTCCGCGGAACCCGGCGCCACTTTCGGTGGCGGGGCGATTGTACGTACAGGGCAATCATACGCTGTTCGGCATCGATGCCTACAACGGCACAATCCGCTGGTTCCAACAAATTCCCACCATGCGTCGGGCGAACATTCCACGCGATGGGTCGAACATGGTTGCCGCCGCCGACTATTTGTATGTGGCTATCGGCGATCACTGCATTGGCTTCGACGGTGCCACGGGGCGCCGGGAGTTGTTCTTCAGGGTCGACGCACCAGGAACCGCAAAGCAGGAGGATTGGGGCTATTTGGCTTGCGTTGGCGATCAACTCATTGGCAGTGCCACGAAGCCCGGCGCCGCCTATTTGGGTGATCGCGGTGAGTGGTATGAAAACTTTCGTCCCTCGGAGATTTCACGCGTAACGAGCCATCGACTGTTCGTCATGGACCGCCACGGCGGCGAACGCGTCTGGAACTACGAACGGGGCGCGATTATCAACTCCACGATCACCATTGCCGATGGGGTGATCTACTTCATCGAAAGCCGTGATCCAAAGGCCCACGATGCCAAGTCGGGGCGCCTGTTCAAGGAGATTCTGCAAGACCAGTTCCTGGTCGCGTTGGATCTAAAAACCGGCGATCTGGTTTGGGAGAAGCCGTACGATTTTTCCCGCTGCCAATACATGACCTATATGAGTACGGCGGCGGACACGCTGGTCGTGGCGGGGACCGACAAGAAAAAGCAATACCATCTCTATGCCTTTGATACAAAGGCAGGCGACGCGTTGTGGCAGCAGCATACGCCGACCAAGAAGACGCATCACAGCGGTCAGTTGTCCCATCCGGCAATCGTTGGTTTGCAATTGTATGTCAACAAGCACACCTACGACTTGCGGACCGGCGACGTACTGGAAGTGACAGACTTCAACTGGCACGGTTGCGGCATCACCTCTGCCTCGCTGCACACGATGTTCCGCCGCTATGAGTTCCACGGCATGCGCGACTTGGTCACCGGCGAGCGGACCGAAATGCAAGGCATCCGCAGCGGTTGCTGGCTAAGCCTGATTCCCGCCGGCGGCGTGCTGCTGGCGCCGGAGAGCAGCGCCGGCTGTTCCTGTGCCCACGCGCTGCAAGCCTCGGTGGCGTATGTACCCAAGCGAAGTGAAGCGGCCCAAAATTCCGGTGACCAGACCAAACCCGAAGTTCCCTCGCCGCAACCGTAACCGCGTGAATGAATCATGAGCCCGAAGAAGAAACCCGCCTCGGGAGTGACGATCTACCATAATCCCCGTTGCACCAAGAGCCGGCAAACGTTGGCACTGCTTCGGGAGCACGACATCGAACCGACGGTGATCGAGTATCTGAAGACGCCGCCAGAGACGGCGACGCTGAAGCGGTTGTTGAAGAAACTCGGCATCTCGCCGAAGGACTTGATTCGTCGCAAGGAATATCGTGCGTTGGGGCTGGAAGAGACCGACGCCGCCGAGACGTTGATCGCCCATATGGCAGCGCACCCCGAGATCATCGAACGGCCCATCGTCGAGCGCGGAAATGCCGCTCGACTTGGTCGCCCCCCCGAGACGGTCTTGGAGATCCTCGATTGAACGCAACCCGTCGTAACGCCGTGCCCCCGGCGATGGTGTGCTTCGGCTCCCGCCTGAAGCTATTTTTGACGTGCGTGGCAGTTTTGGTGTTCAGCCCAGCGACTCACGCCGCCGATCCGCTGACGGCGGAAGTCTTGAAACGCTTTCCCGCCCCCGAAGCTCACCAAGGCGTGGCTGTCGATGCCGAACATTTCTACGCCATCACGAATCGAGCGATCGGCAAGTACGACAAGCGAACCGGTCGAAAAGTTGCCCTTTGGCAACAAGAGGAAACTCGCCCGTTGGTGCATCTCAATTCGGGCGTGGTCCACCAGGGCAAGCTCTACTGTGCCCATTCCAACTACCCGCGGCAGCCTTCGACCAGTTCGATCGAAATCTGGGACACCGCGTCGATGCGACACATCGACAGCCATAGCTTCGGTATTTACGAAGGCTCATGTACTTGGGTCATTCAGCAAGGTGAAGCTTGGTGGGTTGCCTTCGCCCACTACAACGACAAGAACAACGACCAAGACACGACCAACCGCAAGACGTCGCTCGTGAAGTTCGATCATCGATGGAGACGGCTGGCTGCTTGGGTCTTCCCCGATGAGTTGATGGATCGCCTACGCCCTTACAGTTGCTCCGGCGGAGATTGGGGTACCGACGGGCTGTTGTATATCACCGGGCACGACACGCCGGAACTCTTCGTGCTCCGGCTTCCCAAAGCCGGTTCGACGCTGGATCTGATCGCCACCATCAATGGCACGACCCCCGGGCAGGGCATCGCTTGGGATCACGACGAAGACCGCATCCTGTTTGGCATCGATCGGGATCGCGGCGAAGTGGTGCGAATGCGAATCCCGATGATTGAACAATAGCAGCAAGGGGGGTGCCGAGGCGAAGTGTGGACGCACGGTTCGCGTCTCACTATTTCGCCCCCTCGCCCAACGCTTGCTGTAACGCGCCGCTTGAACCCGCCACGTTTTCAAGCGTTCCGGTCGGAACATCTGATTCACGACACTGCAATACGGCGATGAGACTGACTCCCGTGCGATACCCCTGTTTTTTTCGTCCATGCAGAAGGGCTGAAAGCCGGCGTGATTCGCCCGCGAAAAGCCGCTGGAGTGCTTGATTGATTGGTGCTGGCGGTATGGCGAAGTCGGTGCCGGCTGCCCCCATGGCTTTCCCCCGCCAGCGTGTCCACCAGCGCACCGCGCGAACGGGAAGATAGAGTCGGGAGTTGAAGTGCGAGAACAATCGCTCGTCGATGGGCAGCTCGCTCCAGAGACGCCGCAGCCGGGGCATGGTGTAGCGACGGAAATGGCCAAAACTCACGTCGTGCTCACTCCACAACTGGCGATCCGCCGGTACGGTGAGCAACAAATGGGCGCCGGGTCGCATGGCAGAGACAAGGGATCGCAGCAAGCCAACGTCGTCGTCGACATGCTCCAACACGTCGTTCAGCATGACCAGGTCAGCCGTTCGCATGGCGCCGGCGATACCTTCGGGGGCAAATCCTCGCACGAACTGAACTTGTGGAAAGCGACGCGAAGCCCAGTGAATCGCATCGACCGCGGTATCGATCCCCAGGCAGTCGTACGCATCGGAAAAGGCACCGATATTCCCTCCCGTTCCGCAGCCGACATCGATTACGGTAGCGCTTGGCGACGGGGGCACCAGTTGTTCTACCAAGCCACGAAGGATCTGCCGCCGGGCGACAAACCACCAATGTTGGTCCTCAATCTCGGCGTGCAGTTGGAATTGTTCTGCGTTCACGGGGGATCGCTGCCGGTAAGTACGGTTGGTTGAATCGAGGCATTCTGACCGCGACAAACGAATTGCGAGCAACTCGCCGCCACTGCGAAACCATACCCCCCGCCTTGCAGCAAAATGGCCGGTAAACGTTAAAATGGTAAAATGGTAACGGTGCTTCGAACGACAACACGGCGTGGTGCGAATGGCTCGAACGATCAAACGGCTTAGTCAGGTCGTAATCGTCGGAACGCCCGGAATCCAACGGCGGATAGCAACACGAGCGTCCGGCACGACATATCGGAGTGCCAGGGGCGGCATGTTCACTTCGAGGCGGGTTGTCGCGGATCGCACTCCGCCGCGGTCGCGGTTCCCAGACATCGACCGATTTGCCGTACGGCCTGTCGCAGGCGGTTTTCGTTCTCGACCATCGCCATCCGCAGATATCCCTCGCCAGCGGGTCCGAAACCGCCGCCGGGTGCCGCCGAAACATCGCCCTCTTCCAACAACTTCATGGCAAAGTCGATGGAGTTCATCTTCTCCTGCCACACCTCGGGAATCTTCGCCCAAACAAACATGCCCGCTCGGGGTCGGGTGATGTCCCAGCCGATTCGTGTCAGCCCATCACAGAGCACCTCGCGCCGCTGCTGATACAGTGCCGATTGGGCTTCGACGGCGGCATCGGTGTCGCGTAAGGCAACGATCGCGGCGATTTGAATCGGGCGAAACATGCCGTAATCGTAATAGCCCTTAATGGTTGCCAGCGCCTTGATCATCTGGGCGTTGCCGGCGCAAAACCCGACCCGCCAGCCGGCCATATTGTAGCCCTTGCTCATGGTGGTGAACTCGACACCCACATCCAGCGCACCCGGTGAGGCGAGGAAACTAGGGGGCTGATAGCCATCGAACGCGATGTCCGAATAGGCCAAGTCGCTAATCACCATGAACCCATATCGCTTGGCGAGTTTCACTATTTCGGTGTAAAACTCCGGCTCAACGGTAACCGCCGACGGATTGTGTGGGTAGTTGATGATCAATACTTTGGGTCGCGGATAGAGATGCTGACAGACGTAGGCGATGTTCGAGAGAAACCGTTCGGTGTTCTTTACTTCCAGCGAGATGGCGTTGGCGGCGGACAGCGCCACGCCATACAAATGCGCTGGATAGGAAGGCGCCGGTACGATGGCTGAATCGCCCGGCCCCAACAGTGCCAGGCACATGTGGCTGAAGCCCTCTTTCGAGCCCAGGCAAACGACGACTTCCGTTTCCGGATCGAGCCGACAGCCATATCGCTTGAGATACTTCGAAGTAACCTCGCGGCGCAGGTTCAACAAGCCAATCGATTCGGCGTAGCCGTGACTGCGTGGATCGCGTGCCGCTTCGACCAGTTTTTCAATCACGACATCCGCTGGCGGATCGGAAGGATTGCCCATGCCCAAGTCAATCACATCGTCGCCAGCTCGCCGCTTGCGCATTTTCAGCGCGTTGATCTTCGCGAACAAGTACGGCGGCAATCGCTCGACACGCGACGCGACGCGGATCTGAAACGGCTCCGAACTTCCGTCCTGTTCAACAGATTGAGGACCGTTACTCATTCGTCGTCAGCACCGAGCGGTGAAAAAAATGAACAACATCGCACGAATTGAAAAACATAGTTCCTCATCCGACCAAGGCCCTTCCGGCTTCCACGAGAAGCTCTCCGGGATGATCGTGTCCCTTTATGCTAGGGTGCGGACCACGTTTTGACCACCCGGCGGTTCTGTCTCGCGGGTGGGTGGTCGTTTCCACTTTCGGCGGCCACATTGCAAAATCGGCCTTGTCGCACCACCGACGCGTGGGGGTGGGAATCGTTCACTGCCTTGGTCCCCATGTGGCGGCTACAATCCATCGCGGTCGGCGATGCGATTTTGCCCGGCGCGACTGTTCTCATCAGGCAGGTTCATGGAGAAGGACAATGTTCGAGAATCTATCTGGCCGGGTCGCCCTGATTACCGGTGCCGCCTTGGGGAAGGGACGTGCCACGGCCCTGGCATTGGCTCGCCACGGAGTCCACATCGCCGCGCTCGATGTTGCCCGAGAGGTTGCGTACCCCGCCTACCGCCAAGCCACGGAAGATGACTTGGGCTCGTTGGTGGAAGCGTGCCGTGGCCTTGGAGTCGAGGCGATTGCGGTTGAAGCGGACGTTCGCGACGACGATGCGGTCTCCATGGGGGTTCGACACACCTTGGAGACGTTAGGTCGCATTGACATCTTGTTCAATAATGCCGGCATTTGCGCCTATGGGCTTGCCCACGAACTCTCCGAAGATGCTTGGGACGCGATGCTTGATATCAACCTGAAGGGGCCTTGGCTGGTCGCCCGGCGGGTGATTCCGATTATGATTGAACAACAAGCTGGCGTGATCATCAACAACTCGTCGATCGCCGGGCTTCGTGGCATGGGGCGGCTGAGCCACTACGCGGCGTCAAAGTGGGGGCTCACCGGATTGACCAAGTCGTGGGCGATCGAACTCGCGCCACACAGCATTCGCGTGGTCTCCATTCACCCCACCGGAGTCAACACGCCCATGAACGCCGGGCTCGCTGAAATGGAAGGCGCGACAACCGAAGAGATTGCCGAACGGTCGGCGGGAAATTTGCTCGACGTGCCGTGGATTGAGCCGGAAGATGTGGCGAATTCGGTGGTGTTTCTAGCCTCCGACGCGGCACGCTACGTGACAGGCTCGGAGTTCGTGCTCGATGCCGGACTGCTGAGCAAATGAGGCCGGGAAGGCTGTGGAGAACGCCACGCAGGGCCTTCCCTCCAGGATTACGGGGCCAGTTCCTGTTGGAGGAGATTCCCTGATATCGCCTGTCCCCTGAAACCCTTGCTTCGACAAAGTGGTATAAAGAAGGTCGTGCTGGCGTCGGTGGTGAAGATTTGGAACGACTTCAAACCAAGTCTATAATCGCGTCGGCCAAGGCGAACACCGGGATTTGCGTTCGTCGCGATACGTATTGCACGGGATGGGTTGGCCGTTGGCCGCCTAGACGATCAAATCTCTCGCGGAAGACATTCCGAAACAGATTCTCAAGGAGCATAACCCTATGTGGATTCCGAAATGGGTCAGAGACCGCAAGCGGGGCGTTGATTCAGCCATGCCGACACAAGTTGTGTCCAACGAAGAGTTTGTTCCACGCCCGCAAAACGCCCAACAGAAGCGGGTCGAGAAGCTGATCCAAACGATGACGGAAGAAAAGTCGAAAAAGCTGGGCATCGATCGTCGTGCGTTCGCCGCCAGCACGATGGGGCTTGCCACCGCCTTTTGGGCCAGCAATCAGGTCTATGGCAACTTTTGGGATGTCGACGAAGCCGAAACCACGGAGCCCGGCGCATACGAAGAAAAATGGCCCAAGAGCGAATACTTTATCATCGATGTGCAATCCCACTTCACCAACGGGTTTGCCATCGGGTTCCGCAATATGTCGATGTTCAAGAACCAAGAGTTCGTCAAGAACATGGGCTTCAAACTAGAGAACACGCCAGAGGCGTATGCCTTTCCGAATTTCGTCAAGGAGATGTTCTTCGACAGCGAGACGGCAATGCTGGTCATCTCTGGCGTGCCCGGCAAGGAACGAAACTTCGACCGGAAGGGAAATCTTGTCGAGGGTCCCAAGCGTTTCGGTGGCGTGTTGCCCAGTTGGTTGATGTCGCTGCGGAAAAAAGACATCAACGAAATGGCCGGCAGTGTGCGTGCTCTTTGCCAGGGAAACTGTGCCCCGAACCACTACTGGGACAAGAAGACCAACTCCCAGGATAAGCCCGCGCTGTTCGAGCAGATGGAACGCGAGGTCTCGAAATACGGCATCGATTCCTGGAAATGGTATTGTCACACCGATCCCGGGCGTTCGGGCAACGGATTCCAACTCGACGACGAAAAACTTGCGTATCCGTTCTATGAGAAATCAAAAGAGCTTGGGATCAACCTGATTAGCGTTCACAAAGGTTTTTCCTACCAGTCAAAAACGCTGGGACATTTGGCCAACCCGAAGGATGTCGAGAAAGCGGCGCTGGACCACCCCGAATTGAAATTCGTCATCTATCATTCGGCACTGCAACACGCGCCGGTGATGCCCGGTTGGAAATTCGATCCGGCGACGGGCGATTTCAGTTGGCATGACGTGCTAATGAAGATCAAGGAGCGGAATCCCGAGATGAACAATGTTTATCCGGAAATTGGCTCATCGTTCTGGGCACTTGCCATCGATCATCCCGAGGCATGCCAACACTTGATCGGCAAGAACATCAAGAACTATGGAGCCGATCATGTCATTTGGGGTACCGATTGCCTGTGGTGGGGTTCGCCGCAGTGGGTGATCGATGCCTTCAAGCGATTCCAGATCTCCGACGAGTTGTGCGAAAAGTTCGGTTACGCGAAAGTCACCAAGGAAGACAAAGCGAAGATCTTCGGTCTCAATGCCGCGAAGCTGTATGGGATCGATGTCGAGGAACAACGCAAGAATATTCCCCAGGACGAACTGACCAAGTTGCAAGTCGCCTATCACAACGGTGGTGGACGTCGCGAAAACGCCGCCTACGGTTGGGTACGAGATGACACGGGGACCGCTTAAATCTATCTTGTTGACTCTGGACTCTGGTTGACCACCTTTTGCTGAGCACGGTCACGCACGATAGAAGGTCATGGGGCAAGCGACCGATGGAAACCTGTCACGGCATGGGATCCCGTCCCGTGTAAAATCCACGGAGTACAGGAGACGGGATCCAATTCTACGGTACGAAAGTTTCTGTAGCGCGTCCCACATGGATGTAACATGGAACCCAAACGGCGGAAGTCCGAGCCCGATTCAGAAGCTCCAACGGTTCGTGCGCGTCGCAAGAATTCCGCGACAGGTGCCCCCGCTGGCGCGTCGGGCAGCGGTCCGTTGTCTGCCGAACAGCTTAGCGCCGCCTTTGCCACGCTAACCGGCACGTCTCAGCCGCCGACCATCGCCAGCGAAGACGACACACCTCACGAAACCGCGGTCTCTCGGGCAGATCGTGAATCGCACACGGAAGACGTGCCCCAAGAGATCACCACCACGACATCAGCCCAACAGCACGGCGAACCATCGGCAGAGGAATTACCTGCCGATAACGGTGATGTGACACCGTGGGGGATCATCGAGGCGGTGCTCTTCACCGGCG
>Ga0114931_10002570_pt1 | contig 23056 bp, 16 predicted proteins | sample 2SBtaG_FD_89579 | JGI IMG/M metagenome (GOLD analysis project Ga0114931, IMG submission 89579) | Deep subsurface microbial communities from Kolumbo volcano to uncover new lineages of life (NeLLi) - 2SBTROV14_V59a metaG | ecosystem: Environmental > Aquatic > Marine > Volcanic | place: Kolumbo... | reverse complement strand
ATCGCCATGGGCACCGGCACCGACATTGCCATGGAGAGCGCCGACATCACCCTGGTCAAGGGGGATCTGCGCGGAATCGCCCGGGCACGGCGTCTGTCCGAAACGGTCATGGGCAACATCCGCCAGAACCTGTTCTTCGCCTTCTTCTACAATGCCCTGGGCGTGCCGGTGGCCGCCGGGGTACTGTACCCGGTCTTCGGTTTGCTGCTATCGCCGATTTTTGCTGCTGCGGCGATGAGCCTGAGTTCGGTATCGGTGGTACTCAATGCGCTGAGGTTGCGCTGGGTGAGATTATAACCCGTTCCGTGGCCGGTGGATTTCCGGGAAACAGGGGGCGTGGGACCCCCGCTGAAGTTTGTTCAATGAAGAGGATATGCACAAATGAAAAAGAGCCATCTTTTACTTATCGTCCTGGGATTGTTGTCTACGGCACTCAACACGTTTGCCGCCGAGAACGGCAAGGCTGATCAGAAGTCCTCCGCCTGGCAGGTGACCGTCTATCGCAGCCCCTCCTGTGGTTGTTGCGGCGCCTGGATCGAGCACCTGAAGAAAAATGGTTTCGAGGTCGTCGAACACCAGACCGGCGATATGAACACAGTAAAGGACCGCTTCGGTGTGCCGCTGAAATTGCGCTCCTGTCATACCGCCCTGGTGGATGGTTACGTCATCGAAGGCCACGTCCCCGCCACCGAAATCCGCCGTCTGCTGTGGGAGCGGCCGCAGGTGAAGGGGCTGGCGGTTCCCGTAATGCCTTCGGGTTCGCCGGGAATGGAAGTGAGTGGGCGGAAGGATGCGTATTCGGTATTGCAGTTCACGCAGGATGGGAAAACGGAGGTTTATCAGGAATATCAGTGACTTGACCAGGACATAGTTTATGGGTTTGAGCTATCCAATTTCACTCACGATCGCCCTGGCGACACCCATTCCGCTGCGGGCGGGATGAGTGAAGTCGAAGGGTACGTCGATCGAGAATGGTTTGCCCCGGTAGTCTCCCAGTATATGTACGCTCAAGGCCGATGAAAGTTGAACGATTTGATGTGCCTTCCATTGGACAGCCATTATTTGTGGGATGACTCCAACACCCGATTGTATGGCCTGGGCGATTTCCTCCGCCAGGTTGTAGCGGCTGAGAAGTTTGCGCCATTCCCCTTCGGCCTGTCGGGCGACCAACTTCTGCGCGGGGATGTGCTCGACGAAGGTACGGGCCTGCTCCAGTCTTTTCTTGTACTTTGCATCTGCGAAGTGCCAGATACTTTGGTCATACTAGGTCTTCCCCAGATAGACGATCCTGACTCTGGCCCCTAGCACCTGATCGATCAGCCCGATGATGAGCCCCTTGGCGTGTTTCGCGTCGGCCTTCTCCAGCTCATTCGACAGACGGGTAAGATCGTTCAGGATGGGCTTGAGTTGATCCTGGGCGATTGCCCAAACTTTTCCCCTGAACCCCCAGGGCGCCGCCTTGGTGACCTCTTTTTTTACCATCCCGGGAAGGTCTTTCACCAATCCCCGGAGGAACCTGGCCAGTGCCTGGGCAAAGCTCAGGTTGCCCTGGTACTCGGAGAGCAGGTTCTGGTAATTTTTCTGGAGGCTGCGGGTGGTGGCGCCGAGGTCAGCGGCGAGCATCTGGAATTTGCCGCTGACATAGCCCGATATCTGGTGTACATCGATATTGGCCCGGGCACCGATGGTTTCTTCGGCAACGTCCACGAATAGGGTGATGTCCGCGCTGACATCGAACCATTGCACCGCCTGGAGTCCGATTGCAATGCCTGAGTGGTAGATGGTCGCCTTGATGTCAGTGCCGGAGATCGACTGCCCGGCACCGTGGCCATAAGCCCAAGTCAGGTCCCCCTTGACAAAGATTTCACGCGCATCGATATGGAAACCGCCCACCAGTTGGCAGGCATCGCCTGCCAGGCGGAGGGTCACGGGCATGTCGAACAGGTCTTTGCCGACAGTCACTGTAGTACTGTTGGCGATCAGTTCCGTTTCAGACATCAGCAAGGCGCAATCGCCATGCACGGTGGTGGTATGATCGCGCGCCACATGGATATCCCCGCGGACTCTCAGGATCAGGGATTCGGCAAGTGTTCCCTGGAGCAGAAAACCTGACTCGAAGCCACCTTCATTGGCTGGATCATACTGGCGTTCAGCGCTGAGTGCCATCCCGAAGTAGCCCCTGGCCTCGAGCAGGGGCTGGACTCCTGCCTCGCCCATGAGCATGACCACGAAACCTTTCTGGTAGGCAGGCTCACAGGCCTTGGTCGGCAGGGAATGCAGGACATCTTCCGCATCGAGTACTCCCAGGACGGCTCTGGCTTTCGGATTCGGCAGCACATCTCGGTTGAGTTCCTCCTGGGTGACCGCACACCAGCCGAGGCCAGCACTGAAGCTGAGAGGGCCGAAATTCACCTGGTCTTTTTTCATTCCCAGACGGTACCAGTGGGTCTGGTCCTCGTCGTGGAGCGGAATGGCAGTGATCAGATAGGTGAGATTACCGGTCTTGAGACTATCGAGCAGACGTTTGAAGGAATCTCCCAGCGGCAGCACCGGTTTGACTCCGTATGGACGGCCCACAACTCCCCCGCCAAGACAATCGGGCAGGCTGATCGCATTGGGACCGATTTCGAACTGGATGTCGAATGCTTGTCTGGCGTCTTGTGACAAAAGGTAATTCTTGTCGGTGAAAAATTGGAAGATGGCGCTGCCTGTTTGCAGCAGATTACACTCGGCGGGCATGTTCCAGTCCGTAGTCAACCCCAGACCTGTCCAGCTGTTGAGTTCCCAGCTCAAATCGTCGTAGAACAGGGGAATGGGAAAGGGGAATACCGAGGGAACCACGGCGAGCAGGCTGTCGGCTTGCAAGCGATTCCTGAATTTCCTTGCCTCGACGTTTGGCAATGCCGATACTGCCAGGGTCACCACATCGAAGTAGTCGGCATGACCGTCGACCGTCAACAGTACAAGGGTTCCTGCAAACTGACCGAATTGAACCTTTTTCAGGGTGAAACCGGCCAGACCCGGAGGCAGGCTGGCAAACCAGGGCAGCAGAAATTTCAGGGGCTTGTCGTCGTCGGTCCAGAGGGAGAAAGAGGGGCCTGAGGTGTCGATATCCAGGTGGATCGTGTCCGGGATGTGTACCGCCAGGTAATCGACGAAATCCTCCGGATATTTGCTCTCCACTTCACCCGAAACGGTGGCGATGGAATCGAGCATCTGCTTTACGAGGTCTGCCACTTCTTTAGGCAGGGAGTTCCAGATGTCAGTTCCGAGAAGCTGGGGGAGTATGCTTCCCAACTGTTTCAGGTCGAGATCCTGCCGAATGGGGACGCTGTCGGGCACCCATTGCCTCCCGGGAATCCCCAGGTGATCCATCAGGAACTTCACCGGTCTCAGTGGGATAGAGAGGGGTCCATGGGCCATTCCCAGCGAACACTTCCAGGAATCGGCCTGGAAAGCGAACGTCGGGACGTCGAACAGAAATGTCCCGAAGCCATCCAGTACCCACTTGCATTGTCCCTCACGGCTCTTAAGTGCCTTGAAGGGAGAAGTATCATTGACGAGGGCCAGGCCAATGTGGTTTCTTTCCACTGCCAGCCGAAGATCCATGGAGGGGTTGAGGAAGATCGTCGTTGGCTGAAACCGATCGTTCCATCCCAAAAGGCAGTTGAGTTCCCTGGGGATATCGACCTGCATCTGTACGGCGGCTGCAGGTTCCTTGCCGAAGTCCATCTCCAGGGTCTGCAGATTGATACGAGGATTACCCAGGGGAACCTCCTTGTCCCCGATCTTCATCCACAGTGGGCCGAAATCAATCGGCTCATTCAGCTGACATACTAGGCTGACGCCTTGTTCACCGAACTGGAGATTGCCCGACGCTGGGGGAAGATATCGCTTCAAAGATTCCGGAACGTGTTTGAAGTCGAGGCTGGCATGGCCGCCGAAGGACCAGACATCGTCATTGCTGCTGAGACTGAGCTCATCCATGCTGAGGTCCAGGGCGAGGGGAGGGGCGAGCGGAATCCGGGGAATCGGCGGCTGTCTTGCCGACAGGGTCAGCCGCTGGGTCGCAGTGTCGATGGCCAGGTGACCGCTTGCCGACTCGGTGAGACCCGGGATCGTCAGAGTACCATCGCCCTGGACGTCGAAACCCCACTGGGAACTGTTTTGCTGTGTGCCCTTTCTGACCAATGCGATGGCAAAGCGGTCAATGATGGCCGAAGCGAAGGGTTCCCTGAAGACCATCAGTGGCTGATGCCGGGAGACGCGAAAAGTTTGCTTGTCAAAAGCCGCCGACCAGCCCTCGTAGGTCCTGCCAAAGACGGTAACCCGGGCGATGCCCTGGCCTTGCCACTCATTCTCTGAGAAACGGGTGGCCAGGCCGTCGCCGGGCAGTTCCAGGGAGAGGTCGGAAATAGATGCCCGGCCGCTGAGGACGAAACCGCCGTCGACCGAAAATTTGCCCGACCCATCCCTGCCGAAACTCAGGCGCAGGTCATGCAAATCGAGACCGGCCTGTTTCTCTCCAGTGAGAGGAAAAGAAAAGCGTTGCCCTGTCTCCAGGGCGAGGTTCCAGGCACCATCGCTATGGATATCCAGTATCAACAGAGAAAGATGAATCGCGTCCATGCCGTGAGGAACGGGAACCTTCAAGGCACCGGCAAGGGTGTGAAAGTCGATTTCCACCGAGGCCTCGAAGTGCAGATGTCCCTGTAAATCGAGCCTGATGGCAAGGTTGCTCAGGTCGATCTCAGGAAATGAGTCGGGAAGACCGCCGGTGAGTCGCCCCGCCAGCGCCGACAGCGGCAGCGAAGCCAGGGTGCCGCTGAATACCACGTTACCGTCTTCCAGCTCCCCCAAAAGCCCGATGTAGTGGCCGGAACATTCGAGCAGGCCAGAAATCAAGCCCGAGACAGGATTGGCGGTCTGGGGTGCCAGATCGAAGGTCAGGCGCAGGTTTTCCAGTTGGGTCTTGGGGGCGATGGGAACAACCCCTGGAAAAGCGAGTTCCGTGTGCAGCCCCGACACCCTGCCGGCCCGGGTGTCGACTTGCAGCTCGAATGCCGCGATGTGCAGGCCACCGAGTTCCTGAAACGCTGCGGGAACAGTATCGCTGAGCCCGGGTAGTGCGGCCAGCCGGCCCAAGGCACCGATACCGGGGAGGACGGCCTCGTCGGAACAAAGTGACAGCTCGGCGCAGCCGGTGGAAGTATCCAGGGAGGCTGCCACCAACACTATCTCACCGCCAAGATCCAGCGTGGCAGAGAAACCGCTGTGAAATGAATAGTTTTTTTCGAGGGAAGAGAACGAGAGCATCAGCACAGCCTGGTCCAACACCAGCTGCTGACCAGCCAGGGGCCAGGGTTGGGTGGCCGAGATGGCGATGGTGCCTCCCACAAAGCACGGTTTGGAAGGATCGAAGACGAAATCGACTCCGGAAAGCTGCAGTCCGGCCTGCTGGCCCAGCACTGGAGGTTCGGGAAGATCCAGGGTGGCCTGGATCCACTGGGCGATCGGTTCGAGTTGGCCCAGGGGAATGGCGTCAAAGCGGCCGTGCAACCGCCAGAGACCACTGGTATCAGGTTTCTGTGGCGGTTCGATGACGACTGAAAGAGGCATGTTGGCGAGGGTGACGGTGACCTCCAGACTCAGGTGTGACGAGGCCGGAAGCGGGTCGGATTTGCTGTCGGTGGCCAGGGGACCGTAGCGCCACGATAGCAGGAGGCCGGCGCCGGGAAGACCCAGTTTTTCAAGCGAGTCCAGCAGCGGCAGGCTTGGGGGATTTACCCGGAGCCCGAAGTAACAACAACCATCCACCTCCGAATAACCCAGTACGACCGGGAGGGTCGACCACCCTAGCAGAGCGGCCGTCCCGCGGACGCTCACCGATTGTGCGTCCCGGCTGGGTATGGCAGCCGCAATCTTCAGCACCTGCGGGTCGAAAAAGACGCCGGCGGCGTCGTGATAGGTCTGGACATCGAGCGGCGTTCCCAGGAGTGGGGGAGTTCCCGTGTCGAGATTGTGTTGAATTCGGTCGGCAACTTCCGGAAGCCAGGATGTTTCAGCGGTGAACGATCTTGCAGACATCACTGACTCCCTCCCCAGATTCGCATCGGCGCAGCTGAATAGACCGAGTCGATGAATGCCTGAATCTGCCGTTCCAGTTCCGGAGGCTCTTTGGGCAGTTTGGCGGTGAGGCTGGCCGCCAGCAGGTCTATCCCCTTGTTCTGGTGGTAGTGGGCGAAGAAGAGGTCTTCGCTGTCGTCCTCCCGGTGCTGGTATTCGACCACCTCGCCCCACCAGGTGAGAAGATCCAGGGAACCGGCCTGGCGGTAGAACACCGGGACGTTCCGGTTCTTGAAATCCAGGCCGTTGTAGGCAGTGATCTCCAGACCGTACTTGGGGTTGTCCTGTTTGACATAGGGACTCTCAGCGTGCTCCCAGAAATTCACCGCCGTCTTGCGCCGCTCCCCCATGAATGCCTGTAACAGGGTGTCGGGATCCAGATCGGCATTGTCCGGTTTCAACAGTTCCCCGGCAAACAGCATCATGCCTTCTGTAAGGTTTCCTGTGGCCTCAGCCACATGACGGACGATGACATCGGCCAGCCCCGAGACCTGAACCCAATGGGCGATCTCCTCCCGGCAGGCAGTCATTGCCGTGAGCGCTTCCCCAAGGCCTGCCTTGACTTGAAAGGCATTTTCTGGCGTCGTGATGTTCAACCAGACCGGTTTTCGCCCTTTGCGTCGCAGATAAAGCTGATTGGTCGTTCCCACGCTAGAGGTGTTGCCAAGCCCGCCCTTCGCGCTTTCCTTGAGCAGGGCCTGGGGCATGAGTGTGCCGGAGGGTCCTCCCGGCAGGGGGCAGGATTTGATGAGACAGTTCTCCAGATCGATGACGTAGGGTTTAAGACCATGGAGACGCTGATTCTGATGGTGAAGATCGGTCTGCATCAAGACACAGGCCATACTCATCAGCCGGCCCCACAGACGAAACGCGGGTTTGGCCAGGAGTGCGTCCTCGAGAATCCAGTCGGAAGCCCCTTTGGACACGATGGAATCGGGCTGCCAGCGCCGGGGTTTGGAGACATAATCGATAATCAGCGGTAGTGCCGGAAAGACGGCGCCGAGATCGGGTGGTTTGGGGTGGAAGGTCAGATATTCCAGGTAGCCATAGGATCGGTCGATGGGAAGTTTCTGCGTTTCCGGGTCTGCGCTCATTCTGGAGCCAGGGTTGCGCGGCAGGATGACATAGGTGGGAAGAGAGAGGAGGGCTTGCATTCTGGCCTTTGTTTTTTCGTTTTGACTCCACTGGCCTGCCAATTGCTCGTTCACTCTGTTGAACTTCAACCGGTCGAGCATCTCGAAGAACGACTCGTGCGGTTCAGGAAATAGTCTTTCTGAGACCCTGGAGTGAAAAAGTTGCTGGATTTCGGGCGTGTTGCGTCCGGCGATGCGGTAATCGATCTCGACGTCGGAGGGCTTGTATACGATTCTGCGTTGGGTTTTCCTGCCACCGGCCCGAAAGGTGAAATCCAGCAAGCAGACCTTCTTCCCACCCTTGTGGGGATCGGAATCGGTAATGATGAAGTCGACCAAGCTTTCTATCGGATTGCCATCCAGAAAACACTGGGAAAGAAAGTCGCGGTCGTGGTTGACCCTTTCCAGACACAGATCCATGCTGGTGAAGTAAAGGTGCAGGGTGTTGTCCACCAGCGCCATGCCTTTCTGCTGGCGCTTTCTCAGCCACAGCAGTCCATCACGGTGCTGGAGGATTTGGGTGCGGTAGAACTTCATCGCCTGTTGATCACCGCGTTGCCGTTTTTTTGTTGCAATCTGCTGTTTGAAGCCGTTGACCGCTGCGACAGAATCCAGGGCCGCATACATCTTCCCGGTGTCGGTTGAGTTGAGCCGGACGTAGGGGATGTTTCCCAGAAGCTGCCAGTCCAGGCGCAGCACCCGCGAAATCAGGCCACGCTGCCACTCGGCAAGACCCGTGCCCAGACGTTGCCAGACCCGGGGCTCCACTTCGAAAGCAAGCTTTCGTTTGCGCAGCGCCGTTTGCAGATTGGCCTCCTGGCCTGAGAACACCACATCGACGGCAGACAGGATCAGATGATAGAGGTCCATGGCGATCTCCCGTATGGAGGGATTCGGATCGTTCCACCCTCCCCCACCAGGGCCGACGCCATGAGTCCGGGGAAAGAAAATAGGAATTCGATTCCATATTAACCCAAATTAGTATCGCACCAAAACATTGGGTAATAATGAGGAGCATAGCAACGTCAGCGGTTATATTCGAGGGGGCCCTCATCTTCCCAAAATGACACGCAGGTGCTATTGTCTGGAGTGTCTTTAACCCGGAGATTTCATGAATTTGTGCCGGTATGGCGCAGGATATTGGTTCCACAAGGAAATTCCTGAAGGAGTGGCGTATCGGTGATGACGGCCGACTGAGGGAATATTGCTTGTGGAGACAAGGGACAAGCGAGATCGGTGCAAATTTGTGAAATCTCCGGGTTAAGGGGCCTTCTAATGACCCGTGAAAGTTTGGATGGATGCCGGGGGCTTGTCTTCAGGGACCCTGTAAATACTTCCCTGTAAGCTTGATCGCACCTGTCCGGGGCGCGAACACTCTTCAGCCAATCTCCGACACCCTCGTGGTATTTTTATACGTCGGCGGTGAAAAACGGTTACATAAGCGTTACCCTATGGGAAACATCCACCCTGTGCCATCCCCCTACGAATAAAAGGTCCCCTGACCCAGAAAGAACATCATTCCCCGGGAGCCAACCATGAACATCGAACCTGTGGAACCCATTGATCCAGGAACCCTGAAATCCCAATGGCTGAAAGAGGGCCAGGACAAGGCAAGCCTGCAACTCCTGAAGGCCGAAGAAGATTACATCCAGGCGCGGCGCAGGAAAGTCTGGAAGGAACGAGAGGCGCCTGAGGGACTGACCGGTCTGGCCCTGTCGGGGGGCGGGATCCGTTCAGCCACTTTCTGCCTGGGCGTCATGCAGTCGCTGGCTCGTCACGGCCTTCTGGAAAAATTCGACTATCTGTCGACCGCGTCCGGTGGCGGTTATATCGGTGGCGCCGTGACCTGGCTGGTGAGCGAAGAGGCAAAAAAGACGGCTGAGAACCCGGCGGATGACCTTGGTCTGGATGCGGATCACTTCCCTTTCGGCCCTTGCCAGGCAGGGGAGGAAAAGCCGGGCGGGAAGAACGGCAGCCGTCAGCTGCAGCGGAACCTGTTGTCGTACCTCCGCCACCACGGCGACTATCTGACGCCGGGGGCAGGAGAAGAGGGAATCAACATCTTCTCGCTGGTGGGGGCCGTGTTCAGAGGAACCTTCCTCAACCTCCTGGTCTGGATCCCGGTCATCGTGGTACTGCTGACAATGGTGATGTGGCTGGCTCCAGCGGGTCCCATCGCTGACACGACGCTGCTGAGCGCCTTGTGCGAGAAAATTTCCTGCACACAACAAATAACAAGGCCGATGGCCTTCGAATATCTTTTATGGCTGGGTCTCTTGTCCACCGCCCTTGCGCTTTTGCTGGTTGTGGTCTACTCGATCCTGACCCGGTTGCGCCGCGGCCGCGGCGGTGCCATCAGGGAAGGCTGGTATCTGGTGCGACGATTCAGTGAGAAAATGGCAGGCACTGGCACCCCTTTGCTTCTGTTCGTATTCGCTGTCGGTCTGTTGCCCGTTGCCTATGACTACGTGAAATCCTATGGTGGGGTGCTGGCGATGCTTGCTGGTCTCGCCTCCCATCTGCCTTCTTTCCTTTCGGCCCTGAAGGGCGACGGCCAGGAGGAACCCCCTTGGCGAAACTTACTGGTGAGTGCAGGCGCCACGCTGTTCCTCTACGGGGGGCTGCTATCGTCCTATGCCCTGGCCAATTGGCTTTATCCCCATCCTGGCTGGATAATAGTGCTGTTTGCCGTGGCCGCCGTGACCGGTTGGTTCGTCAATCTGAACTACATCTCCATCCACCGCTTCTACCGCGACCGGTTGATGGAAGCATTCATGCCCGACCTCAGGTACGCAGTCGATTACAGCAACGGCAAAAAGGGTGAACCCAGAGACAAATCGGTCTGGGAGAGGCTTATTGATTTTCTCCCGGCAAAAACATCGGATGGTGCCTACCTGCACGATCTATTCAATTCTGACGAACCCAAAGGCCCCTATCATCTGATCAACAGCAATGTGATTCTGGTGAATTCCCAGGTGCCCAAGTACCACCGGCGAGGCGGGGACAGCTTCATTCTGTCCCCTTGGTATTGTGGCAGCAGTGCCACCGGCTGGAAGGACACCTCCCGATTCATGGGCGGCAGAATGACCCTTCCAACGGCGGTGGCCATATCCGGAGCGGCAGTCAACCCCAACATCGGCTCCGAGGGGGTGGACATGTTCCGCAATCGCCTCCTTTCCCTCTCCATGTCACTTCTCAACCTGAAGTTGGGATATTGGGCTCACCACCCCACCAAACCGCCGGCTGCCCTTTTCTCCATTCCCAACCATTTCCTTCCCGGGGCCTATTCGATAGGCAACCTCACAGGTCTGAACCGGTTGGGCTTCAACGAACGGCGCCCTTTTATCCAGATCAGCGATGGCGGTCACTTCGACAACCTGGGTCTCTACGAACTGATCAGGAGGCGCGTGAAGTTTATCGTGATCTGCGACGGTGCCCAGGACCAGGATTTCTCTTTCTCCGACCTGCGCAAGCTGATTTCCATGGTACATGAGGATTTCGGTGTCGTCATCGAGTTCGATTGCGCCGGTCCCGACTATGTCCTCCCCAAAACGCCACCGGAAGAGGGATTCCCAGCTGGAAGAAAACTGGCCCGGCAGGGCCATCTGAGCGCCAGGATCCATTACCCGAAAAAAGCCGCAGAGGAAAGCGAAGAACCTGGAAGGCTGCTGTATCTCAAAACCACTCTTCTGGAGGACAGTGATTTCCTTGTCAAGGCTTATGCCGCCAGGCACCCGGCCTTTCCCGACCAGAGCACCACCGACCAGTTCTTCGACAAGACGCAGTTCAACGCCTACCGGAGACTGGGCTGTCAGATCGCGGACAAGATGCTTCGACAGTGTCCCCTGCCCCCCTGGTTGGGGACTGAGGACACAGGCAAGACACCACAGGCACCTCCAACCCAAACCGCTTAAGCGATCCCCCTGGCGGTTGCGGCCTTTTTTCTGCCACCGGCACCGCGAATACTGACAGGCGCATCAACCGGCCCTGCTTTGTGGGGCTTCCATTGTTCGCGGCCGTCTTCCTCTATGGCGTCCCGAACGTGCCAGCCCGGGGATTTTACGGGTACCGACCACAGCATTCCAGCCCCGAGCGGAAAAGGCCCCAGAAACCCCTGCGCCTATGTTGCCGGGAGGCGGAATCCGGGGGTAGACTGGTCATGTCTATTTCCCAACATTCCTATCCAGGGGGGCATCATGAAGAAACCAATCGCCATCGCCGTTGGGCTGATTGCCCTGAGCGGTCCGGCCTGCCTGCAGGCAGCCAAGGCGCCGGAAAAGGGAGGCTACGTCTCGAGGGAGGAGTACGAAAAACTGAAACAGGATTTCGAGCAAATGAAGGCGCTAATGAAAGAGATGGAAAAGCGCTTGGCGCAACAGCCAGCCCGGGGCGCCACCCATGATGAAGTCGCCGAAGTCAGGGAAGAGCTGAAGACAGTCAAACGTGAAGCAGCGACGGCCAAACAACAGGCCAAGGCATTGATCCCGGGAATGCGCAAGTTTGTCTTGACGGGGTATGGTTTCGCGGCTTCAAGAATACCGAGCGCACCCACTCGTCGTTCAATGCCGGCTTCAATCCGATCTTTCTATGGAGAATCAACGACCGGATCTTCTTCGAGGGTGAAGTGGAGTTAGAGCTCGAGGACGATCATACCAACGCCAACCTGGAATATGCCCAGATCTCCTATCTCTTCAATGATTACTTGACATTCGGCGCAGGGAAGTTCCTCAATCCCACCAACTACTTCATGGAAAGACTGCACCCAGCTTGGATCAACAAACTTCCGGATCAACCCTTGAGCATTGCCGCCTCCAATCGGATCCAGGCCAAGACCCTGCTCGGTGGCCAGGTCCGTGGAGCCGTTCCCCTGCGCCTGCTTGGGCTCTCCGGCGGCCGGGTGGGTTATGCCTTCTACGCAGCCAATGGCCCCCAAATGCAGAATGACGGCAGTCTGAAGTTCAAAAATTTCAGCGGCAACAACAGCAGCCCTTCCGTCGGCGGACGCATCGGTCTGGTTCCCCTGGCCGGCCTCGAAGTTGGATACGGTTTCGAGCTGGGCCGGGTAAGAGACCCTTTTGCCTCCAGCAGCCGGGATGTCACGACCCACGTGGTCGATGCCAGTTATGTCAAAACCTACCAAGCGATCCTCGGGCAGATCGCTCTGTATGGTCAATGGTCATGGCGCAACGTGGAAAACAGTTCAGGGCTTGGCTTCGACAACGAGATCAATGGAGGTTACGGGCAAGTGGCCTATCGTCCCAGCCTGGCCGAGCTGCGCTGGATCAAAAATCTGGAAGGAGTGTTCCGTTTCGACCGTTTGAATCAACCCAATGGTTCTGCTTTCTACGACGAAAACCGCTATACCATCGGGATGAACTATTACTTCAATCCCACTACCCTGTTCAAATTCGCCTATGAATTCGACGACCGGAGCGGTGCCAAGGACGATGATGCACTTCTGTTCCAGGTTGCCACCGGCTTTTGAGGAGATCAGCGATGAAACATATACCAATGACCGGGGTTTTGATCTTTTTGACAGTGCTGAGTGGGAATCTCTATGCAGCCCCCCAACAACCCCCCCCCCAGTCCAAGGACAATCAAAACAGCGCCAGACTTTGGGCCGAAAATTGCGGCAATTGCCACAACCTTCGCAGCCCTTCTGGTTATAGCGATGCCCAATGGGAGGTGGCCACAATGCACATGCGCATTCGCGCCAACCTAACTGCTGAAGAAACCAGGAAGATCCTGGATTTTCTCAAGCAGACCAACTGATCTGACTCGGGAGAAGCGTCAGCTCAGGTTCTTCAGTTCATAAAGCAAGCTCAGGGCCTGGCGGGGGGTGAGATCGTCCGGATCGACCTCCCCCAGGCGCTCTTCCAGAGGCGAGGGGACGGGGCCTGCGAACAAGTCCAGCTGAGGCGGTGCGGTGACCGGATCGGGGGGGCGATTTTCCAGCTCCTCCAGTTTTTCCCGGGCATTGTCGATCACCTCCCCCGGCACTCCGGCAAGGGCGGCAACCTGAAGGCCGTAGCTCTGGCTTGCGGGGCCCTCCCGCACTGCATGCAGAAACACGATATTGTTCCCATACTCCACCGCCTCGAGATGGATATTCGCCACTTCGGGCAAGCAGTCGGCCAACACGGTCAATTCGAAGTAATGGGTGGCGAACAGGGTGAAGGAGCATTTCTCCCGGGCAAGAAATTCGGCTACCGCCCAGGCCAGCGATAGCCCATCGAAAGTGCTAGTGCCCCGCCCGATCTCGTCCATCAGCACCAGGCTCTGCTCGGTGGCGTTGTGCAGGATGTTGGCGGTTTCGGTCATCTCCACCATGAAGGTGGATCGCCCCGAGGCGAGATCGTCGGAAGCGCCGATACGGGTGAAGATGCGGTCCACCGGGCCGATCTGTGCGCTCTCAGCGGGAACGAAACTACCCATGTGGGCCAGCAGCACGATCAAGGCGGCCTGCCGCATGTAGGTGGATTTACCACCCATGTTGGGACCGGTGATGATCAACATGCGTCGCCCGGAATCGAGATTGAGATCGTTAGGAACGAATGTGTCCACCTGGCGTTCCACCACCGGATGGCGACCACCGCGGATGGTGATGCCAGCCTGGGACCTGAGGACGGGCCGGCGCCATCCGAACTGCCGGGCGCGTTCCGCCAGGCTGGCGAGCACATCCAGCTCCGCCAGGGCCCGGGCCCTGGCCTGGAGTTCCGGGACCCATGGGGACAGGCTCTCCAGCAGTTCCTCATACAAGGCCTTTTCCAACGCCAGGGCCTTATCCCTCGCACTGAGCACCCGTTCCTCATGGGTCTTCAATTCCGGGGTGATGAAACGTTCGGCGTTCTTGAGAGTCTGACGGCGGATGTAATCAGAAGGAACCCCGTCGCTCTGGCTGCGGGGAATCTCCAGATAATAACCATGCACGCGGTTGTAACGCACCTTGAGGTTGGCAATCCCGCTGCGCTCGCGCTCACGCTGCTCCAGTTCCAGCAGGTAGTCGTCACCGTGGCGGCTGAGGGCACGCAGTTCGTCCAGTTCGCTGTGATAGCCAGGCGCAATGACCCCGCCGTCACGAATCAGGGCGGGGGGCTCTGCAACAATCGATTTCTGCAGCAACGTCAGCACCTGGGGAAGATCGCTGAGGCGCGACTCGAGGGTCACCAGCCTGGGAGCACTGAGACCGCTCAGTGAAGCGCGAAGATCGGGCAGTAGCGCCAGGGTCTGGAGCAACAACACCAGATCCCGGGGCCTCGCCGTTCCCAGAGCGATACGCGAGGCGGCCCGTTCGATGTCACCGGTCTGGCGGAGAAGGTCGCGAAGTTCGTCAAGATTTCCGCCCTGCAGCAGTTCATCCAGCGCCTCCAGGCGGGACTCGATCTCGTCCCGTGACCGCAGGGGGCGGTGAATCCACTGCTTGAGCAAACGCCCTCCGGCAGCGGTCACCGTGCCATCGAGCACCCCCAGCAGGGTGAACTCACTGTGCCCGGAAGGGTGGGTATCCAATTCCAGATTGCGCCGGCTGGCGGCATCGAGGCCGATGGTGTCAGCACTGCTCTCGACCCGGAGCGCCGTCAGATGAGGAAGAGCGCTTTGCTGGGTGTCACGCACATAGCCCAACAGGCAACCTGCGGCGGCAATGGCGGCATCCATGGTCTCGCAACCGAAACTGTCGAGACTCTTCACCTTGAACTGCTCCAGCAGTGCGCGCCGGCTGCTGCCGGGATCGAAATGCCAGGGAGGACGAGTCGTCACCCCGGCGCGTGAACGCAGACATTCCGGCAATGACCAGTCCTCGGGCACCAGTACCTCCGCCGGATCGAGACGTTCCAGCTCGGCGGCAAGGGCGCTTTCGTCCGCGACCTCCAATACGGAGAAGCGGCCACAGCTCAGTTCCAGGTGGGCCAGCCCGAAACGCTCCTCGGATGGAGCCACCGCGAGCAAAAGATTGTCCCGTCGGTCTTCCAGAAGTGCCTCATCGGTGGCGGTGCCGGGTGTCACGATGCGCACCACCTTGCGTTCCACCGGCCCTTTGGATTTGGCAGGATCCCCGATCTGCTCGCAAATCGCCACCGAGACCCCCGCCTTGAGCAGGCGGGCCAGATAGTTCTCCGCCGCATGATAGGGAATCCCCGCCATCGGTACCGGCTGGCCCGCCGACTCACCCCGTGAAGTCAGGGTCAGGTCGAGCAACCTGGAGGCTTGCTTGGCGTCTTCGAAAAACAGCTCATAGAAATCCCCCATGCGGTAAAAAAGCAGCACGTCCGGATGCTCCGACTTGATCCGGAGATACTGCTGCATCATGGGGGTATGTCGTTCGAGAGGAATCCTGGGCGTCATACCCATAGTTTACCCGAGGCGCGGCGCTTTGGGCAGGGAGGGTGAGCCCCCTCACCCGTCTCCCTCCTATCGTCCGATAAAGCGGACGGGCTTGCGGCCTGCCAGATGATCTGGAGTAATGATATAAGTTCCTTTGAGCGCAGGGGTCCAGATCTGATTGGCCACCTGGCTGTCACCGCCGGTGAAAGCCCAGGCCAGTCCACCGGTGACTGCGCCAAGACCGGCGAACACCAGCTTGAATGCACCATACACCGGAGTGACGAGAAAACTGGCAAAGCCTGCCATGAAATCCGTTGCTATGCTGGAATCCGGATGAGCCGCAGGGGCTGCCGAAGTCGCGGGAGGATAGGCCTCAGGATAAGTGCGGGTGCCACCGTACACCGGTTCCTCAGCTTGGGAAGGAACAGACATCACCAATAGGCCACTGATGAATAGCAAGGTAAGAATCCGCTTCACTCGATTGTTAGCTCTCATGGTTCTATCTCCCTCTATCTCGGTAGTTTGTATTTTCACCATAAAATAAAGACCTGCCTTCCACAAGCCGGTTCACTTTTGCGACAATGTCTGTCATGGTCACGTTCAGGAACCCCGCTTTCACCCTGTAAGACGAAAAAACCACGAGAGTGCCGGGGGCTTGGTTGTGACCAGCCCCCGGCACCCACCCCAAAGCTTCGATGGTGACCCTGGTTTGAGTGGCGACAAATCTCATTCGGCAGACCTGGAAACCCTGGCATCCCAAGTCGGGCAAAAATTGCTGGAGGCGGGACAGTGCATGGTCACAGCCGAATCCTGTACCGGTGGCTGGATTGCCAAATGCATCACCGACATTGCCGGCAGTTCCCGTTGGTTCGAGCGCGGATTCGTCACCTACAGCAACCAGGCCAAAATGGAGATGTTGGGGGTCGCTGGCAGCACCCTTAAGCAGTACGGCGCCGTCAGCGAGGAAACCGTGCGGGAAATGGCGGCGGGCGCCCTGCGCCATAGCCAGGCCCAGCTGGCGGTGGCAGTCAGTGGTATCGCTGGTCCCGGCGGAGGAACACCAGAAAAACCACTGGGCACGGTATGGCTGGCCTGGCAGAGACAGGGCCAGACCTGCCAGACCCGGCTGTTCCACTTCGACGGTGGGCGGGAGGCGGTCCGTCGCCAGGCCGTCCAGAAAGCATTGGAGGGAGTCTTGAATGTCCTCGGAACAACCTGAAGCGGCCACCAAAACCCGGCTGTTTTTCGCCCTCTGGCCTGACGATGAAGTATTGACCACGCTGATCGAAACCTGGAACGCCCTGGAAATCGATCAAGGCAAGCCGCTACGCCCGGAAAAATTCCACCTCACCCTGCTGTTTCTGGGGGACATCCCCAACGACCGCATCCCCGACCTCAGAAAAGTGGCGGAGACGCTGCCTTTCGAACCCTGTGAGCTGGTATTCGAGCGGCTGGAACATTGGGTTCGCCCTGGCGTCCTATGCCTGACCGCAGAAGAGACCCCGCCCCCTCTCCTGGAACTGATCGAGGGTTTGAAAAAAGGGGTACGAAAGCTGGGTTTCAAAACCGAGAAAAGACCCTTCCGCCCTCACCTCACCCTAGCCCGCAAGGTCAGAAAACGGGTGACCAGCCGCCAGATCACCCCCATCCACTGGCCGGTCAGGGAATTCACCCTGGTGGCTTCGCACCTGAATGACGACGGCTCCCATTATGAAATACTCGACTGTTGGCAGGCCAGGGAGGTGAGGGGCGAGTGGTGAGGGGGGAATCACGGCCTGGTTGGCAAGCGGGTGACTTTCTTTGTGGCTGTGCCATAATTCTTCAAATTTCCAAATGACAGGTAACGATATGTTGGACGACAACAAGCGCAAGGCGCTCAGTGCAGCTCTGCTGCAGATAGAGAAACAGTACGGTAAGGGCGCCGTAATGAGGATGGGCGATGCCGGGGTGGCCCGCGATATCGAAGCCGTTCCCACCGGCTCCCTGACCCTGGACATCGCTTTGGGTATAGGCGGCCTGCCCAAGGGGCGGGTGATCGAAATCTATGGCCCGGAATCCTCGGGGAAAACCACTCTGGCCCTGTCCACCATTGCTGAGGCCCAAAAACAGGGCGGGGTGGCGGCTTTCGTGGACGCCGAGCACGCCCTGGATCCGGCCTACGCCGAAAGACTCGGGGTCAATCTGGACGACCTCTTGATCTCCCAGCCGGATACCGGTGAACAAGCGCTGGAAATCGTCGACATGCTGGTCCGTTCGGGGGCTGTGGACATCATCGTCGTGGACTCGGTCGCCGCACTGACCCCCAAAGCCGAAATCGAAGGTGAGATGGGAGACGCCCACGTGGGCCTGCAGGCCCGCCTGATGTCCCAGGCGCTACGGAAACTGACCGCCAACATCAAGCGTTCCAACGCCATGGTGATCTTCATCAACCAGATCCGGATGAAGATCGGAGTGATGTTCGGCAATCCGGAAACCACCACCGGCGGCAACGCCCTCAAGTTCTATGCCTCGGTACGCCTGGATATCCGCCGGGTTGGCACGATCAAGAAAGGCGAGGAGATCCTGGGCAACGACACCAAGGTCAAGGTGGTCAAGAACAAGGTGGCCCCTCCCTTCAAGACCGCAATGTTCGAGATCCTGTACAACGAGGGGATTTCCAAGCTGGGCGAACTGATCGACCTGGGGGTCACCTACGGATTCGTGCAGAAATCGGGGGCCTGGTACAGCATCGGCAAGGAACGGATCGGCCAGGGCAAGGACAATGCCCGCCAGTATCTGAGGGAACACCCGGAACTGGCCCAGAAGCTGGAACAGCAGGTCCGCGAAAAGGCCTTTGGCATCGAGCCTGTCACTGAAGAAAGCAAAGAAACACGGCCCAAGGAGAAAGAAGGCTGAGTCACAGCGAAGAACGCGCTAAAATAAAAGATCTTTGCCTGATGCTTTTGGCCAGGCGCGAACACAGCGCCGCTGAATTACTGTGGAAGCTGAAAGGACGGGGCATGGACGAGTCCCTGGCCCGGGAAGTGATCGCCGACCTCCAGGAATCGGGCTGGCAGAGTGAGCGGCGTTTCGTGGAAAGCTTCATTCTCAGCCGCCACGAACGCGGGCACGGGCCGCTGAAGATCCGCTTCGAACTCAGGCAAAAAGGGATTGGTGACTCCCTGATCGAGGAAGTGATGAGCGACCTCGATCTCGATTGGGCTGCCTTGGCGCAGACCCTCTATCACCGCAAATATGGGCGGCAACCGATCACAGACCGGCGGGAATACGGTCGCCGCTATCGTTTTCTGGCTCAACGCGGTTTCGAGACGGAGCAGATACGCACCCTGTTGGATGATTGATGAAAACCTTGACCACTTCTGAAATTCGCACCCTGTTTCTGGACTATTTTCGTGACGCGGGGCACACCATCGTTCCTTCCAGCCCCCTCATCCCCAAAGACGATCCGACCCTGCTGTTCACCAATGCCGGCATGGTCCAGTTCAAGGACGTCTTTCTGGGGCGCGAGCAGCGGGCCTACAGCCGCGCCGCCTCGTGCCAGAAATGCCTGCGCGCCGGGGGCAAGCACAACGACCTGGAAAACGTCGGCTACACTGCCCGCCACCACACCTTCTTCGAGATGCTGGGCAACTTCAGCTTCGGCGATTACTTCAAGCGCGAGGCGATCCGGTTTGCCTGGGAGTTCCTCACCGGGGTCCTGGAGATCCCGGAGGAAAATCTCTGGGTCACGGTGTATGAAGAGGACGATGAAGCCGCCACGATCTGGCTCGATGAACTCAAGGTTTCCCCCGCGCGGTTCGCCCGAATCGGCGCCCACGACAATTTCTGGTCGATGGGGGATATCGGCCCCTGCGGCCCCTGCACCGAGATCTTCTATGACCATGGTCCCGAGGTCGCCGGCGGCCCGCCCGGTTCCCCCGATGCCGAGGGCGACCGCTATGTGGAAATCTGGAATCTGGTGTTCATGCAATACGACCGGGGCGCCGATGGCTCCCTGACAGCGCTCCCCAAACCCTCCGTCGACACCGGCATGGGGCTGGAGCGAATCGCCGCGGTCATGCAGGGAGTGCACAGCAACTATGACATCGACCTCTTCCGTCACTTGATCGAGGCGGCCGCCGCCATCGCCCACACCAATGATCTCGCCAGCAACTCGCTCAAGGTGATCGCCGACCACATCCGCGCCTCGGCCTTTCTGGTCGCCGACGGCATCCTGCCCTCCAACGAAGGCCGCGGATACGTGCTGCGCCGCATCATCCGGCGGGCGATACGTCACGGCTACCGCCTGGGAATCCGCGACATCTTCTTCCATCGCCTGGTCGGCCCCCTCGCCGAGGTCATGGGCCAGCCCTATGCGGAATTGATCGAACATCAGGGCCAGATCGAACAGGTACTCAGGCGCGAGGAAGAGCGCTTCGCCGAAACCCTGGAACAGGGAATGAAGATTCTCGAGGAAGGTCTGCAGAATCTTCAGGGAGGCCGGATTCCCGGCAGGCTCATCTTCAAGCTCTACGACACTTACGGTTTCCCCGTGGACCTGACCCGCGACTTTGCCCTCGAGCACGGGCTGGAGCTGGACCTCGAGGGCTTTGAGCAGGCCATGGAAGCCCAGCGCCAAAGGGCCCGGGCTGCCAGCGGCTTCGATGCCGGTCACCACAAGGTGATTCCCATTCACGCCAGGACCCGTTTCCTCGGTTACGACACCTTGAGCAGCGACGCCCAGGTACTGGCTCTGGTCAACAACGGCGAAACCGTGGAAATGCTGCAAGCCGGCGAAGAGGGAACCGTGATCCTCGACCGGACCCCCTTCTATGCCGAAAGCGGCGGCCAAGTGGGAGACCAGGGCGTGATCCATTCCGGCTCGGGCCTGTTCCGGGTGGAAGACACCCAAAAGCAGGGCGATACCTGGCTGCACCTTGGCAGGATGATCCAGGGCGAGCTGCGCCAGGGCGAAACCGTCACCGCCGAAGTGGAGGAAGAACTGCGCCGCGCCACCGCTCTCAACCACTCCGCCACCCACCTGCTCCACGCCGCGCTGCGCAGGCTCCTCGGCGAGCACGTACAGCAGAAAGGATCGCTGGTGGAAGCCGAAAGACTGCGCTTCGATTTCTCCCATTTCGAACCCCTGAGCCGTGAACAGATCGAGGAACTGGAACGCATGGTCAACTCCGAGATACGCAGGAATCATCCGGTCACGACCGAAATCATGACCATGGACGAAGCGATGGCAGTCGGGGCGATGGCGCTTTTCGGCGAGAAATACGGCGACCAGGTGCGAGTTCTCAGGATCGGTGATTTCTCGGTCGAGCTTTGTGGTGGCACCCACGTCGCCCGGGCTGGCGACATCGGGTTCTTCAAAATCGCCTCCGAAGCCGGAGTGGCCGCAGGTATCCGAAGAATCGAGGCGATCACCGGTGAAGCGGCGCTGCGTTGGGCCCAGTCCGCCGATCGCCAGCTGACAACTCTGGCGGAGCTGTTCAAATGCCCCCAGGAAGTCCTGGAGGACAAGGCCCGCCAAGCGTTGGAGAAAAACCGCCAGCTGGAGAAGGCGTTGGATCAGGCGAAAGCCAAACTGGCCACCCAGACGGGTGGCGATCTGGCGTCCGAGGCGATCGATATCGGCGGGTTCAAGGTGCTGGCATACGCCATTGAGGAGGGCGATCCCAAGACTCTGCGCTCCACCCTGGACCAACTCAAGAACAAACTGGGCTCCGCCGTCGTCGTCCTGGCGACGGTCAGGGACGACAAGGTGACCCTGGTGGCCGGAGTCACCAAAGACCTGTGTGCCAGGATCAAGGCCGGGGAACTCGTCAATTTCGTAGCCCGCCAGGTGGGAGGCCGCGGCGGCGGTCGCCCGGACTTCGCCCAGGCGGGAGGCAGCCAGCCGGAAAACCTCGCCCAGGCCCTGGCCGGCGTGGCCGGCTGGGTCAAAGAGAAGGTGTAGGCCATCCTGGAGCAAGCGACAGGCCCTGGTCCCCATGGCGGATGGTCATTCATGGTCACTTACTTGAAAAACGCTTTCACCCCCGGCAGCCACCCAAACTTTTACGGTAACTTTCATGAACCCCCCGTTGCCCCCCGGAACATGAAAGTACTACAGAGGGGAAGGGGCATGGGTTGGAGATCGACAGCGGCCTGGATAGCCGATGTCGAGCCTCCACGGAGGGGTTTACGGCGTCTCGAAAACCAATGTCCCTTCCCCTCCCCCAAACTTTCACGGTAACTTGTAACATAGCCATGGCGTTATACGTACACAAATACGGCGGCACTTCGGTTGGCAAGGTAGAGCGGATCAAACAAGTCGCCGACAAGATCATCGCCGCTCGCTCAAAGGGTGACGACATCGTGGTCGTAGTGTCGGCGATGAGTGGCGAAACCGACCGTCTGCTGGGACTGGCGAAAGAAATGCAGGCGCAACCCAACCCCCGGGAGCTGGACGTCCTGCTCTCCACCGGGGAACAGGTCACCATCGCCTTGCTGTGCATGGCTCTCGATGCCAAGGGCTGCCCCGCCAGCTCGTACACCGGCCCCCAAGCCAGGATACTCACCGATAGCGCCCATACCAAGGCACGCATCATCGACATCGACACCTCGCGTATCCGTAAAGATCTCGAGCTAGGCAAGGTGATTGTGGTGGCCGGCTTCCAGGGCACAGACGAGACAGGCGACATCACCACTCTCGGCCGCGGTGGTTCAGATACCACAGCCGTCGCTTTGGCGGCCGCCCTGAAAGCCGACGAATGCCGGATCTACACCGATGTCGACGGAGTCTACACCACCGACCCCCGGGTCGAACCCCGGGCCCGGCGCCTCGACCGCATCACCTTCGAGGAAATGCTCGAGATGGCCAGTCTCGGCTCCAAGGTCCTGCAGATCAGGGCGGTCGAGTTCGCCGGCAAGTACAATGTGCCTTTGAGAGTGCTGTCCACCTTCGATGACGGCCCCGGTACCCTGATCACCTACGAGGAAGAGGAAATGGAACAGGCGCTTATTTCAGGTATCGCTTTCAACCGCGATGAAGCCAAACTGACCGTGGAAGGGGTTCCCGATCAACCCGGAATTGCCGCGGCGATCCTGGGCCCCATTGCCGATGCCAATATCGAAGTGGACATGATCGTGCAGAATGTCGCCGAGAACGATACCACCGACTTTACCTTCACCATTCACCGCAACGACTACCCCAAAGCGCTCGAGGTGCTGAAGAACGTATGCGAGCAGCTGGGTGCAAAAAAGGTAACCGGGGACGACAGCATCGTCAAGGTGTCGATGGTGGGGGTGGGTATGCGTTCCCATGCGGGAATTGCCAGCAAAATGTTTCGCGCCCTGGCGGAAGAAGGCATCAACATCCGGATGATCTCGACTTCCGAAATCAAAGTTTCAGTCGTTCTGGATGAAAAATATCTGGAACTGGCAGTACGCACACTTCACGACGTTTTCGGACTGGACCAGGCCCCAGCAGCGTGATTTAATGAACT
>Ga0114931_10002569_pt1 | contig 23057 bp, 17 predicted proteins | sample 2SBtaG_FD_89579 | JGI IMG/M metagenome (GOLD analysis project Ga0114931, IMG submission 89579) | Deep subsurface microbial communities from Kolumbo volcano to uncover new lineages of life (NeLLi) - 2SBTROV14_V59a metaG | ecosystem: Environmental > Aquatic > Marine > Volcanic | place: Kolumbo... | reverse complement strand
TTTGCGCGGATAATTGGCTCAATATCTGAAATCTGGATTAACCTGTCATCGATAGAAATGCGGCCGCTTCGATCCGCCCAAATGACTGCAACATCTCGCTTACCCGGCAGCTTTTCAATTTTCTTGGCAGCAGGCAAGACAACGTTCAAGCCATTAGATTCTTTAAAGACTGTAGAAACCATAAAGAATATGAGCAGCATAAAAATAATATCCGGCATTGATGCCGTCGGGATTTCGCTGCTTACTTTAGACTTTGTTTTGAATTTCAAAGTCCCTACTCCTAATTTTGTAAAATGTCAAGATTCTGGTTCTGCTATTGAGATTCGAGTTGCGTTAGCTCTTTTCAACTGATCCAAGACTGCAATATAAACATCATATTTAGTGGCTGCATCCGTTTTCACAGAAAAAATAAGCCGTGGATTTTCCTGCAGCATTTGTCTTGCTCTCTCTGCGATTTGTTTAATTGCAATAGGTTCTTCTTTCAACAAGACGTTGCCGTTCGCATTGATCAAAAGATTGGCGATATTCTTTTTGTTTATTTCCGTTGCTTTTCCCATATCCGGTAGAACCAGCGAGATGCCTTTATCCGTATCGATGGTCGTCGTAACGAGAAAAAAGATGAGAAGTAAAAAAGCAATATCAGCCAAGGATGAAGTTGGAATCTCGGCAAGAACCTTTTTCCTTTTGTCTAAAAACATGAGTCTAACTCTCCGTCAAAATCACTTCTTTTCGAGGCTAACCAACGTATCAACCAATTCGTTGGAACTCTCTTCCATGTCGATGATCAACTTGTCGATTCTTGATACAAAATAATTATTAAATGTTTGGATAGTGATCGCAACGACAAGTCCGAATGCCGTTGTCAACAAAGCAACTGAGATACCACCGGCAACAATGGAAGGTGAAATATCATTCGCTGCTTTGATAGCGTCAAAAGCTCCAATCATTCCCCAAACAGTTCCGGTAAATCCAAGCAACGGAGCTAAGCTGATAACCGTCGCCAGCCAGATCATACCTCTTTCAAGGAAGGCCATTTCGATTGAACCGGCGTTTGTAATTGCTTTTTCAACTTCTTCAATACCACGATCTGACCTTATAAGACCAGCATGAAAAATTGATGCCACAGGACCTCGGGTTTCTTCACAAACCTTAATTGCATCCTTAACACCGCCTTTCTTAAGGGCTTCTTTGATGTTGGCCAAAAATTTTCGGGTGTTAACTGATGCTCTGGTTAATGTCCACGTGCGCTCGAGGCTGATCATCAATCCAATAATGAAAAGGATCAGAATAGGCCACATGAAGCCGCCGCCTGCATTGAAATATTGAACCATTAGTCCAACTCCTCCAAAAGTATTAATGTTTTAACATTTAATTATGTTCCCGTATTAAATTTGAATAACTTATGATTTTTTGTTCAAAAAGTCAATAAGTTTTTTGGTTATTATTTTTGCAAAATATTTTTCCAGCCATGCAATTGACCGATTTCTTTAGCTTTAGGCATCAGAGAAAGAGCTGTCTCTACTTGCGGATCTGCGGAAATTCGAATGATATAATAATGATCACTATTCCACAAGTGCCTGGCCACTTCTGCTTTCATCAAAAGTTTAATATAATCCGCATCTTTTTTATAGGCTTCTTCATTGAATTTAATATTGTGCTTTTCCAGAATATCTTTAAATTCGGCAATCATTTCATCAGTAACTACAAAATCATTTTTGAACTTTATAAAATTCTGAGACAGCGGCCTGTGGTCGCTTGCGTATTTGGAACCGAATTCGAAAAAGGTACGCTTACCTATAAGATTACTTGTAAAGCGGGTAATTTTTTCGGACTTTAGTGTTGTATCCGGTGTTATACCGCCACCGCCATAAACTTTGCGTCCTGCTATAGTCAAGAATACCTTTGAACTATCCGCTTTGCGGCGGGTTGAGTCATTACGGGCTTCTGCATAATAATCCACGATGCCTTTGTCGTATGGCCGCTGAATGAGTCTGCCGCTGGGCGTGTAATATCTTGCAACGGTAAGACGAAGCGCCGATCCGTCCCGAAGTGGAATTTGGTTCTGAACCAGACCTTTACCAAAGCTTGTTTCACCCACAACAAGCCCTCTGTCCAGGTCCTGAATGGCACCGGCAACAATTTCAGAAGCGCTGGCCGAACCATGGTCAATCATAACAATGAGGGGAAAAAGTTTATGTGTATTTTTTGTCGTGGAATAAAAATCATCATCGGATGAGCGCAATCTGCCGCGAGTATAGACAATTTTATAACCGCCGGGGATAAACTTATCTACGACTTCTACGGCTTGCTGCAAATAGCCACCGGAATTCATTCTTAAATCCAGTATGAGGTCCTTCATTCCCTGCGCTTCTAATTTTTCCATTGCTTCTTCAAGTTCCTCGGAAGTCGTTCGTGCAAATCTTCCCAGGTAAATATATCCGGTTTTCCCGTCATCCAGCATAAAGTGGGCGGTAACACTTTTAATCGGAATTTCAGCTCTGGTAATGACGACATCAAAAGTCCCCGTTTGTCCCGGTCGCTTGATAGTCACCTTTACCTTACTTCCTTTTGGCCCGCGCAGTTTTTGCTGCACTTCGTCCTCGGTAATGCCGTAAGCAGATTCGCCTTCAATGCGGATAATCTGATCACCAGGCAGCAAACCAACGGCTTCCGAAGGGCCGCCGGGAATAGGCGAAACAACGGTGAGGATTTTATTAAGAACAATGAACTCGATTCCAATGCCCTGGTAACTGCCGTGGAATTGCTCATTGATTTTTTTCAGTCTGTCTTTGGGGATGTAAACCGAATGGGGGTCCAGTTCGCTTAACATCCCCTCAATGGCGCCGGTAATAAGCTTTTCCCTATCCGGGGATTCGACATAATATTTGTTGACATAATAAAAGACTTCATTAAATCTTTGCAGTTGCGATGTAATGGTGTCGGAAGAATAAAGGTTGTTATTGCCCATTTTACTGAGGCCAAGTCCTCCGAGAACAATCAAAAACATCACAATTAATGTTCGACGAAATGTGGTATTATTTTTCATAGACAGCTTTCAAAAATATTAATCATGAATACCTTAATGAATTAACAATGGATCAATTTCAGGAAAAATTATAACAACCGGATTTCCTGTGTTAAATTAACCCGGAATTTGGCTCCCGGTTCCAGATTAAACTTCCAGTTGGGCATAACGACAGAGCACTGGTACACTCTTTCAAATCCCTCCTCAGACATGGAAATGGTTTCGATTGGAAACCTCCAAAACACAGCTTTTTTGCTGGACTGCAAACCAATTTTTATTCCCATCCATTCATCCGTGAGAAAGATTTGTCTGCTATCTTGGACGCTACCGGTGCTCGCAAGTTTCCGATCTTTCAATTCAACTTTCGGCGCCGAGTAGTAGCGATCCGGGGCGTCACCCGCCAACAGTGAAAAAGCAAATTCCGTCCCGAACCATAAATCCACAGGCTGATCATCCATATTGGTTATCGTATATTTGATATCCATCTTGCCGGATTGCGGCGTTATGCCAATAATTTTTTTCACCTGAATCGGCACAAAGCGGGATTCAACCCAAACATGACCTTTTCGCTCCAAAGTAACATTTAATGAACCGGCCTTTTTTAAAACTTTATACTGATATGGTTGATTGACAAAATCTCCCTGTTCCCCATAATTTGCTTTGGCAAAATATTCCAGACTTGTACCGGCATGTAAAAAATGATCGAGCAACGACGAACGGCGATACCAGTCATAGTTCAGATAATTTTCCAGACCTTCTTCTTTGGAAAGAACGATATCATGAATACTTGCCACGCCATCGCTCTGCGTGTTCTTTTCTTTCACTTTTGTTAATTTATGATGATACCCTTCTTTGCGGCGCGTCATTGTATCCAGGATATTAAGATTTTTCGGTTTGTAATCCAGTTCAAAAAGACTGCCGCCAAGACGAGGAGATATGAACAAATTCATTTGATCCGATTTGATAATAACTTCATCGCTGCCATCGGCATCAAAATCAAAAGTTTCGGAAGCAAGCCAGCCTGCTTTTTGCTCACTTTTGCTTTTCTCAAGCTCGTCCATTTTTGCATCGGCTTGGATGAGATTCAGATAAATCGCATTCCGTAAATGAGGCAAATATAACCCGCCGAAAACACCGTGCCAGTAAGGGCAGTTGCACTGCGCAGCATAAATGTGATTCCGAATTTCTTCGCCAATAGCTTTTTTGTTTGTCGCCAGTTTTTTGAAGCGATTCGCAGCGTAAAGCATCCGTTTATGCAGATTGTTCGATTCTGCATACTTTGCGAGAAAATTTCGCCAAAAGCCGCCGCGGACAAAAACTTTATTTTCGGGAGCAGCATGGTTTTGCTCGAGCCACTGCTCAAAATTTTCCAATTTTTCAATGGCCGGCACAGGCAACGCCCATTCCATCATTTCCCGATAAGAAGCCGTGGGAAGATAAACGCGGCCAAGGGGTTGCAGTTGCTGCAAGGCCTGCTCAAAAGTGATGAGATTGATCCAATCGAGATTTTCTTCCAGCGTTGCAAAAAACGAATCGAGCCAGCCCTCTTTATAGCATTGCGTAAAAGTTCCCGGCCACACGCCGAACTTTTCTCCATCATCCGCAAAAACAATAAGCCGCTGCCCGTCTTCAGTGGCAAGCGAGTGAAGATAGTCAAAAGTTTCTTCAACCGGACGAAACGGCATCGAATACCGCAGTTTTTCACTGATAGGAAAAATCTTTAAAAGCGCGCCGTTGTGTTCCGTGAGATAATATCCGAACAAATCGTTTTTCTGCAATCCTGCGTATTTAAAGTGCGCGTCATCAATGACCGTGTATTGTATGGCCGCATCAACAAAGGATTTTGGCAGTTGCGGTTCCCAGACACGTTCCGCCAGCCACGCACCGGTGGGGTTGAAACCGGTTTTCTCTTTCACATAACCGGTGAGCTTTTGTATCTGCCCGACTTTATCGTCATCCGGAATGGAGGTAAGAATCGGCTCATAATATCCCCCGGTCATCATTTCGACGCGGCCTTTTTTAACCAATTTTACCAATCGGGAAACAAAATCCGGGTGATGCTTATCAAGCCATTCAAACAAAATGCCGGTATAGTGCTGAGCAAGTTTTATTTTCGAATGCTTTTCATGAACCTTTAAAAAGGGCAAATAAGCTTTTTGATATGCTTCCTCAAAAACGAAATCAAAATTTCCAACGGGTTGGTGATTGTGAATTCCCAACACCAAATTTATTTTTTTCAAAAAGTCCTCCGGTTTGCAAAGATACGAGTCAGAGCTAACCTCCCGCAGGTTTTTGCCAGCTCACAATAGAATAAGGCAAGTCACTCCGGCGAATGCCGGAGTCTCCTAAAATTAAGAGCTTGGGGATTCCGGCATGCACCGGAATGACTCGTCCAAGCAGTTTTGTGAATTTTTGAGTAAAATTTCCACCCGAAAGTGAGGTCGTGCAATTTCTTCTAAATTTTACTCGCCACTTCTTTTGCCACATCCAGCGTGGAGGATGAACCACCCATATCATAAGTGCGTACCTGACCTTCCAGGATAACCTGGCTGATGGCGTGCTCCAGTTTTTCGGCCATTTCTTTTTCGCCCAGATATTCCAGCATGAGTTTTGTGGAAATAAGCATTGCCATGGGATTGACTTTGTACTGTCCCGCATATTTTGGCGCAGACCCATGGGTTGGCTCAAAAACAGCATACTCGTCGCCAATATTTCCGCTGGCCGCAAAACCCAGGCCGCCTACGAGCTGGGCGCAAAGATCAGAAACAATATCTCCAAACAAATTACTTGTTACAATTACTCCATAATTTTGCGGATTTTTAATCAGCCACATCGCCATGGCATCAATATTCGTTTCCCACAGTTCAATATCAGGATAACCTGCTGCAATTTTTCGCGCTTCTCGAATCATCATGCCGCTGGTTTCGCGAATGACATTCGGTTTCTCAACAATCGTAACACTGCCGTAGCCGTGCTTTTTCGCATATTCAAACGCATCTGAAACAATGTTTTGTGCAGCCTCTCGCGTAATGATCCGCAGAGAAATTGCTATTTCATCCGGCTGCACAGCAGCAAAGCGCTTCATTTTGGGATGACTGACTGTCAGAGTGTCCATTACATTCTGTGGCACAGGATAAAATTCGACGCCGCTGTACATACCTTCAGTGTTCTCTCTGAAAACGACAAGATCGATATCATCCCGATAATTTAGCGGATTTCCGGCAAAAGCTTTGCACGGGCGCAAATTTGTTCGCAACTGCAATTCCTGGCGCAGGCGGACGATAGGACTATAATAAACCAGGCCTTTATTCTGCAATTCCGGAATCAATTCCCGCTGCGCTTCTTCTTTTGGTTTCGAAGTGATGGCACCGAACAAAGCGCAGTCGGTTTTGCCAAACAACTCGATTGTTCGTGCCGGCAGCGGATCGCCCTCTTTGCACCAAAAATCCCAACCTATGTCGCCGTGCAAATATTCCGCATCCAATTCCAACTTGTCCAAAACGATTCGTGCTGCTTCCATGACATCATTGCCGATACCGTCGCCCGGCAGCCAGGCAATCTTGTGTTTTGCCATTGTTCTTACCTTTCCCATTTATGAGTTGCTCGTAAAAAGTCCCAAAATGACATTGCGAGCGAAGCAAAGCAATCTGGATGTCGGCCATAAGTTGCAATTTTCCAAGGATTGCTTCCCCGATAATTCGGGACGACGCTCCTCGCGATGACATGCTTCTCGACTTTTTACGAAATACCCATTTATTAATTAAATATCTACATTTAAAAAAATTCTCACCAAAAGGCCAATACCAAAACTCAAGCCGGCAACGCCAAAACTCAAGCCGGCCATCTCCAAAAAACGTTTTTTAAAGTTTGTCCCCTGGACGACTGCAAGATAATAGTTGAAAAAAGCGATAATGAACACTGCCGCAACCAATGTCAAGCCAATACATAGATAGTAATTATCCATTATTAAAAAAGGCAGAACAAGAAGTGCAACCGTAAAAATATACGCAATGCCCGTATAGGTTGAAGCTGTAAACGGATTTTTGCCTCCTTCCGATTTTATGGAGAGATATTCCGAGGCGCCCATGGAAAGAGAGGCAGCAATTCCGGTTATCAGACCCGTTAAAGCGATGAGCCTGGTGTTTTGCAAAGCCAGGGTCAACCCGGCCAAGGCGCCGGTAAGCTCTACCAGTGCGTCGTTCAATCCCAGAACAATGGATCCGGTATAGCGAAGACGTTCTTCATCCAGCATCGCGAGCAGCGCATCTTCGTGCTCGTTTTCGTCGTTGAGAATTGATTCCATCTCCGGTATTGTTTTCAGTAAACGATCATATTCCTGCTGCGCTTTTTCTTCTCCACGCTCCAAAAGTTTTACACCGAATGTGAATCCGAAAATTCGACTCGTCCAATAGTAAAAGGCGATTTTAATTCTACTGGGCTTTACATCCCGATGCGTATAGCTTTTCCATTCGGAGTAATGACGTATTTCATCCCTGGCGATTTTTAATAGTATTTTGCTGTTTTCCGGCGATTTTATTTTCTTCGCCAATCGCTTGTAGATGTTGTGTTCTGTTATTTCATTTTTTTGATAGACCAGCAGTTGGTCAATTATTTCACTGTGCATGTTGTTCATTACTGAAAAGAATTTTGATGATTATATTACATTTTAAAATTTAGAATTGAGCGGTCAGAGAAAGTCGTTGCGATGATCCCAGATCAGAACTAAAGGGAACATAAGCATAATCAAATTGAAAGCGATTGAGTGCAAGTCCAAAACCGGCGCTCAGGCCTTTTTCTTTATATCCCGTTTGATAGCCAATTCTCAAGCGAAGTAAAGAAAATGGGCTAAATTCGCTGCCGAAATTAATATGAGAATCCTCGTTAAGCACCTGCACAAAATCAGTCGCAAAAAGCCAGGTTCCATTCAGCATCTTAAACGGCAGCATATATGCCGCTCCAAAACGCATGGTTGTCGGCAGAGCGATTTTTTCTTCAACCAGCGACGTTGTTGTACCCAGGTTTTGCAATGCCGCACCGAGAAAAAGTCCGGGAGTTAAGACCTGATATCTTGCGCCGAAATCGACGGCAAAACCTCTTGCAGATTCAATATATATTTTTTCGTCGATAAATTTCGCGTTCAAACCAACGGAAAGATTTTGACCAATCATCCTGGAATAATTGAGAAGAATTGAAAAATCATGAGCAGAAATATCGCCGAGAGGTTCTTCCGTTGCAAAAGTACGCCGCTCGATACCGCTGACGCTGTTTAGCATGAGTCCAATCCCAAAAGAGCCGCGAAAAGCAGGAAGGGAAATATTTGCAACTTCATTGGTAATGCCCTGAATCCACTCGTTGTGCGTAAAGTGCGCCCGGCGTGAGCCCGACCATGCCGAGCCGGCAGGATTCCAGAAAAGGCTTGTTGCATCATTAGCCGCGGCGGTGTAAGCTTCACCCATTGCCGTAGCCCTGGCGCCGACACCTATTTTCAAAAAGGAAAGTCCAGTATTCCCGGCGGCAAAAGAGGATGCAATAGAAAAGAAAAGTAAAATTAATATTATATGTTTCATAAAGCTTGTTCCTATTTTTACCTTTACGAAAGCTTATCCTGTTTCTCTAACATCTGATTTTCGATAAAAATGACTGCAAAACATCAGATGCGTTGTTTTCGAAAGCTTTAGTAAAGGTGCCTCTCATTATAAGTTAAACGTCCACGAAAAGATATGATCCGCACCGGGGCCTTCATTGGCGGCAATAAATGCGTAATTAATACTTGCATCCCTTCCAAACAGTCGAACAAAAAATCCCAGTCCAAAAGTTGGTGAACCGGCATCGTAGCCAAGCCTCAGAGCACCGATTTGTTTGTGGGAAATTTCTGCACCAAAATGATAGCGCGGATTTTGCTCTTTGCTGTTTTCAATTTCTGCTGAAAGCAAAAGCCATTGTTGTGGGATGCGGTAAGCGATGGCGCCGCGCATCACTTTTGGAAATTTATAGGTTGTGCTGGTGCCGCGTTCCCACAGCTTGTCCGTGTTCCACGTGTATTTTGACATGTTATCGCGGAGCACAACGCCAAACATCAAATTTTTCACAGGTGTGAGAAAAGCGCCCAGATCGATGCCAAAGCCGGTTGATGTGATCGCTGCATCCTTTTGTCCAATGCCCGGAAAACGATTATAAAGCACCTTTCCGCTCACTCCAATGGAAAAAATGGGCGCCGGGCTTACGGCAAAAGAAAGGTAAAACGCATTTTCCGAATTGGAAAAAGTGCCGATGTGATTTCCACTGCCGTCACGTCCATCGATATTATCAACGCCGGCATGAATCCATGCAACAGAAAAACCCGCACTCAGCGGATTCCCGTCCTCTTCATCTCCATGCTTTGGATGAAGGGATTGGGCATAACCGATGTAATCAAGTTTTCGATCTAACGGCAGGAAGGCGAATGACACCATCGCCTGCCGTTCCTGAAGGTGCGGTAAAAGTGCAGGATTGTAAATTCCGGCCATTGCACCTTCGGGAATAGCCGTGTATGCATCGCCCATGGATTTGGCTTTGGCGCCGATTCCCATGCGCAAAAAAGCACCGGCATAACCGCCGTCTCCATCCGAGGCAAATACAGGGACAGACATAAAAACTGCAAACAAAAATATATAAAATGTTTTCTTCATTCCAAACTCACTTTTCCGTTCAATTGACAATCATCACTTTGCCCCAGTAGGTATCGTCTCCTTCAAGATCCACGCTATAGAAATAAACGCCGTTAGCAACAGCATCTCCGTAATCGTTGCGTCCATTCCAGACATCGGAAAAGTCTCCCGGCCCGGGAACTAATTTTCCATCCACAACCGTTGTTACCAGGTCCATGGCAAAATCAAAAACTTTGATGGTTACTTTTGTGTTTGCCTCTGTATTGTACTGAAAGCGAACAAATCCCTCGCCATCCAACTGATTGTGTCGCAGCGGAGAAAATGGATTAGGGTAAGCATACGTCCGCGGTGTATTGCCTTTGCCGGTGGGCACGAACGCCCGCGTAATGTCCCACGTGTATCCATTGTCGCCGGTACGCGCCAGGCCATCTGCCGTACCAATCCAGAGCACACCGTTTTCACCATAAGCGGAATATGCTTCGTTTGTATAGACTTTATCTCCGGTAATAGTATCCGTGATGCGCGGAAAGAGGTACCACGTTTCGCCGTAATCAATGGATTTATACAAGCCGTTATCCGTGGCAACATAGACAACGGAATCATCAAAAGCAAAGTTGTGCGCTTTTTCGTCCCGAAGCATCGTCTGCCAGGTGAGTCCACCGTTCTCTGTTTTGGAGACAGCGTAATATTCATCCTCGCCGGTGGCTTTCCACGTTGCCGCCCAAACGATGTCTCTGGTTGCCGTTTTTTGGTGCGCCATGGCAACGATAAAATTCCCGGAAATGGGCTGCTCCTGATTTGTGCTGTTAAAATTCGTCCATGTCTTGCCGCCATCCGTGGATTTGTTGATGCCGCCTGCGGTTCCTACCCACAAGACATTATTCACCGCAATAGCGGAAAACGGCCTGTGGTTCAGATTTTTGCTCGGATCAAAAAGGAAACTGTCGGGAGGTACAACAGTCCAGGTCTGTCCCCAGTCCTCGGATTTTTGCAAGCCGCCGCCAAAGCTGGTAATCCAGACAACACCATTGAGAACGGCAATATCATAAGTAACGTTTTGCACCGGCGTAACACCGGGTTGCGGAAATTTTGTCCAGTTCATGCCGCCGTCAACGGAAACACTCAGTCCGGTACCAAAGCTCAGAGGAGCGTCCGAAACTTTTGTTATCGTATCTCCGGCGGAAGCAACCCAGATCGTATCGCCGCTCACCCAAAGGGCGGAAATACTGCCGCGATTTAGTCCGTGTTTTGTGCCGAAAGATTCAAAGGTTTTGCCATTATCGGTTGTTCGGCTCAATCCGTGGCCGGTGCCGAACCAGATCACGCCGCCGCTTGCCGCAATGTCGGTCACCCCGTTTCCGGCCAGGCCGCGCTTGGGCGGTGTTTGTAATCCCATCTGGTAGGACTGAATCGTTTGCGAAAAACAAAGTGCTGCAAAACTTAAAATAAAAAAGCTGATCAAACGCATAGTTTACTCATCATCCTTGAGTGTAATAATGTATGTTGTTTTTTCACTGACATTGCCGGCCAGGTCTTCAGAATAAAATGTTAGCAAATAATCGCCCAGTGGTTGCGTGGGGTCAAAAAGACCTGTTATTGAATAAATTCCATCGCCGGCAATTTGGTCGCCGCGATAGCCCTCATTCCAACCTGAAAAATCATTATGGAACGGCAGGCCGTTATCATAAAGCGTGAACGGGCTGTTTTTGGAAAAAGTGCCGTCCGGCTTTTGCCAGATCATTTTTACAAATTGAATATCCTTTAAAGTCTGCGAATCCCGCGCTTTAACTGTGATTAAAAATTTAGCTGTGTTGGTTTTGCTTCCGTTGGGACGTTCAAAAACAGAGGGTGCGGTTACATCGGAAAGAACGGGCGCATTATTGCCGATGTACAGTGGCCGGGATACGGGATTACTTTTCACGCCGGAACGATCAACTGCCTCGAAGAGAATATCATAATCACCTTTCTTACCGATTGCAAAACTGCTGTCTGCATTAAAAACAAAGACCGCAGCGTCCGGATTTTCCGGTATAATGTCTGAGGAATGCAGCAATTCCCCGGAAAAATAGAGTGTGTCGTTACGTATCCCGCGATAAAGAATTTTGTCCACATCCCCGATTCCATTAGAATCTGCTGCTTCCACTTTGAAGATGATTTGTTCCGGAAATCCACCGGGCAGACTGTCCGGCAATTGCACATTCAATATCTGCGGCGCCACGTTGCTCAGCGAGACAACTGTGTCCTGCAAAACCTCGCTTTTTTCACCGCTCTTGTTAACCGCGAGAAATGCGAAAATAAAATTTTGTCGTGTGCTGTCCTGCGGAGACCAAAAGATCATATTGGTAAAATAGCCGTCGTTTGCCACCACATCTCCGTCTCCGGTGTGAAGCGCCCCCCCGTCATCAAAGAGACCCGCCGTGAATTCCGCAGACTCTATGTTTCCCTGTTTAAAAACGGATATTTTCACCGAATCAACATTTTGTGCATTTTTTACGTGTACCGAAAAAGTATAGGCATGATTCGGATTTACAAAGGAAGGGATGAGATGTTTTTCAAGAACCGGGACGGATGTCTCCTGAACCTGAACCGGTAACTCTCGTTTTGCACAACCCAACGGAAGGAGAAAAAGGAGAAAAAGTAAAAGTTTACGCATATTCATTCCTGCATATTAAAAAAACCGAGCCCACGCCACACGCAGTTCTCGGTTTTTAAATTCAGTCTGCATTGCCGGGCTACCAATTATTGCACCAAGGAAGGAAATGATCCAATCCTGAAAATATTCTCTCAAATATTCCTTCCAGTTTTTTTAAAAAGATTATTAATTGGTAACAAATTCTATGCCCGACAAACTCCTTTTATTTTTTTAATAAATTGAATTTATTAAACAAGGGTTGAACAATCAAGTGTTTTTTTGGAAATGCTTTCAGGCGACACCTTTTTTTGATATCCTCTTCACAGGAAGACGATAATTCATCTTTAATACGCACAAGTTCTTCCATGATTTCGTCTTTTGCATTTTTTTTTAGAATTATCCGAGCCTGTCACTATTCAATCCTTCAAAGAGTCCTGTTATATTTTCCAAAAGCTCCCCATGATTTCTATAAATAACGTCTGCCTTTTGCAAATGTTCCCTTGAGAGCGTGGTCATCAGGGCAACGCAGAATGTGCCGGCAGCTTTCGCCGAATCAATTCCCATAGGTGCGTTTTCAATGACAATACACTGATCCGGCGGGACGTTCAGTTTTTCTGTAGCCCGCAGGTAAGGATCAGGAAACGGCTTGCCCCTGGAGGTGTCCTTGTCCGTTACAATTTCATCAAACGAGTTGTAAATTTCGGCAGGAAGAACAACCTGTAAATTTTTAAGTGAGGTACCGGTTACCAGTCCGATTTTGGCATTGTGCTGTTTGGCCACTGCAATAATTTGTGGAATTTCCCGATAGATTTTCGCTTTGTTTTCACCACGAAAAATCTCGTTTTTTTTATGCGCCAGTTCCTTTGCCTTTTCTTCTGAAATCTCAAACCCCCAATATTTTGCCATTGCCTTACAAATTTGAAACGCTTTTGATCCTTCATTCATTTTCAGTGTCATCTAATGCGGTTCGAAAGGTTCCGAATGAAACACCTGTTTCCATGCCCGTAAATGATGCGGCAGCGTTTCGGCAAGAACGCCGTCAAAATCGAACAAGAACGCCCGGATCAAATGATCTCCTTAATTTGTTACGTTAAATAAATTCAAGAAACTTGATTTTGCAAACCTCAAAAAGGACAAAACAATTAGGGACAAAATAATTATTTTGGGCAAAACAATTTCACAACAAAATAAATGGCCAAAATATATAGCGGAAATTCATCCGGTGCGGCTCATGCTGCCGGACATTTGTCCCTTTAAAATAAACGTAAAATTGAGCACAGAATTGAAAGGACACAGAAAACACCTGGCGAAAAGCTCAAGTTTCTTATATAAAATCAGATTCATTGCTTTTTGACGAGTCTTGGGCACCATCTATGAATTTTATGTTTAAAACCGCTGAAGCGGTTGCCGGAAATTTTTCATTCTTTTTGACCACCACAATAAATTGTGGTGTTGGTTCCATTTGCCATAACACCATGATTTAGCGCGGCGCTTTTCCCTTGTGAATTGAATGAGGACTGTTTTTGCCGTTTCTAATTTAAACAGTCGAAGATTCGATGCGATCAACTTATCCACCAGTAAGTAAGACACAATCCTTAAGCCTTTTCTGCCTGCCATTTAGTCTTCGCACGGCACAGGACTTTCCCCTGTTCATTCGTGACGGCATGGGTTAACAATAGTCCTTCATGTTCACGATAGCCAATTTCCAGTTCTTCTCCGTATTGGGCTTCCGCCAGATAATTGATTGCCATTTCCCGAATAAAATGAGACTTTAAAAATTCCAGTGGCAAAGCATCCAAAAACCATCCGAGATAGCGCACATTATTTACATGTCCGTTTACGTCCAAATCAGAATAGCCTGCCTTGGTTTTTCCAGAATACTCCGGCGCATCATCCGCCTCCAGCTTGGCTGGTTTTTCAAAAGTTGCCAGGCCGAGTTTGTTCAGTCGATCGCCGAAATATTTATTCGGACGTTGGGGCCGCCTCTTATTCAAATCCATGATGAACCAGGCTGTTGTCGCGTAGCCAAGACTGTTTCCATTTGCATCACTTAGGCGGAATTCGCGAAAAAAGAAAAGTTTTTCCACACCCAATGGTTGGGTCTCAATTTTAATAGTATCTCCCCATTTGGGAAAGGCGTTCATTTTAACGTTTTGCCGGGCGAGGACCCAGACAAAATCCTGATCCTTCAAATAAGAAAAACCAAATCCCATGTTTTCGGCGTGACGCCATGCGGATTCCTGCATAAATTGACAAAGAACCGGCAATGTTGCACTTGCTCTTAAATCGACCTCATAAGAATGAATCTTGTACTTTTCTGTCCATATTTTTTTCATTTTCAAATATCGCTGCTTTCTGCTAGAGTTTCTTTTGCAAAGAGAATCGAAATGTTGATCCTTTTCCCGTCTGGCTCGCAACGTAAATTTTCGATTTGTGCGCTTCGATAATGTGTTTCACTATCGCCAGACCAAGCCCTGTCCCACCGACAGAGCGTGAGCGCTCCTTATCAACCCGGTAAAATCGTTCAAATATTCTCGGCAAATGTTCTGCCGGGATTCCCCGACCGGTGTCCGTTACAAAAACTTCCACTTCTTTCGATTTGTCCTGTATTCCAATTATAACTTGTCCGCCGGGTTTGTTGTATTTGATAGCATTTTCCACAAGATTTGTTATAACCTGGCTGAGCCGACGTTTGTCACCAATGACCCTCACTTTTTGATCACTCATCTTTTCGAGGATGATGCTCACATCATTCTCCTGCGCCATTGACTGGAGTTCGGTGAACATCTTTTGCAGCCAGGTGTGGATATCAAATGCTGTGAATGTCAATTGCATTTCACCGGATTCGATGCGCGAGATGTCAATAAGATCGGTGAGCAAATTGTTCAGCCGCGTCGTTTGACGATATGCTATTTTTATAAACTTGCGCTGCGTTTTTTTATCACAGTCGGGTTTGTTTTTAAGCGTTTCCAAATAGCCCTGGATAGAAAAAATGGGAGTACGCAATTCGTGGGAAACATTTCCTAAAAATTGACTGCGCATCTTTTCCAATTTTCTCATTTGCACAAGGTCTTTACGCAGCTTGTCCAGCATCTCATTCAGTAAATCAGCAAGCTCTCCCAGTTCATCTTTTGAGTGGTGCTGAAACCGCGCTTCAGAATTCCCGGCCTTAATGGATTCGGCCACTTTGCTGAGGTTGTGAATAGGATATGTCAGTCTGTTTGCGATCCAGAAACTCAGCACAGAAACAAGCAGCAGAGCAAGTCCACTGGCTCCAAATATTTTTAAGCGCACTTGGCGAAGTTTGGAATTCACATTTTTTAAAGGAATTGCGACACGGACAAATTTTATTTTGTCGAGAAAGACATCGACGTGATTGGTACTGTTAAAGACTTTTGCCACATAGTACAAAGGCTGATTGATTGTTGCACTTTTCCTTTCATCATTTCCCATACGGTGCGCCAGAGCTTGCTGTATCTCCGGACGGTGCAGATGGTTTCCAACATAAACTAACGAATCTCTGGGCACATTGGAATCGAAAATGACGACGCCGGTCGAATCAATGAGCGTTAATCGCAATTGTGATCTCTGAACATAATTTACAAGTACCTGATAGCGCTCGGCAATGGAAGCAGCAATATTCGTATGATTGAGCAGATAAGAGACTTCATCTATCTGGGTTTCAAGTTGATCGTGAATTTGTGCCTTGTAATATTTTTGCAATTCCAAAGTAGAAATTATGCTTGCGGTAAGAGTCACAAAAACCAATAAAGAGATAGTGAGGATAATGATTTTTTTGCGAAGAGAAATCCTCATTTTCAATCCTCATTTCTGATTCTGTAACCCACGCCTTTTATCGTTTCTATTAAATTTTCATATTTAGGACCAAATTTCTCCCTGATATTGCGAATATGCACGTCAACAGTGCGGTCGACGACAACGACTTGCTCGCCCCAAATTTCGTTTAAAAGAATATCTCTGGTAATAACGCGCCCTTTTCGTTTTGCCAGAAAGGTGAGGATATTAAACTCTTTTTTGGTTAACGCAATTGGCACACCGGAAACTTTCACTAGGTAACTTGCCGGGTCTATTTCCAAATCACCGATGCGGATAACGGTCTCATCTTTGCTTACACCGGGAGCGCCCTTTTTGAGCACTTTTTTAATGCGCGCCAGCAATTTGCGCATGCTAATTGGCTTGACGATATAATCATCTGCGCCCAGTTCAAGCCCAAGAACTTCGTCAAACTCGCTGTCTTTTGCTGTTAAAAATATTACGGGGATATTTTCTGTTTTTGGATTTTGGCGTAGTTCTCGAAGAACTTCCCACCCATCTTTGTCCGGCAGCATAATATCCAGTAAAACCAAATCAGGTTTCTCTTCTTCGGTTAAAACCAGAGCCCGATCACCGTCCATTGCACTAACCGTCTTGTACCCCTCTGCCTGCAAATTAAACTTGAGCAGCGAAATGATGTCTTTTTCGTCATCAACCAAAAGTATTTTCTTTGCCATAATTTTTATTTCTTTTTTTTCCTTTTTTTTTATGAAAACCAATAAAAAAAGTACTTTTATTTTTTCTATGAATCAAGTACTTTTATCTTAATAATTTCTTAACATTAACTTAATTTTTTCTTGACGTTTAAAGATTAAATTTAATACTTTTAAATCAAGGAAACCGATTTGAAATTATAACTCGGTTGTGCGTTTCTGTTATTCCGGTTCTGACGATAGGAGAAAGCCGGAATCCCCTGAATGAATAATGCGGAGATTTTGGTACCACGGGCACTCCCTGCGGTCGCACCACGCTCTGCTTCAGCCGAAAGACACTGTAGGGTTGATGAGATACGATGTAACAAATCAAATTTTTCGAGGAGCACATTAAATGGAACTTGTTATATTTATTGTCGTGGTCTTGTTTGGTCTGGCAATTTCGGACCTTGTTGTCGGTGTGAGCAACGATGCGGTAAACTTTTTAAATTCCGCAGTGGGTTCAAAAGTGGCTCCTCGATGGGTGATTATGATTTTTGCATCAATCGGCATTTTGGTTGGTGTAACCTTTTCAAGCGGCATGATGGAGGTGGCGCGAAAGGGCATTTTTCACCCACAGCAATTTGTTATGCCCGAACTGCTGATTATCTTCCTGGCCGTCATGTTGACGGACATTATGCTGCTTGATTTATTCAACACATTTGGCTTGCCGACATCAACGACCGTTTCCATTGTCTTTGAATTATTAGGCGCAGCCGTCGCAGTCTCTTTCATTAAAATTCACCAGGCAGGGCAAAGCCTCGCCGAAATCATAAATTACATCAATACCGCCAAAGCCCTCGCCATCATTATGGGCATCCTGCTTTCCATCATCGTTGCTTTTACCGTCGGGGCGATCATCCAATATATCTCGCGCTTAATTTTTACTTTTCGTTTTGAGAAAGGTTTAAAGCGATACGGCGCCTTGTGGGGCGGCTTTGCCATGAGTGCGATTACATATTTCATTCTCATCAAAGGGGCCAAAGGCACGTCTTTCATGACGGCTGAAACAGTGGCATGGATTAATTCACACACGGGAATTCTGCTTTTGGCAAGCCTGGTCACGTGGGCAATTATTTTCGAGGTGCTGCTTTTATTTACACGTGTTAATATTTTGAAAATCATTGTATTGATCGGGACGCTTTCGCTGGCCATGGCATTTGCGGCCAATGATTTGGTGAACTTTATCGGCGTTCCGTTGGCGGGTTATAATGCTTACCAGGTTTCTTTGCACGCGGGCGGCAACCCTCTTTTTGCTAATATGGCCGCGCTGGCAGGCAAGATCAAATCAAACACATGGATGCTTCTCATCGCCGGCGCGGTTATGTCGCTCACACTCTGGCGCTCCAAAAAAGCACAGAGTGTAACCAAAACGACAGTTGATCTAAGCCGCCAGGACGAAGCCGACGAACGTTTTGAAGCCTCGTTCCTTTCCCGGGCCATCGTTCGCATGGGGGTTTCATTTTCAGAAAGTTATATGAAACTCATTCCTCACAAAATACGATCAGCGGTTGCCCGCAGATTTGATCGAACGAACACAAGTGAGAATGGCGTTGACGCATCACATCAGCCATCTTTCGATTTGATCAGAGCTTCTGTTAATTTATTTACCGCCAGTGCCCTCATTTCGCTCGGCACGTCATTAAAGCTTCCCCTATCGACGACTTATGTCACTTTTATGGTTGCCATGGGTTCATCTTTTGCCGATCGTGCCTGGGACAGAGACAGTGCTGTTTACCGCATTTCCGGTGTTCTGACGGTCGTTGCCGGCTGGTTTGTTACAGCGCTCATCGCCTCGACTGTAGCGATGATATTTGCAACTTTTATATTTTATTTTCGCTTTCCGGCTATTGTCCTCCTGATTGCGCTGGCGATCTTTCTTGTTATTCGAACACACAAAATTCATCAGAAAAGAGAATTAGTGACCGAAGGAGAAGAAATTAGTGCTGAAGAACTGCAATCCACCTGGTCGGTGTACAAGGCATTAGGAAATAAGTTTAACACATTCTTTCATTCTTATCTCGACAATTTCAACAATTTACTCATCGCGCTCTTTGATGAGAATAGAAAGAAATTGGCAAAAGAACGCAAAATCTCAAAGCATATCAAAAATGATGCACGTGTTTTGGTTGAAAATATTTTTAGTGTACTGCAACTCAAAGGCGAAGGGCGAGAAGTTGAATTGAGTCCGAGACTGGTCTGGTCTTTGCGCGAATCGGCGCGGCACCTTAAGGAACTTGCCGACATTTGCTCGGACCATATCGAAAATCAACACAAGGGTTTGCTGGACGTTCAAAAGGAAGAAGTCAGGGTCATTCAATCGCAAATTTCCGATTATATTCTGCAGGGATTGAATGCAATGCAGCAGGATGAAAAAATTCAGATTGATCAACTCCTTCAGGATGGAAGCGCAATTAAAGAAAGTATAAATAATTTCAAGAAAAATCAGCTAAAAAGGATAAAAAAGGGCGGCTGTAAAACCAGGCGGAGCATGCTTTATCTCGGCATCCTGGCACAGAGTGAAGAAATTTGCGATCAGGCCGGGGAATTTTTTAAAGGGTATGCCGAAACAAAAGAATTGATTGGCAATACCGTCGCAGCAAAAGAATAATCCTTTTATCTGAATATTTTCGACAACTCGGACAAAATACAGTTTGAATATAACAAAAAACCTTGCAGTTTTTGCGCTGCAAGGTTTTTTGTTATCGCGCCGCTTTACAGTGTAATACTATTCTAAAATCTTCACGGCCACTTCTTTACAATTTCTTCATGTTAACTTTATTCCAAACTAACTTTCATTTTATACTTTTTTCAAGTTTTTACTGGCAGAAACTTAAAAAAAGGTGACTAAAATGAAAGGACAGTTTAATCTAAAACTCCTGCTTGCAATTGTTGTCATTCTTACCAGCAACAATATCCTCCTGAGTCAAAAAAAAGTGGGAAGTATCGCCGGAAAGGTTGTCGATGCAGAAACCGGCGATGCTCTGCCGGGGGTAAATGTCGTGATTGAAGGAACGCTTCGGGGTGCAGCAACAGACCTGGACTGAGCATACCGCATCCATGGGCTGGAGCCGGGTTCCTACAACATCATCGCAAGCTATATCGGTTTCAGCAAAAAAAAGATCGCCGGAATCGAGGTCAAGGCAGGTCAGGTTCAACAATTGGATTTTACTTTGAGCATGGCGGTACTCGAGGGTCAAGAAGTCGTTGTTACGGCTAAAGCGGCGCGAAATACAGAGGCCTCATTGCTTAAAGACAGACAAAAGGCGGTCGCAGTTAGTGATGCAATCAGTGCAGAAGCGATTTCACAGGCGGGAGCCGGAAACGCAGCAGATGCAATGAAACAGGTTACCGGAGCCTCTGTTGTGGAGGGAAAATACGTTTACGTTCGCGGATTGGGTGATCGTTACACGAGTACACAATTGAATGGTGCCGAAATTCCCAGCGCAGATCCTTACAAGCGTGCAGGGTCAATTGATCTCATTCCTTCAAATTTAATTGACAATATCGTCACCATTAAAAGCTTTACGCCGGATAAACCAGGAAATTTTTCGGGCGGAATGGTGGACATTAAAACTAAAGATTTCCCGGAAAAGCTGAACCTTAAACTTTCCGCGTCCTCCTCTTTTAATTCACAGACGACATTTAAAAATGATGGTCCTATCAGCTATTCTGGTGGCAGCAAAGATTGGCTGGGCATGGATGACGGAACTCGGAAACTACCTGGTTTTGTCAGAAACTCAGCGCCTCCGGCTATTCCATCCACACTCGACCCGACTGCTTTGAACGAGCTGGCTGCTTATAGTCAGGCATTTAGCCCAACAATGACGCCAACCAACATAAAGCCGCCACTCAATCAGAGTTATTCTTTGTCCATCGGCAACCAGTTTAACGTTCTGAACAAACCTTTCGGCTATATCGCAAGCTTGACCTACAGCAACAAATACTCTTCCTATGACAACGGCCAATATAATGCCTGGAACCTGGGCAGCAAAAATGCAACAAAGCTAACTCCGATTTTCGAGATGAACGATGTCAAAAGCACCCATGATGTGCTATGGGGTGGTTTACTAAAATCATCCTACAAATTAAGCCCCAAAAACATTTTCAGTCTAAATCTTATTTACAACGTAAATGGCGAAAGCACTGCCCGCTATTTGGAAGGCAAGTACGATTATGATTTGCTCGATCGCATTGATGATCTTTTTCAAAGCAGCAATATCAGCTACAACGAACGGCGTTTATTTTCTTTACAGGTAAACGGAGACCATCAATTTGACAAGCTTTTGGGCAGCAAAATTTCCTGGCAATATTCGACAGCAAAATCCAGTCAGGATGAACCGGATGTCAGGTACTTTTCCCGATTTGCAATGATGGATAACAATCAGGTCACCCGCTATGGCACTTTTTCCAACATTGCTCCAACGCGTCTTTTTCGTTACCTGGATGAAAAAAACGATGAAGCGACATTGAATGTCACTGTTCCGTTAAAATCGTTGGGCGTCGTTGGCAATTTAAAGTTTGGGGCCTTTTACAATCATAAAAATCGCGATTTTTCGGAACGCCGGTTTATATACGGTCATGGTTCTGGTGCTTCTTCCTACAAGGGCGATCCGGATAAATTTTTCTCGTATCAAAACGTTGGCTGGGATTCCACATCCCAAACAATTAATGGCGTTACCTACTATGGCTATGAATTGAAACTCTATATCAGGGAAAGCGATAGAGGATCGAATGATTATGTTGCTCATCAGGATATACAAGCTTATTATGCAATGGTTGACCTGCCTTTAATCAAAAGATTAAGATTCGTGGGGGGAACACGCTATGAAACGACGGGCATTCACCTGACAAGCATTGATCCAACAAAAGCGAACGGCGAGATTGCCACAAATGATTTGCTGCCCTCTGCGAACCTGATTTACTCTTTGGCAAAGAATATGAACCTTCGAGCCAGTGCAACACGAACGTTGGCGCGGCCAAATTTCAGGGAATTAGCCCCTTATGCAACCTTTGATTTCAGCGCCGGTTTTACGCACATCGGAAATCCTTCCCTCAAAAGAACACTCATTAATAATTATGATTTGCGGTGGGAATGGTTTTCCAGACCGGGCGAAATTTATGCCATAAGCCTTTTCTACAAAAACTTTATCAATCCAATCGAAAATGCGTTTATTGTGCAGGCATCCAATCGCGAGATTACCTGGGAAAATGTCGATAAGGCACAGGTGCAAGGTTTGGAATTTGAGGCAAGAAAAAGATTGGATGTCATTTCCAGCACATTAAGCAATTTCATGCTTGGGGCAAATTTTTCCCTGGTTAATTCGAAAATTGACATTTCCAGAGAACAATTGGAACTTATGCGTGCGAACAATCCCGAAATTGCAGCCACACGTGAGCTGGAGGGGCAATCGCCTTTTTTGCTCAACCTGAATTTGGGCTATGATAATTTGAAAAGAGGTTTTCGCGCAAACCTGCACTATAACGTTTTTGGAAAAAGGCTGTCTGCGGTTAATAAAACCGGCGAGCCGTTTGTTTATGAGCAGCCTGTAAATAGCCTAAACTTGACGCTGTCCAAAGAGATTACGCGAACTCTGCACATCAAAATAGCAGGCATGAATCTGCTGAATGCAAAATCGAAAAAAACGCAGGTCTATAAAGGACAGGAATATATTTTTCAGCAATTCTCAACCGGAAGAACCTTTTCAGTCGGGTTGGGATACAGCCTTTAATATGATTCGAAAGGAGGTGAGCAAGGCAAACGTAAAGCGCAGTCAACTCGTGATTAGCTATCCTTGCTAAGGTTACTCTTAATGTAAAGGTCAATATATTGATTTGTTCAATGACGCACATACCATATCTTGCAACCTTTAAAACCTTCGCAAGGTTAAATGGTACCAAATCAACAGAATCATTTATTTAGGAGAAAGAAATGAAAAAACTTGTACTGTCTGTAGTAATGATCTTACTCGCCTCATCAGCTTCTTTTGCAAAGGTTGACGAGTTTTTTGATACCGTAAATTACAAAGGAGCCTTTGGTTCTTCGGATTGGGCTGCGGATTGGACGGCGTTATCCCAGTATGGATTGCTGGCCCAGGCTGGTACAACAGGGTCTGAAGTTGTTACTGTAACCGATGCCGATATTCCGGCGAATGCGACAGTATACTGGACAGCCGACAAGACCTATCTTTTGGATGGTCGTGTATTTGTTGATGCCGGAGCTGTTT
>Ga0114931_10002568_pt1 | contig 23063 bp, 20 predicted proteins | sample 2SBtaG_FD_89579 | JGI IMG/M metagenome (GOLD analysis project Ga0114931, IMG submission 89579) | Deep subsurface microbial communities from Kolumbo volcano to uncover new lineages of life (NeLLi) - 2SBTROV14_V59a metaG | ecosystem: Environmental > Aquatic > Marine > Volcanic | place: Kolumbo... | reverse complement strand
CCACGCCCCAGGTGCTTTTCGACAATGCCCGGATCATCGAACAGGTTGTCCCCGATGAATGGATGGACAATCTGAGCGCGCTGCCGGCGTTGATCGAAGAGTGGATTCAAGCGTAATTAACTGCCCAAAAAAACATAGCGATTTCAACCTCCTGGAGATTATCTCCTGAATCTTAGAGATAAAGCGAAGAATCGTTGTTAATGTCCCGCTCCTTGAATGGCAACCAATCCCAGTTCTTGCAAACCGATGATGAGCATTTGCATGGCCAGCGCCGCCAGTAAAATACCTAAGATGCGTTCCGCCACTTGCAAGATGCCGCGGTTGATCAGCTTAACGATTCGTCCTTCCAGCAGCAATACGACCATATTGATCGCCATCACCGCCAGCAGGACGGCCGTTTCCCCCATCAATGTCGCCCCGGTTGCGCTGGCATTAGCCGAGATGACAGTCAGCACAACCAGACCCACAGGACTAGCCATCATAGGCACGCCAAAGGGGTAGACAGCCATATCCAGCGCGTCCTGATCCGTATACGGTTCGCCATGATGAGTATGCCCTTCGGTTAAGACGATACGGATGGCAAAGATGAGCAAGATTAACCCTCCAGCCAGCGATAGAGCGGCGATGGAGAAGTGGAAGAAATCCATCAGATATTTACCGGCGAGGATAAACAACAGGCCAATGGCCGTTGCCACCCCCACCGCTTTGATGGCGATACGACGGCGCACGGCCGTGTCTAAATCCCGCGTCTTTTCGGCAAACACAATCGAAACCTTAATCGGTCCCATCGTCGCCAACAGCATAAAGAAAATGTCAATTAGATTATTCATACCTGCAATTCCTGCTTACCCGCTTTCGACAACACGCGCATCATATTAGAACAACGCCCGAATTTTGGCCCAGAATCCCGCGCCCAACACAAAAAAGGAAACTGTGAACATCATGTCTGCGCCAACCGTAACATAAAAGCCCCAGCTCGGTTTATCGCCAACGAAAAGTGTCTCTGGCAAGAAGTAGAAGAACACAAATGTCGTCGCCATGCTGAGAATCATCATCCATAAGCCCGTCTTGTATCGTGTGGGCGATACCTGATTCCATTTGACCAGATTCTTGAACCCGCTGCCCAGCTTGGAGAAAAGGTATTCCAGGTTATCCTTACCCATAACCGCTGCCGATATAATGAGCAATACGTCCGGTGCGCCAGCGACGGAAAGGCCGTAGAGGATGGCGCTGATACCAGCAGAAAGCCCCAGCAGCGGTACAAAAATAAGTGCCAGCAGCGGCAGAATAAGATGGATTACAAAAAGGATTAATCCTACATAGTAACGCCAACCTCCTTTAGTTTGCGAGGTTGGTTCTTCTTGTTGAACTGTTTTGTTTGTTGTCATATCTGCTATGAATGAAACTCCATATTTGGAAAGAGAGGGGCAATCTTCAAGATTGCCCCTCTCTAGTACAGTCCGGCGGAAGTAACTATGCGGTTCGTAGTATGCGCTTTAGCGCAGGGTCCGCCGTCAAATACGGTAAAGCGCATACTACGAGCTGACCAATCATCTATGCTACCGTGTACTAGATTCTGATTCTATGTCTTTACTCCCGATAGATTGGATGCGTATTGCAGCGCAGCGAACCGCCGATCTCGCCCACTTCATAGTACGGGAACTTGTGGACTTTGATACCCAGCGCTTCCACTTCTTTGATCAACCGCTCCGCCTCCTGAGCCATAATCACTTCTTCTGGGTTAATGGCGATGATGTTGGCCAACTTCAGTTCTGATTCCCGCCCGGTCATCCGCACCCATTTGCGATTCCGCAAAGGTTCTGGCAATCCAGCAATGCCACCGACAATATCTTCTTCCAACACAATGCCCCAATCCTTAAAAATCACCATTACGCAGTCCAGGTGTTGGTGCTGGAAACGGGTGGTGTCAATTTGGATTTGATACACATTGTATTCAGGGAACGTATTTTTCAACCAAAGATAGCCCAAGTCGTTCGCCGCGTTGCCGGAATGCCCCACGTAAACGTGACCGTCATTCTCCAGGTCAATCAAAACATCGCCGCCCTCAACCAACACCTCACGATCATTATCATGCTCATACGTGTCCAGCGGCTGGGGAGCCGAGATGATACGATTGCCCTGGCGCATAAGCTCCATGGTCAGGTGGCGTACAGCATATTTTTGGCGCAGTCGCTCCGGTGTTGCAAAGGCGGTCTCAAAAATCGTATCGCCGATGGCGACAATGTGGTCCCGTTGGTAGAGGTTGATATTCATCGGGCTGCTTAAGCGGAAGTTTTGCAGTTCGATTTCGGTGTTGTCCGCCGGCCGGTGCACAATGACACCCTGAGATTCTATAAACTGTACAACCCGTTCTACTTGTTCATACACTGGGCCATACCAATCTGGGGCTGCTTCGCTGAACATTTTGCCGCCATGCTGTTTTATCAGATTGGCGATTTTTTCGTCAACCCACTGAAAAGCAATCGGATCCCATTCTGGCAGGCGAAAATCATCTACACGGCCGTAAAGCATTTCCTTTATTTCGCCGTATTCATTATTTACTTGGATTTTTGATAATGGTTTGTGGTTATTCATGGTTTATATCTCCTATTCATTAAACTGCTTAAGGTCAATCCAGGAGATAAACTGTACGTGTCACGTCCCCGGCACTGACCACATAGTGTCCGGTCAGACAGAACGGTTCGGGTCAGTGCCGGGGACGTTGTACAACTAATTTTCTGGATTGGCCTAAATATCTTCTCGATAAACTGGCTGGGTTGAGCATCTCATTGAGCCACCCCAGCTAGCCACCTGATCATAAGGAACCTCGACCACTTCGACATCGTGGACTTTCAGCTCATTGACTAAACGCGCATGATAAGGATCAAACATGATTCGGTTGGGCGCTACGGGCAAGCCATTGACACCTAACATCACGGCCTCTTCCGCCGTGGCTTCGATCCATGTCCAATCTTTGATGCTGTCAGGCAGGTCAGAAATAAGCCAGTCACGGCAAATGATTCCCACTCCATCCCGAATCAAAGAGATGGTGCAATCCAGATGCAGGGCAGATTTGCTGAGTTGCAGTGGAAAAACCTTAAACTGGTCTCCCAGCATGTCCTGAACAAATTTTGCTCCCAGCGCGTTGGAGCCATGCCCCTGCCCAATGTAAATTTCATTGCCATTTACAAAAAAATCGCCACCATCAAACAAGACAGAGTATTTTTCGGCTTCATGGGTTCTGGCGCTCAGGATGTCGGTGGTTGCCTGGGGCGCGGAAAGATATTTTGCTTCGCTTTTTCGCATCAAATCCATATAGAAAGGCGCCATTGCAAATTGTTGTTTGCGCTTCCAAGGCATACGCAAGGAAGAAACCATCACCGTGTCGCCAGCGGTGCACCAGACATCGCGGGGATACATCTGCTCCACACCCCGATTGATGTAGTTCCGATCTTCATGTTGCAACTTGGGAACTTGATGCACAATGATACCTTCATCCTCCAGCGCTTTCTTAAAACCGTCCATCTGCTCCCTGGTTTTTGTAAAGCGTTCCGGGAAAACTTCAGCAAAGGGTTTGCCTGCACCACTCTTGAATTTTTTCAGATTGTCCTCGGTCATCCAGGAAAACTCTTCGTCCATACCCGGACCCCAGTCCCAGAGCGGATCGTCTTCTTCCAGCGGCCGGCCGATGATAATTTCTCTTAATTTCCCATACTCTGAATATACATGTACTTTTGTCATTTTGCATCTCCTTTTTTTGAAAAATGTTTGATAACTGATGATGGACGACAAGAATGATCATTCATCCGCCGCCTATCGTCCATCATCGAGATACACTACTCCGAAACCGCGCCGCCGTTTTGGAAGGTCATACGCTCTGCGCCGCCGGCTGATTCTAATGCCAGACCGTCGCCGGAAGATCCGCCCGCCGCAACGCTGTATAGCAATCGCAAGTATTCCTGATCCAGCGAATCGGGACCGCAGGCTGCCATTGTGGAGACGCCCGGACTGATCTGGAAGCCGCCGTTTTCCTGCGAATAGGTTCCGCTGATGTTGTTACAATCGGCTTTGCCGCTATAAGCGCCATCCGGTTTGAAGATGATGGTGTAGTTTCCCGGGTCGGGGATGGTTTTGGGCGTTTCAACCGCTGTGCCGGAGAGTTCAGTCCACTGCCATTCGACATTGTGGATTTGGCTGGCTCCACTCTGGCTGCCTGCCGCTTCAACCATCACTTCAAGATCGTAGGTGGGATTGCCTTGCGTTAACACGTTATAGGACTGTTTATTGACAAACAACACGTTGCCCTGGCTATCTTTGATGCTGATGTCAAGCGAATAGGCGCGGTTGGGGTCGACGGCGGCAACATTGTAGTTCGCCTCAAAATCAATGGGGAAGCCGGTTACGTCTTTATGTTCGCCCCCCATTTGGGTGTTGGTATCATCCATCACCTTCACTTCCGATATTGAACCCGCCGGCAACGTCGCTTCGCCCTGGGTTGTGATTTTGCCGGTGACGGCGTGCAGTTGGCTAAAGTGCATGTTGCCGCCGTCCGCCATCAGGTTGAGAACCAGCTTGTCCCCTTCCTGCACATAGGTCGCTACCTGCCCCAACAAGGAGAGGTATTGGTCGGACAGGGACTGGGGACCGCACATCGCCAGGGTGACGGGACCGGGCTGGAAAGTAAGGCTGCCGCCATCCAGAGTGTAGCCGCCGCTGCCAACGTTGCAGTCTGCTTTGAAGCGATATGTGCTGTCGGGTAGCAGTTGAAGGCGATAGCTCAAAGGATCGGTAACGGTGATGTCATTTTGCACGCTCTGGTCTTTGAAGCTTTGCCATTCCCACACAATATTGACAATGCTGCTTCCGTCTGCGGAACCCCCTTCAGTCTTGCTCTCCGCAACCTCACTCCTGGTCTCTACCAGTTTGTCGTCCTGCCAGGCAAAGTATTTGACTGTATCCTGAGTGGGGCAGCACATCGGGTCGTCGGGGCCGTGGACTTTCATATCCACCTGAATTTCGTTGTTGGCGATGATCACGCCAAAAATTTCCACCCGGTCGCCCAAGGAGGCGGAGGCAACGTTCACCGGCTTGCCCTCCTGGTTGACCATCAGATGCAGGTCGTAGAACGTGCCACTGCCGCCGGGGTCGGTGACCAGTATTACGGCTGTTACTTGTTGACCGTTCAGTTCGCCGTCAGCGGTGTGTTTGGTCAGCTTGACCACGGTTTTAGTTGCGGAACCGGGGGCGGCCTCTTCACTGTATTCGCCGTTGACCAGCGTGGCTGCACCATTTTGGGTCCATTCTGATTTGTAAGTGGCGTTTGCCAGCTCTGGTTGCGCCGAACCTGCCGGAGCGTATGCGAGGCCAGTGCCGGTATCGGCGTCTACGGCAGTTTCTCCGCCGCTTGTCGCCGTGTTCTCAGTTCCTTCTTGGACTACCACGTTATTATTTACGGAACAGCCCGTCAGGATCAATCCAAAAAGCAGACCAAATATCAATACAGAATTCAATCGAAACAAGATCTTTTTACCCATAATGGTACACCATCAATTTTGTGGATACGACTTTGAACGACTTGTTGTCTTTTCGAAGCAATGATAATTGATTTTGGCAAAAAAAAAAGTAAAATTGGAAAAATATTACGGTAACATTGGCAAGCAGTGGGTAATTTTGTGATGAATTCTTTAAATACAGAGATAGCCACATCAGTTGAAGGCAACGGCCGTTTCTCCGCTAAACCCATCCCGCCAGACGCCATCCGGGAGCAATTGGCGCGGATTCTGGCCGCCTCTGGTTTTGTAAATGCCGGCCAGCTGAGTAGATTTCTGCGCTTTGTGGTAGGGGAAACGTTGAACGGCCGTGCCAAAAAAATTAAACAGTACACAGTTGCCGTGGGCGCATTGGGGCACAAAACTGACTTCGATCCGCAGATAGACCCCATCGTCCGCATTACAGCCGCCCGCCTGCGGAAGACATTGACACGATATTACGAAACAGAGGGCGTACAAGATCCCATCGTCATCACTCTTCCCAAGGGCGCTTATGTTCCCATGTTCTGCTCACGCAATGTTATGGAGAACGACGCCCCGGAACAACAGACGGCTCCTTATAAGTTGACGATGCCGCAAGGTCCGACGATTGTGGTTTTGCCATTTGATTGTCTGCTGAATAAACAGGGGCAATACTATCTGGTCGATGGCTTGACAGAACAACTGGTCGTGACGTTCAACCGTTTTCCCGAATACTTGATCATTGGCCCCTTACCGCGGCAGAATGGTGCGACCGGTTACCGGGACTTACGCGCTGTAGGGCAGGAGTATGGGGCGCAGTTTATCTTGAGCGGCAGCTTGCGTCAGCAGGGAGAGCGGTTGCGGCTGACGGTAAAACTGACAGACATGGTCACGGGCGGGGCAATTTGGGCGGACACGTTTGATAACGAAGGCAATTTAGGGGATTTGTTTGCATTTGAAGATATGGCGGTGAATCGGATAACGGCCGTTCTCGGCGGCAATTTTGGCGTCATCCCACGCACACTGACGGAAGAAGCATTGGCCAAAGCGACGGAGGATACGGCCGTGTACGATGCCATTCTTCGTTATTACTATTACCTTGCCGTATATACCGAGGAATCCCGCACTGCCGCTTTTGCCGCGTTAGAGCGGGCTGTGCGAATCGCCCCCGATTATCCGCTGACTCTGGCCTTTTTGGCTGATCTGAACTATCTGGATTATCATCTTTTTGGCGCGGACGAAACTGTCTTAAGGGTGGTGGAACGCCTGGTGCTGCGCGCAGTAACGATTGATCCCCAATGTCAACACGCCCGTTTTGTCCAGGCATGCACCTATTACCAAGAGGGATATCAAGAGTTGTTCATACTAAAATTGGAACAAGCCGTTGCTTTGAACCCCAATAATGCCTTTCTGCTCTTTGCTGGCAGTGTTTATCTGACCATCATTGGCGAGCAGGCGCGTGGCGCGACGTACTTGGCAAGAGCAAAACGATTGAATCCGCATTTTCCAGGTTGGATTCATCTGCCTCCATTTCTTGTTGCCTACCGTCGGGGGGATTATGTTACAGCATTGGCAGAGGCAAAACGCTTCAATACGCCAGCCGTGTATGTGGATCCGCTGATTCGAGCGGCGACAGCGGGGCAATTGGGGAGAAGAGAGGAGGGGGAAAGGGCTGTGTCTGAACTTCTTGCCTTACATCCTGATTTTTCTGAACATGGCCGGGGACTGATGCGTCGTTTCTTTTTCTCCCATGCGAATGTGCAAATGTTAGCAGATGGCTTGGCGAAAGCAGGGTTGCAGTTGGGATAGCATTGAAAGCGGGCGCCAATTTCACCTGACGTGGGCAATGGCCATTAACTGCAACGGCGCTACCCGCCCATTCATCTCGACTTTCTAGGCTCTGTTGACATTTGGCAAGATGGTCGAGTGCAAGCGTGCAACGCACTGGGCGCCGACGTTCGATTTGCCTGAAATTCCCTGCCCAGTGCGTTGCACGCGGCTGAAATGTCAACAAAACCTAACTTCTTCGACGGCGGTAGGACCACACTTAACCGTGGAGTCAATTTCAGTCGGATTCGGCCGATACGGCTAACGCGACATTTAGTAGTCCAGAGTCTTTCAACTACTATATAGCTGTTGCGCTTGCTTGCGATTTGCCGGAATTCCGTTCAAAATGGCTGTTCCACGGTTAAGTGCAGTCCTACCTCGACAGCCGTGCCCAGCCGAATGTAACATCAAACCTTGAACCAACCTAATGATCACTTTACTGCTGGGAATTCATGAAGCCTCGTCGGACCGAGCCACATAACTTTTTGTCATCATACTACTGTCGATAAGCCTGATGATCGGCGCGCAGTTGGCCCCGCCGGTCCGTGGCCAATCAACGTCCGTGGATGATGGGGGAACTATTTTCCTGCCCATTGTGCTTAACGGCACCGACACCCCGGACCCTGATCCAGACCGGGAATGGGACCCGCGCCTCGATCAGCGGGGCGCGGTGCTGATCGAGGCGACGGTGACGCCGGGGGAGGGGTACTGGCGGCTGATCAAGGCGCGTTGGTATAATACGGAGGAATCGGCCGGTCGTCACCATATCTTTGCCGACCTGTTGGATGAAGACGGCGAGCGCCGGGTTGGCGCACCGGTGCTGATCACCTGACCGGAAGGCAGCACGACCATCGTCACCGAGGCCAAGCCCGGCAAAGAATATGCCACGAATTTCGCCATGTTCTCGCTGGCTCCCGCCTATGCCGCCCGGCCTTACGATGGCGCGCCTGCCGACATGGTGGATGGCATGGGCCTGGGCGAAATTGACGCCCCCGACCACGCCCACCACACGAGCTATGGCCTGATCTGGCAGTGGACTGTTGTCGACGCCCCCCCGACCGTCACACCGACATCCACGATCACGCCGATACCCACCACCACGCTAATGCCCACGATTACGCCGACAATTACGCCCACAGTAACAGTCACGCCCACGGCTACCGTGACGCCGACCATCACACCAACCGCAACCTCGACGCCCATGCCCATGCCTACGTTCACCCCGACGCCGGACCCCGGTTATCTCTTCAGTCGCGCCGAGGTGGAAAGCTGCGCACCCGGCGACAGCGGAACCCGGATCGAGGGCGTGGCCGCGGCCGTCTTCAATGATTCTGGCGAAGTGCTGCTGGTCAAACGGGGACGGCCGCCGCGCCAGGGGCAATGGGGGCTGCCCGGCCGACTGCTCGATCTGGGCGAACGGCTGGTCGACGGCGCGCGACGCGAGGTGCGGGAAGAGTGTGGCGTCGAAGTGGGAATTCGCGACCTGATCACCGCCTTCGAACCGATCCAGCGCGACGAAGATGGGCGAGTCGAATACCATTACGTGGTCATCGACTTCTGGGCCGTTCACATCAGCGGCGTGGCCAGCGCATCTGATGATGCCGACGAAGTGGCCTGGGTTGTGGAGTCAGACTGGGAAACGTACAATCTCGCCAAAGAGACGCTCGCGGTTGTTCAGAGCGCCTACCGGCGGTTTATTGGTTGATTGCACGGATAAACAACCCGTCAACCAATTTCTCACCGCCCCTTCATGCGCGGATCCATCGCGTCCCGGATGGCGTCGCCCAGGAAGTTGAAGGCCAGCATGGTGAGGGAGAGGGCCAGCGCGGGGAAGAAGATCAGGTGGGGCGCGGATCGGAGCGCGCCGTAGGCGTCGCTGATCATGCCGCCCCAACTGGGCACGGGCGGCTGCACGCCCAGCCCGATAAAGCTCAGGAAGGCTTCGGTGTAGATGTAGGTGGGAATGGCCAGGGTCTCGGCCACGATCAGCGGACCGAGGACGTTGGGCAGCAGGTGCCGGCGCAGGATGCGCTTGCGCGGCGCGCCGATGGCCTCCGCGGCCTGGACGAACTCCTGCTGCCGGTAGTGCATGACCTGCCCCCGGGTGAGCCGGGCCATGTTGAGCCAGCTCACCGCGCCGATGGCCACGAAGACGAAGAAGAGGCCGCCGGTGCTGTTGTCCAGCCCGATGATGATCTGCTGCAGGCCGGAGATCTGGCTGGGGTCCTGCTGGGAGGCGGCGGTCAGGAAGACCTGAAGCAGGATGATCAGGATCAGCGTGGGGTAGCCGTAGACCACGTCCACAATGCGCATCATCAGGTTGTCGACGGACGGTCGCGCATAGCCCGAAATCAGCCCATAGGTGACGCCAATTAGAAAGCTGACGCCCGCGCCAATGAAGGCCACGGCCATGGAAACGCGTGTGCCGTAGATCAGGCGACTGAGCATATCGCGCCCCAGCCGGTCCGCGCCCAGGAGGTAGCGATGGCCGGCCAGCTTGTCCGAGGTCGCCATGGAGCCGGGCGAGGCCAGTTTATCCTGGAAACTGGTCAGGTCATAGGGCAAGGGCGCGAAGAAGCCGGGGAAGAGCGCAATCACGATCAGCAGCAGGAGGAAAAACGCACTGATCACCACCAGCGGATCATGCACCAGTTGTCGGAACATATCGCTCCACAGCCCGCGCGAGCGCCGCTGGGTGGAAGCTAATTCATTGGCGAGTTCGGTCTCTTTATTGCGCGTGGCCGATTCTTGGGTCGATGAAGACATACATGATATCCACAAACAGATTGACCAACACGATGATCACCGAATAGATGACGACCACGGCCATGACCATGGGATAGTCACGGCTGCTGATGCTGGTGACGAAAAAGCGTCCCATGCCGGGGATGGCGAAGATTTGCTCCACCACCAGCGACCCGGTGAGGATGGCGGCGGCCAGCGGTCCCATGTAGGTCACCACCGGGATCAGGGCGTTGCGCAGCCCGTGGCGCACGGTAACCACCCGCTCGGACAGCCCCTTCGAGCGCGCGGTGCGCATGTAATCTTCGTAGAGCACCTGTAACAGGCTGGCGCGGGTCAGGCGGGCGATGATGGCGGAAATGCCTGCGCCCAGGGTGATGGCGGGCAGGATGGCGTGGCTGAGATAGGGCCAGAGGCCGTCGCTCAGGCTGGCCCACTTGGCCACGGGCAGCCAGTCCAGTTTCAGGGCGAAGAGCCAGTAGAGCAGGGGACCCAACACCAGGGGCGGGATGGAGACGCCCAGGATGGCCACGAAGGTGGCGGAGCGGTCCTGCCAGTGGCCGTGTTTGAGCGCGGCGACGATGCCGGCCGGCAGGCCGATCATGAGCGCAAAGAGCATGGCGAACGCGCCCAGTTGCATGGAGATGCCCAGCGCCGGCAGCAGGAAGCTCTCCACCGACTGGCCGCGATAGGCCAGCGACGGACCGAAATGCAGGCGCGTCATATTGGCCAGCCAGGTGACGTACTGCTCGATCAGGGGACGGTCGAGGCCGTAGACGGCCTCCATCTGATCGACCAGGGCCGGCGGCGTTTTAGCCGTGTCGAACGGCCCCCCGGGCAGGGCGTGCATGGTGATAAAGGTGATCCCGGTCACCAGCAGGAAGACCGGGATCGACCAGATAAGACGGCGGATGATGACGGCGATCATGGGTCAGAAGATCCGAAGCCTTGATTGGGAGGGAAGGCAATAATTAATGGTGAATTGCGAATTGTTAATTGTCAATGATTGTCGGCGGGCCATGTGACTCTGCGAGCGCGACGACCATTGACAATTGATCATTCGCAATTCACCATTAGTTATTAGCTACTGCTCCACCCGCCACGTATCCCAGTTCACAGGAGCGAAGGTGGGATAGGCGCGTTGCAGATAGGGTTTGGTCAGGATGGTGAAGCCGCGGTGGTAGTAGGGAGCGGCGCGCACTTCCTCGCCGAACATCAACTGTTCCACCTGGGCGTAGAGATCCTTGCGGACTTCGGGGTCCGTTTCCAGCGCGGCCTGCTTGGCCATCTCGTCGGCCGCGGTGCACTCGGCGCGCGAGTAGTTGGTGCTATCTGTGCAGTGGAAGACCTCGTAGACCCAGTTGTTTTCGTCCGGGTAGTCGGCGCCCCAGCCCAGCCGCCACATTTCGGGCATCTCTTCCACAGGCGTATCAGGGTTGATGCCGGCGATGAAAACCGGCCACTCCTGGGCCTCCAGCTTCACATCCACGTTCAGGGTTTCCGCCCACATGGCCTGCAAGGCTTCGGCCAGGGATTCTTCCAGGGTGCTGGCGAAGTAGCGATAGGTGACGGTGGGGAAGCCCTCGCCATCAGGATAGCCGGCCTCAGCCAACCACGCCTTGGCCTGCTCCGGGTCGCTCTTGATGCCCACTTCGGGATCCGGCGCGCCGAAGATGCCGGGAGGCGCGAACTGGGTCGCGGGCACGCCGGAACCAACCACATCATCCACCATGGTCTGGCGATCGATGGCCGCGGAGAAAGCCTTGCGCACCAGCGGATCGTCGAAGGGCGGCTTGGTCATGGTGAAGCCCACATAGGTCGTGGACGCCCGCGGGCCGATGTGCAACTCCTGGCTCAGCACGGGGTCGTTCTTGATGCGGTCCATCTCTTCCACCGGGAAGGTGCCCGGCCCGTCGCCGGCCACATCCAGCTCGCCCGACTCGTAGAGGGCCAGTTCGGTGAAGGAATCGGTGATGATGTCCACTTCGACCTGGTCGATCTGCACGTTGTCGGCGTCGAAGTAGGTGGGGTTCTTGGCGAAGGAGAGATGCTCGCCGTGCTTCCAGTCGGTCAGGATGTAAGGCCCGTTGACCACGATGTTTTCCGGGTCGGTCCAGGCGTCGCCATACTTTTCGATGGCCCAACTGGGCACGGGGCGCAGGGTCCACAGGCTGGAGATGGATTCGAAGTACGCGGCCGGGGCTTCCAGGGTGAACTCCACCGTGTAGTCGTCCAACGCCTTGACGCCCAGGCTGTCGATGTCATACGACCCCGTGGACGTGTCTGTCTGGTTGATGACCTGGGCGTTCTTGATGATGTAGAGCACATAGGCGTAGGGTGACGCGGTTTCGGGCATGACCGCACGCTTGACGCTGTACTCGATGTCCTTGGCCGTCACCGGCTGGCCGTCGCTCCAGACCGCGTCCTCGCGCAGGTGGAAGGTCCAGACCGTGCCGTCCTCGGAGACATCCCAACTTGTGGCCAGTTCCGGCTCGATCTCTTCGGTTTCGTTGTTGATGTTGGTCAGCCCCAGGAACATGCCTTCCAGAGAGTTGATGGCGAAGGTGTCCTGGGCCAGGTTCGGATCCAACGTTGGCGGCTCGGCCCCCAGGCTGAGGTGGATCACAACCGGCTCTCCTGCGGCCGGAGCCGCGGCAGCGCCGGTCTCCCCCTCCCCGGCCGGCGCAGGGGCCACACCGCTGGTGCAGGCGGCGAGCAAAGCAAGCGCTGCGGCGAACACCAGCAGCCAGATGAAACGTTTACGCATTATTTTCCCCCTTTCAGGAAAAATGTGTGGGTGCAACCGTTTTTGGTTTTGATGGATTCTGATCAACGTTACACAGTCAGAAAACAGGGGAACGAGTACGAAAAACAACAACCTGCGCTGGCAATCGTGGTGTTAACCAAGTGGTAAGAGGGGAGAGCACAACAGCTACAAAAGGAATTGTATACGCAAATGCTTTTTTTATACAAGTCGCGCCAACGGAGAGAGGCGCCCTAAATTCGGCGCATAGCGACGCTGTCCCGGCATGCGCTTCTATCTGGGATGATTGAAATTTCTGCTTCTGATGGATTCCGTGCGGCGGTTTATCGATTGCAGACTATAGTGCAGTCGAACTCTTTCACCAGCGGGCCGTGGCCGTGCAGCATGACTTTGTGCTGGACGAGGATGCCGGTCCGATCGTGAGTGAGCTATGTGTACATCTCGATGGCCTGCCACTTGCGATTGAGTTGGCGGCAGCGCGTGTCAAGCACTTCTCAATCCAGACGTTGTTGGCGCGTTTCAACAATGGCGCCGCCGAGAATGGACACGGTTCAGGCAAGCTGCAATTCCTGAAAAGCGACACCCGTGACATCCCGGAACGTCATCGTTCATTATGGGCGGCGATAGAGTGGAGCTATGCCCTATTGGCGGAGGAAGAGCAGGCCCTCTTTCGGCGATTATCCATCTTTGTGGGCGGCTGGAGCGCCGATGCCGCCAAGGCGATCTGCACCCAAGGATTGTCCCTGGATATCGAAGATGGACTGGCGTCGCTGGTGGATAAGAGTCTCGTGAAACAGGAGCGACGAGGCAGTGGAGAAACGCGATGTAAAAACCTTTCAGGCGATGACTGGACCCTGGCCATGTCTCTGGTGAATGCAGGCAACGTTGAGGCCCTTCTGTGTGAATTCGAACGCGCCGAGCGCCTGATCGGCGAGGCGCTGATGCTGCATCGCCAGGTTGGCCAGATGTGGGGTATGATCAAAAACCCTGGCCGATTGGGGCTACCTCTGCGTCATACGCGGCCAATATGGGAAAGCGCGCCAGACGTTGTCAGAAGGGATGCAACTCGCCGCAGAAAATCAGTGGACGGACAGTTTTCCGTATCTCCAATACGCGATGGGCATTCTATCGTTGCGTCAAAACGAATTACAGCAGGCGGAAAGATATTTTGTGGAAGCGCTACACCTCGCAGATGAGAACGGCCTCAGCAAATCTCAGATCGTAAACATTGAAGCATTCGCACAGTTGGTGGTCCGACGGGGAGACCCAGAAATCGGCTTCCAACTGCTTGCAGCCACCGAAACGGCCCGCATTGAGTTCGGTTTGCTTGCGCCGCCTGTTCACAGGGCTGCAATCGATGAGGCCGTTGCGCAGGCGCATCATGTGACGCCGGAACATGTCGCAGCCGCGGCCTGGGCCGCAGGCGAGGCCATGTCATTGGATGCGGCGGTTGAGTATCTGCTGACAAGGTGACAGGGTGACCGGACGATCTGCCTCCCCTTGTCCCCCCTGATCGCCAACGGTCACGCTGCCGGGCGAGATCGTGTCGATAAATGGCGACATGGTGGAGCAACTGCCACCATAAAAAACGGCGCAAGTGACGAAAATCACGACGCTTTCGGTTTTGGCGATCTGATCGTAAAATGTATATTGCGAATATTGACTAGCGGCGCCGCTGTCAAAGGACACCTTCTTCCTGAACGGCCTGCCTGCGCTGCGACAAGACAAAGAGACAAGGTCATTGCCACATAACAGCCTTCAGTTGCTGGGCGCGTTTCGACTTGTCCAGTATGACGAACCGATTGCACTGGGTCAATCCCGGCTGGAAGAGTTGATCACCCGGCTCGCGATCCAGCCGGGAACACCGGTCACGCGCACCCGGATTGGCTATGACTTCTGGCCCGACACCGGCGACAAACAGGCGCGCACCAATGTCCGCAACCTACTCTACAAGCTCAAGCAAGCGTGGCCTGATGTGGCTATGGCGATTGCCGTAGCGCCGACGGCGGTCACCTGGCGCGCGGACGGGCCTATCGCCGTGGATGTGCAGCGATTCAGCATCTTGTCCGATCAGGCTGCTGCATGTCCGGACGCTGCCGAACGCATCCGGCTGTTGACCGCAGCCGCGCAACTTTATCGCGGCGATCTCCTGCCCGATTGCTATGCCGAATGGGTGCTTGCGGAACGGGAACGACTACGGGACGAGTATGCAGCGCTGCTTGATCAACTGGTGACTGCACTCCTGAAGCAACGTCATTACGAGGAGGCGCTGGCCCAGGCCAAAGCCCACCTCCGCTTCGATGCCCTGCGCGAAGAGACCTACCGTCAACTCATGCAAATCTATGCGGCCCTGGGCGACCGCGCCGCCGCCTTGCGGGTCTACCATGCCTGCGCGTCGACGTTGCAGCATGAGTTGGGCGTCGAGCCGTCGCCCGCCACAGAACAACTACGGTCTCGCCTGCTACAGATAGAGGAACAGCCAAGCGCTCCGGATGCGCCCCAAGCCAAAGCGCGCCAGCGCCTGATCGGGCGTCACGACGAATGGCGACAGCTTCAAGCAGTGTGGCAGCGCGCCCAACAAGGAGAGGCCCGCTGCGTCTTGATCTGGGGTGAAGCTGGCATTGGCAAGACGCGTCTGGTCGAGGAGTTGCTCGATTGGGTGCAGCGCCAGGGTTATCTCTCGGCTTCCAGCCGCTCCTACGCCATCGAAGGCGCGCTCACGTATGCGCCCATCGCCGAGTGGCTGCGTGCGCCGGGCATCCGGCCTGCACTGGAAAAGGTCGACGATCTTTGGCGGGTCGAGCTGGCGCGTTTGCTGCCCGGGCTGTTGGCCGACCGCTCCGATCTGCCGCCGCCCGGTCCGATTAGAGAGAGCTGGCAACAGCAGCGCTTTTTCCAGAGCATCGTCCATGCGCTGCGCGCGACGGTGGGACCGCTGCTGCTGCACCTGGATGACATGCAGTGGAGCCATGCCGAGACGCTGACCCTGCTCCAATTCCTGTTGCACGGCGCACGGAGCCATCCTCTGCTGTTGATCGGCGGCATCCGCATCGAGGATGCGGGCGACAATCAGGCGTTGGCCGCTTTCGTGAAGGCGACGCGCCACGCCGGCCAGCTTGACGAATTGCGCCTCAGTCCGCTCTCCGCAGAGGAGACCACCGAACTCGCTGCGCAGACGGCAGGCGAACAAATTGAGGCGGACGTAGCCGCAACGCTTTTCACCGCCAGCGAAGGCCACCCGCTCTACCTCATCGAAACGGTGCGCGGCGGATTGACCGTCTCGCTGGAAAAGGCCGAGGAAAAGACTGATGGGACGCCGGCCGCTTCCTTTGATCTGACCATCCCCTCTGATATTGCCGGCGTCGCCGCCATGCCGGCCCGCATCTACGACCTGCTCACGACAAGGCTGGCCCAGCTTTCGGAAACGGCCCAACAGGTGGCAAGCATGGCCGCGGTCATCGGTCGGGCTTTTGATTATAAAATTCTTCACGCTGCCATATCGCTGGACGAGTTGGCGCTCATCGATGCGCTGGATGAACTGTGGCGGCGGCGGATCATCCGCGAGCGGGCCGATGACGGTTACGATTTCAGCCATGACCGCATTCGCGAGGTGGCCTATCAGGAGATCAGCCGGGCGCGTCGCCGCTTCTATCATCGCCGGGTGGCCGAAGCGCTAGAGATGGCCTCGGAGATGGAACTGGACGATGTCGCCGGAGAGTTGGCGGCTCACTATGCCCAGGCCGGCGATGCAGCGGCCGCCTATCGCTACTACCTCCGTGCGGCCACCATCGCCCGGGAGCGATATGCGCTGCGCGATGCCGAGCGGATGTTCGATGCCGCGAGCCTCTATGTGCCGGACGATCCTGTGCAACGGGTCGAACTGCTGCAGGAACAGGATCGCGTCTTTGCGCGAGCGCTCCGAATCGAGCGTTGGGGTGAAAACCTTGACGCGGAACAGATGATTCTGGAGACAATCGACCCGCCCGAACCGCGCTTAATGCTGACGTATGAATTGAGTCGTAGCCGGCATTATGTGAGCATCAATCGGATCGACCTGGCAGCCACAACGATTCAGCGCGCGATTCACTTGGCCGAAGAACATAATGATAACAATGCGTTGATCGCTTGTTATCAGGAACTCGGCACTATTTCGTGGGTTCAGTCGCGCATGGTCGAAGCCCGTCAGGCCTATGAACAGATGCTGCACTATGCTCGCCTCGCCGGAGATCATGGGGCTGAAGGCAGAAGTTTGGTGAATCAGGTGGCGGTCGGTATGTTCTCCGGGGCGCCTATCGACGAAATCATGGGCCAACTTCAGCGTGGACTTGCCATTGCAGAAGCGGCTGGCGACAAGTTCGAACTGGCCAACATCTATGAAAAGCTCGCCTACGGGCGTATCGAAACGGCGGTCGGGCAATGGACGGAAACCGAGCAAGATTTACAGCAAGCGCTTCAATACGCCCGCGAATGCGGTGAGCTGCGAGAGGAGACGATCGTATTGGATACGCTGGGCCGCTTCTATATCAAGAACGGTGATTACCGGTCAGCCGCGCAGGCGCTTGCAGCCAGCGAAAAAATCGAACGCGAGCAACGGCACTATTGGTGGCGCAATTGGGTGACCGCTCATTACGTCGGCGCGTTGAAGATGGAGATCGGCGATCTCGACCGCGCGCGTACACTGCTTGCCGAAGCCAGCGAGCAGCTTGGGCGGGTCGGTCATCTGGTCTACGAGGTTCATGCGCGCTGCGATCTTGGTTTTGCCCATCATCTGGGCGGCGATGACAAGCAAGCGCTATCAGTATTGCGCGCTGCCCGGACGATGACGGAGGGGCTTGGTGGGTTGCGCTTCGACGCATTGGTGCAGACCCGCATCGGGTATCTCTTGGAAGCCAGTGGCCGATCCGATGAGGCATACGCCCTCTACGAACAGAGCCGCGAGCTCCAAGCCCGGATGGGACAACACTATCTCGCCACTAACGCGCTGGCTGGACTGGCGCGCATTGAGCGCCAACATGGACAACATGACATTGCGCTCGACTATGCCGCGACCATTTGGCATACCATCGGTGGCCAGGACGTGGACGCCACCATCGAAACGGCGCGTACATTGCGCACCTGCTACACGATCTTTGACGCCCACAATGATCCCCGTGCCGACGCAGTCGCGGCCATGGCCATGAACCAACTGAGGCGTCGCGCTTCATCTATCGATGATCCCGGCGACGTCGAACGGTTCTGGCAGATCGAGGATCATCGTTTTTTCAAAGAGATATCAGATTCATAGTCAGCAGACTGCAATTACAAACCAGATTTCTCCGAGAAACCTGGTTTGTAATTGCAGTCTACTGATAACGGAGAGAGTTCAATGAGCAATCGGAGTGTCCCAGAGGAAATCGATCTGACCAGCCAAGTTGCCATCGTCACCGGCGGAGGGCGAGGCATCGGGCGGAGCATCGCACTTGCTCTGGCCGGAGCAGGTGCGAATGTGGCTGTCATCGCCCGGACGACGGAAGAACTCGCTGAGACCGCAACGCTGATCGAAGAAGTCGGCAGACGTTCGCTTCCGGTCACGGTCGATGTGACCGACGCCGCCGCTATCGAGCAAATGGTCACTGAGGTCACGGATTCATTGGGACCGATCGATCTGCTGGTTAACAACGCGGCTGTGACCGGACCCCTTGCCATGACCTGGGAGATGACGGATGCTGCCTGGTGGCGCTGTATGGATATCAATCTCCGGGGGCCAATGCTCTGCAGCAACGCCGTGTTGCCGGCCATGATCGCCCGGCAAAGGGGGCGCATCGTTGCCGTCGCCAGCGGCGCCGGACTCGGCCCCATGGCGGGCGCGTCCGTTTACTCCGTGAGCAAAACTGCGCTCATCCGCCTCTGTGAAAATCTGGCTGTGGAGACGGCGGCGCACGGCGTTCAGATCTTCTCCATTGATCCGGGATTCGTCCGCACAGCAATGAGCGAGTCGGTGTTGTTGTCCAAAGAACTCGGCGAACAATTTCGCCAGTACTTTGCCGAAGGAGTGGATGTTTCCCCTGAGCTTGCAGCCGAACTGGTGCTACAGATAGCATCCGGCCGTCTCGATCGGCTATCCGGTTGCCATCTGTCCGTGCATGATGATCTGGCTGATCTGGAGACAAGGGCGGAGATAATCGCGCAAAATGATCTGTATCGACTCCGCCTGCGCACGTCGATCTGTCCATAACCTATGCGCATCAAGTTAAGTATCACCGGCCTGCCACCACCGGACCACCGCTTCATAACGGCTTCAAAACGCCCCCCTCAGCTTTATCCCTGCATCAATTCATCCAACAAATCGCCACGAAACGCCTCTACGCGCCCCACGAAACGCTTAAGAAACACCCCAAACGTTATGCTCCTATCGTCTTGAGCCGAGACGCTCGATTGACCATCAACGACAAGGAGTATTAATCGCATGAAGGATGCGCCCCGTTCGCCACCGACCAACCTGTTCACGTTGCGTTTCTGGCTGGAGCCATTGGGCGATGACCGCCATGAGTGGCGTGGCGAAGTCAAGCATCTATTCACCGGCGAGATCCGCTACTTCCGCCGTTGGGAGGAGATCGCAACGCTCGTGTCCGAGATGTTATTGAGAGAGTCGGATTTTTGAAAAACCATCACAAGGAGGAACGTATGAAACACCGAATGATCGTTGCACTGGCGCTCGTGTTGGCGCTAATGATGGCAGCCGTCCTGCCGGCCGCGCCCGCGATGGCCGGACCACTGCCGCAGGATGCTACGCCAACGCCTGCACCGGAGGAAGAGAGTGCGGCTGAAGAAAGTGAGGAAGCGATGGAGGAAGCAGAGGAGGACCTGGAACTTGTCACTGCGACTGCATCCGCTGATCTCGTGCGCCCGGGACGTGTGCTGATGTCTGCCAGAAGTAATCACTGGGTCTATGATTCAGTACCGCCGCTGGACGGACCGAATGAAGAAGTCAATCCGCTCGATGCCCTGATCGGCGCGCTGCCGGCCTGTGGCGTCATGGTCTATGAAGCGGTCGCACGGGAGAATGAGATTGCGCTCGACGCTGTCAATGCCACTGTGGAAGCCGATTTCGATCCCCGCGGCGTGGCCGGCGCAAACGTCGACCCGCGCGTGCGCGCCTTCCGCGTGACGATGAACGTCGATGGGCCAACTATGGAAGAAGCGGCAATGATGGCAGAGCAATTCACCCGACGCTGTCCGATCTACACCACGCTCATACGGTCCGCACCGATTGAGGTGACGAATGTGCTGATCGGTTCCGACACGACGGTAACGGATGCGGAAAGCGAGCAGTCAGCAGACGCGAACGTCGCACCCACCGTTACGTTTACCGCCGCCAACAACGCGTATAAGGGCCCGGACACCATTCCCGGCGGCCTGACCCGTATCGAATTCGTCAACAGCGACGACAAGGATCACACGCTCTGGCTTGTCAAACGGGATGAGGGCAAGACCTTCGACGATGTCCTGGGCATCTTCATGGCCCTGGGCAGTGATGCACCCGACTTTCCCGAATGGGCTGTCTGGCACGGCGGTGTCGCTGCCGGGCCGGGAGAGACCCACGCCTACACCATCGATCTTGCGCCGGGCGACTATACGATCTACTCCTTCAGCGCGGATGCAGATGGCGTCCCGGAGATGTTCACGGGCATGAGCGTCGATTTGACCGTCACCGAAGCCGAGGAGACCGGGGCCACGCCGCCCGCAGCCGATCTGCGAGCCGAAATGGCTGACTACAGCTATGCTATGGAGGGTGCACCGGCTGCCGGTCCGGTAATCGTCGAATTGACCAACACAGGCACGGAGCCTCACGAGGCCTACATGTACAAGCTTGATGAGGGCGTTTCCGTCCAGGATGCCATGGATTTTATGACGGCCGGCGAGGACGCGGACGGTCCGGAACCCTTCACGGCGGTTGATGCCTTGGCGCCCATGAGCAGCGGTTTGACCGCCTGGTATGAACTGGAGTTGGAGAGCGGCGACTATGGGGTCTTTTGCTTCATCCCTGACACAGTCAACGTCGGTATGCGCCACCACGAGCTCGGTATGATTGCCCAGTTTACGGTCGAATAAAGGCGTTTGCCAGACATAGTGCGTCTGCCCATAGTCAGGACCCAACTCGACGGCGTCACCGCAGCATTGGCGCGGTGACGCCGTCGAAGCTATAATGCCCCTATTTGTAGAGAGGGAGAAAAGCGAATGAATCGCAAATGGTATGGTTTGGTTGGCATCCTGTTGGTAGCGTACCTGGCGCTTGCTGCATGCAGTGCCGGTATCCCTGCGCCGGTGGCGGAAGAAGCGCCCACAGAAAACGCTGCCGCCAAAGAGGAAGCCCCAAGCGATGGCGTTTCCATCACCTATCTCGGTCACAGTCCGGGTATTGGCGCCGATTTCACCAAACAGCAGATCGAGCAGTTCATGGCAGAGCACCCGGACATCACGGTGAAATTCGTTGAGGGTCCAACCTCTGCCACAGATCGTTACGGCCTCCTTCTTCAGACCTTCCAGGCTCAATCCAGCGACATCGACGTGATGGACATTGACGTCATCTGGCCCGGCGATCTGGCCGAGCATCTGGTCGATCTCAACGAGTATGGCGCTGCCGACATAACCGGTGCTCACCTAGAGGCTCTCGTTGTCAACAACACCGTTAACGGCGCGCTGGTCGGCATGCCGTGGTTCACCTCAGTTGGTATGCTCTACTACCGCACCGATCTTTTGGAGAAGTACGGCTACGATGGCCCGCCCGCAACCTGGGACGAGTTGGAAAAGATGGCGCAGACCATCATGGACGGTGAGCGCAGCGAAGGCAATCAGGATTTCTGGGGCTACGTCTGGCAGGGAAACGCCTACGAGGGCTTGACCTGTGAAGCGTTGGAGTGGATCTACTCGAGCGATGGCGGCGCGATTATCAACCCTGAGAAGATTATCACCATTGACAACGAGAATGCTGCGGTGGCGCTTGACCGTGCGGCAGGCTGGGTTGGGACCATCAGTCCCCCAGCCGTCACCGGCTTCATGGAAGAGGATTCCCGTGCGGTCTGGCAGGGCGGTAATGCCGCCTTCATGCGCAACTGGGCCTATGCCTATGGCCTGGGCAACGCTGAAGATAGCGCCATTGCCGGCCTTTTCGACGTCACTTCGCTGCCCGGGGCCGAAGCCGGACAGAGCGCTGCCACACTGGGTGGTTGGCAGATTGCAGTTTCGAAGTACAGTGATAACGTTGACGCCGCAGCCGAATTGGCCCTCTGGTTGACATCTGAAGCGTCGCAGAAGGATCGTGCAATAAACCTTTCACTGTTGCCGACGATTCCAGCCCTCTATGAAGATGCGGAAATCGCCGAGGCTGTGCCCTACATGCCCAACCTGTTATCGGTCTTCAACAATGCTGTTGCCCGCCCATCCACGGCATCCGCGCCGAATTACAACGAGGTTTCGACCATATTCTTCTCGAACGTTTCCGATGTGCTGAGCGGCAAGCAGTCCGGCCATGATGCGGTAGCCGCGATCACTCTGGACCTGCAAGACCTGCTCGGATTCGAAATTGAATAGCGCTGATTCAAACGCGACCAGGGTATGGAGTAGCGCATCGGTGGCGGCAGACGCAAGAACCCAAAAACGCAAGATCATCGTGGCCAGCAAGGCCGCGTTGGAGACCGGGTTGCCGTCAAAGGCGCTGATGGTCAGCCCTGGGCCGCGTATGGCCGCGGCTACTTCGGTGGTGGCAATCGTGTTGGCCAGCGACATCCCGTTGGCGATTCCCTTGGCCATGGTCATGATGTCTGGCTCCACGCCCCAGTAGGTGCAGCTGCAAGCCGCACTTACGTGTCACCCCCTCACCTTGTCACCCCATACTCTCATGCACCTCAGCAAACGAGCGGTCCAGAATATCCAGCGCCTCGTCCACGTGCTCGTTGGTCGCGATCAGGGGCGGGGAGATGCGCACCACGTTGCCGTAGAGGCCGCCCTTGCCGATGAGCAGGCCGCGGGCTTTGGTCTCCTCGAAGAGGTGGTTCACGGCCTGGGGCGCAGGCTCCTTGCTCTCCCGGTCCATGACCATCTCCACGCCCTGCATGAGCCCCTTGCCGCGCACGTCGCCGATGAGCGGGTATTTCTCCCACAGACGCTCCAGCCCGGCCCGGAAGTAGTCGCCCACCGCCTGGACGTGCGCGCCGTCGGCCTCCTCTTCCATGACCTCGATG
>Ga0114931_10002567_pt1 | contig 23065 bp, 19 predicted proteins | sample 2SBtaG_FD_89579 | JGI IMG/M metagenome (GOLD analysis project Ga0114931, IMG submission 89579) | Deep subsurface microbial communities from Kolumbo volcano to uncover new lineages of life (NeLLi) - 2SBTROV14_V59a metaG | ecosystem: Environmental > Aquatic > Marine > Volcanic | place: Kolumbo... | reverse complement strand
TCTGCATACCGTCCATCCATGGACATAACAGAAAATTGCTCCTGCATTTTCTGCATACCGTCCATCCATGGACATAACAGAAAATTGCTCCTGCATTTTCTGCATACCGTCCATCCATGGACACTAATTAACTATTCCGCGTCGTTGTGCCTCGGCTTTGGCTTCCTGCGTCGCTCTACCTCCTCCATCCATGGAGTCGTTGCCCTGCTCCGCCGCAAACGCACACTTTACCCTGTCCAACTGAGGATTCTAGGATGATAACGCCCCTGTAGGTCCAGTCCTACAGGCAAAGAGGAAATTACCCACAGATTGCACGCTGAAGTCATGCCATGCTATAGGTGTCGTCATACAGGATGTACCCAGGGAGACCCAGGCTCAGGAACGAGCTCCAAGGACAGAATGCTTTGCCAACCAAGCCGACGACCCGCCCGGCCGCAGGGAATGCGGCCGGGTTTTTTTATTCCCGTGCCGCCCGCTTGCGTTGCAGTTCCTTCAGATGCTTCTTGCGGATGCGGATGGCGCTGGGGGTGATCTCCACCAGCTCGTCGTCCTCGATGAACTCCAGGGCCTGCTCCAGACTGAACCTCAGCGGGGGAGTCAGCATGATGGCGTCGTCCTTGCCCGCGGCGCGGATGTTGGTCAGCTGTTTGCCCTTGAGGGGATTGACCACCAGGTCGTTGCCCCGCGAGTGGATACCGACGATCTGCCCCTCGTAGACCTCGTCGCCCGGAGAGGCGAACAGCTTGCCCCGCTCCTGCAGATTGAATAGGGCGAAGCCCAGCACCTTGCCCTGGCCATTGGAGATCAGCACCCCATTCTGGCGTGGCGCAATCCCGCCCTGTTGGGCCAGACCATAGTGATCGAAGACATGGTAGATCAGTCCGGTCCCTGAGGTGGTGGTCATGAACTCGGTCTGAAAACCGATCAGACCCCGGGAGGGGATGATATAGTCGAGACGGACCCGGCCCTTGCCGTCAGGCACCATGTCCTTGAGCTCGCCCTTACGACTGCCGAGGGCCTCCATGATCGCCCCCTGGTGGGCCTCCTCCACGTCCACCGTCAGCTGTTCATAGGGCTCACAGACCTCGCCATCGATCTCCCGGAAGATCACCTCCGGGCGTGACACGGCCAGCTCGAATCCCTCCCGGCGCATGTTCTCCAGCAACACCGACAGGTGCAGCTCGCCCCGCCCCGAGACCCTGAACTTCTCCGGGTCCGGGCCCTCCTCCACCCGCAGCGCCACGTTGTGGATCAGCTCCCGCTCCAGGCGCTCCTTGAGCTGGCGCGAGGTGAGATATTTGCCCTCCCTCCCGGCAAATGGAGAGGCGTTGACCTGGAAGGTCATGGATACCGTGGGTTCGTCCACGCTCAGGGGCGGCAGGGCCTCCACCTGCTCCGGGTCGCACAGGGTGTCGGAGACATTGGGTGCTTCCATGCCGGTGAGGGCGATGATGTCACCGGCGTTCGCCTGCTCCACCTCGAAGCGTTCCAGCCCCAGGTAGCCATAGACCAGGCCGATCTTCGCCCGCTGCCGCTCTCCGTCGTATTTGACCACCGTCACCTGTTGGTTCGGCCGTACCCTGCCCCGGGTCACCCGCCCGACCGCGATGGCGCCCACATAGCTGCTGTAGTCCAGGTTGGAGATCTGCATCTGAAAGGGGCCGTCCGGGTCCACCTCGGGTCGCGGGCAGTGCTCGACGATGGCCTCGAACAGGGGTGTCATGTCCCCCTCCCGCGCGGACTCGTCCAGCCCTGCATAGCCGTGGATGGCAGAGGCGTAGACGACGGGAAAGTCGAGCTGCTCGTCACTGGCCCCAAGGCGGTCGAACAGCTCGAAGACCTGGTCCACCACCCAGTCGGGCCGCGCCCCCGGCTTGTCGATCTTGTTGACCACCAGGATCGGCCGCAGGCCATGGTCGAAGGCCTTCTGGGTAACGAAGCGGGTCTGGGGCATGGGCCCCTCCTGGGCGTCCACCAGCAGCAGCACCGAGTCGACCATGGAGAGCACCCGCTCCACCTCGCCGCCGAAATCGGCGTGCCCAGGGGTGTCCACGATATTGATCCGGTAGTCGTTCCAGCGAATGGCGGTATTCTTGGCGAGGATGGTGATACCCCGCTCCCAATCCTGATCGTTGGAGTCCATCACCCGTTCCACCGTCCCGAAGCGATCCCCCAGGGTACCGGACTGTTTCAGGAGTTCGTCCACCTGGGTGGTCTTGCCATGATCCACATGGGCGATGATGGCGATGTTGCGCAGCTTCGAGATATCGGTTTTCGGTTCCATTGGGTCCTACCAGCAGACGGACGGCCGGGTCGCTCCGGTCAGAAGAGGGCGCACTATACCCCCCAGCCGTTGCGACTTAAACCGGCAGCCGATTCAGCACCCCTGGTGATACTCACCTACAAGTTGACAGGGGATGCTTGCCAAGGGGGCGATGGCTGCCTGCCTTCAGGAATGGATTGTCCCGTTTCTCCATGAACCCTTGTCCAGCCAGCCAACTCATCAAGAGTCTTTTTTCGACAAGGGGTTGGAGCCGATTCATAAAAACCGGCTGTGCTCCTCCCTGCAACCCACCAGTCCCTAGGGAATTTTTCGCTTACCCACAAAACCTGTGGATAAGTTTGTTGAAAACTATCGACTAAGGCCCGTAACAGGCCGTTACTGCTGGGTTTTCGTTAAATTGTCAAAAAAATGACCGATCCTATATATCATTAATAATCAATCAATTAGCACACCGTTCGCACGCCAGCCCGGACCTGGAATCTGGCAGGCAGGATGACTCTGTCTGGGTCAGCGGAGTGTGCATAAACTGCCCCGAACGGCCGGCTCCGGGATGCGCGCCAAGCGGACCCCGGGGCCTGTTCCAGGGGTAACCCACGGCTGGAGGCAGCAACAAGCAAAGATTACAATGTTCTAATAATCAAATAGTTTGGGAAACTTCTACTGCTTGCACTTTGCGTGAATACTGCTCAGGATAGCGCCTGATTGAAGCTGAATCCGGCGGTTCACCCGGGCAGACGCCCTGGACCCGCCGCATCAGGCAGAGAGATAATCACGAATGCCGGAGACACAGGCCATACCGTCTACCCGCATCTGTAGTCCTGACCAAACGCCCACAGAAGTTAGCAGTCATTATGAACCCCTCAGATCTCGACCCCTTACGCGAACACCTAGCATCCCGCATCATCGGGCAGAAAGACTTCATCGACAGCATGCTGATCTGCCTGCTGAGCGATGGTCATCTCCTCATCGAGGGCCTGCCGGGGCTGGCCAAGACCACCGCGGTGAAGGCCATGGCGGAGGCCATCGAAGGGGACTACCACCGCATCCAGTTCACCCCCGACCTGCTCCCCTCGGACCTCATCGGCACCGATATCTACCGCCATGAAAAGGGGGAGTTCGAGTTCCGCCAGGGACCGATCTTCCACAACGTACTGCTCGCGGACGAGGTCAACCGGGCCCCGGCCAAGGTGCAGTCGGCCCTGCTTGAGGCGATGGCGGAACACCAGATCACGGTGGGACAGAAGACCTATCCCCTGCCCCAGCTGTTCATGGTGCTGGCGACCCAGAACCCGGTGGAGCAGGAGGGTACCTACCACTTGCCGAAGGCCCAGCTCGACCGCTTCCTGATGCAGGCCAACGTGGAGTACCCGAGCCGTGAGGAGGAACTGCAGATCCTCGAGCTCGATAGCAACCAGATGAAGGAGGAGCCCAAGCCACCGGCCAGACGGCTCTCACAGGGCGACCTGTTCGCGATCCGCCGGGAGGTGGCCGATCTCTACCTGGACCCCAAGCTCAACAGCTATATCGTCGACCTGGTGCAGGCCACCCGCAACCCCAAGGTCTACGACAAGGACCTGGCCCGCTGGTGCCGTTTCGGCGCCTCACCCCGCGCCAGTATCGCCCTGGCCCGCTGCGCCCGTGCCCGCGCCTGGATGGATGGCGAAGAATTTGTTGCTCCGCACCACATCCAATCCGTGGCGCCGCCAATCCTGCGCCATCGTATCCTGCTGACCTTCGAGGCGGAGGCGGAAGGCATCACCAGCGACAACTTTCTCTCCCGCCTGCTGGATATGGTGGCGATACCCTAAGGAGACGCGGGCAGCTGTATGAGCCTCTATCCACACATCGACGACCTGCTGGAGCTGCGCCACCAGGCCCACACCCTGGGACTGGCCTCGCACCACCTGGTCAACTCCAGTTTCAGCGGCCTCTACGCCTCGGTGTTTCGGGGTACCGGCCTCGATTTCGAGGAGGTCCGCGAATATCGTGAGGGCGACGACATCCGCAACATGGAGTGGAACGTCACCGCCCGCACCAATGTCCCGCACCTGAAGATCTTTCGCGAAGAGCGGGAGCGCAGCGTGGTGCTCTGCATCGACAAGGGGCCGCACATGAGCTTCGGCACCCGCAACACCTTCAAATCGGTACAGGCCGCCAAGGCCGCCGCCCTGCTGGGCTGGGCCGCCTCGCGCCTCAACGACCGGGTAGGGGGTATGCTGTTCGGTGATGCCGGCGCTGGCATGCAGTATTTCCGACCCACCAAGGACCGGCGCGCCCTGTGGCGCCTGCTGCACTCACTGACCACCCCGGGAAACACCCAGAAGCGGCAGATCGACAGCCTCTCCGAGGCCCTGCACCGGGCCGATCGGGGTACCGCCACCGGCTCACTGATCTTTGTCATCGCCGACCTGAATCGGGAGATCAGTGGCCTGGAGCAGACCCTCGGGCGCCTCACCCAGCGCCACACCCTGATCCTGCTACCGGTGGACGACCCAGCGGACTGGGAGATCCCGGACATGGGACGCATCACCTTCGCCAGCCCGGACGGTGAACTGGTCGAGATCGACACCCAGGATGCGGTGGCCAGGCAGCGCTACCGGGAGACCTGGCAACAGCGCCGAAAGGGTCTCAAGCTGATGACCAGCCGGCTGGGCATCCCACTGATGCCCGTCGTCACCCAGGAGGACATCCACCAGTCCCTGACCGCCAATCTGGCGCGCCACTTCGGCAGGCGGTGAAGCGAATGGATCCACTGCGCGATATCCACGACATCGACCCGGCATCCTGGTGGCCACCGGCATTGGGATGGTGGCTGCTGCTTCTGGGCATTCTGCTGCTCGGGCTTGCCGTCTGGTGGCTGCTGCAGCAACGTCGCCTCTATCCCCTCGGGCGCTGGCAGAAGGACGCCCGGCGGCGCCTGCTGCGGCTCAAGCGCCAGCTACGTCACAGCCCGACCCGGGAGATCGCCAGTGAACTCTCGGAGCTGTTGCGGCGCATCGCCATGGCGCGCTGCGGGCGCAGCCGCACCGCCGCCCTCACCGGTGAGCGCTGGCTCGCCTGGCTGCACAACAACGACGACTCGGGCTTCGACTGGCAACGCGAGGGACAGCTGCTACTGCGCCTGCCCTATGCCCCGCCGGGGGGCCAGGAGACCAATCGGGCGGCCGTGGGCCGGCTCATCGACGCGGCCATTCGCTGGGTCAGCGAGGAGGCCTGCCATGTTTGATTTCCACTGGCCCTGGATGGCCCTGTTGCTGCCCCTGCCCCTGCTGGTGCGTCACTTCTGGCCGCGACCGACCAATGACCAGGACAGCCTCGTCGAGGGGCGGCAGACCACCCTCTTGCACCCCTCCCTGGCCCACCTGCAGGAGGCATTCCAGACCCGGCGTCCCCGCACCCCACTGGCGGCCCGTCTCTACCAGCTGCTGCTGGCCCTGCTGTGGATCGCCCTGGTAGGGGCGCTGATGCGTCCCCAATGGCTCGAACCCTATACCGAAAACCGTACCCCCGGCTATGATCTGATGATCGCGATAGACGCCTCCCACTCCATGAACGCCCTCGACTTCACACTGCATGGCAAGGAGGTCAGCCGCATGCAGGTGGTCAAGGGGGTGGTGGATAAATTCATTGCCGCGCGTCAGGGCGACCGTATCGGCCTGGTGATCTTTGGCAGCCAGGCCTACGTCCTCTCTCCCCTCACCTTCGACCGGCGCGCAGTCGCCAGCCTGCTCAATGATGTGGTGCCGCGCATCGCCGGCGATGGCACCGCGATGGGGGACGCGATCGGTCTGGGGGTGAAGAAACTGCGGGAGCGCCCCAAGGGCTCCCGGGTGCTGTTATTGATCACCGATGGGGAGAACACCGCAGGGGTGATTCCTCCCCTGAAGGCGGCCCAGCTGGCGGCCAAAGAGGGTATCCGTATCTATACCATCGGGGTCGGCAGCAACCGCGCAGAGGTCCCGATCATGGAGAACGGGCGACTCACCTACCGCGACGACCTGGGCTTCGACGAGGCCGCCATTCGCAAGATCGCCGAGACCACGGGCGGCGCCTACTTCCGCGGCACCGACACCGCCGCCCTGGAGAAGATCTATCGCCAGATCGATGCCCTGGAGAAGACCGAGGCGGAATCACGAACCGTGTTCATCCCCCAGCCGCTCTACTATTGGCCCCTGGGCATCGGCCTGTGCTGCTTGCTGCTGCTGGGACTGTTTCCCGAGGGCCGCAGACGCACCTTGAAGGGAGGGGGCTATGCCTGAGGCCGGTTTCCATTTTGCCCGCCCGGAATGGCTCTGGGCCCTGCTCGGCCTGTTGCCGGTGCTGGCCTGGCTGATCTTCAGCGTCACCCGCCCGCACAAGGGACCGGTGCATCTCTATGCCGATGAAAAATTGCTCCCCCACCTCACCGGGGTACGCGAACTGGGGGTCAACGAGCGCTGGGGGCGTTTCGTGCGCTGGGCCCTGCTGTGGGTACTCGCAGTCATCGCCATGGCGGGCCCACGCTGGGACTTCACCGACATCGCCGCCTTCTCTCCCGGTAGCAACCTGGTGGTACTGCTGGACATCTCCCGTTCCATGAATGTGGCGGATGTGCAGCCCTCACGCCTAGGAAGGGCCCGCCAGGAGGTCCAGGACCTGATTGAACTCAATCATAAGGTGCGTATCGGCCTGATCGCCTTTGCCACAGTGGCGCATGTCGTCTCGCCCATCACCGAGGATGGACAGAGCATCCTCAACGCCCTGCCGGCCCTTTCCACCGACCTCACCAACCTCCAGGGCAGCCGTCTGGACGCGGCCCTGGTGCGGGCGGAGCAGCTGCTCAAGGGGCAGCCCGTGGAGGGCGGCCGATCGATCCTGCTGATCAGCGATGGTGATTTCGTAGAGCCCGACCTGATACAACGGATCCAGGCCCTGGCCGCCGAGGGCATCCACCTGCATGTCCTGGGTGTTGGCTCCACCGGAGGCGGACCGGTGCCGGCGCGCATCGGCCAGGGGGAGCTGTTGCGTGACCGTAACGGCCGGATCATCGACTCGCGCCTCAACGAGACCCTGCTGAAACAGCTGGCCCAGGCCGGCCGGGGACTCTATCAGCGCGCCGATTTCCGGGATGACGACAGTCGGCGGATCCTCGAGCAGGCGGCCATCGGGGCCGCCGCAGTGAGCGAAACAAACGAGAAGACCCGGGTCTGGAACGAGCGTTTCTACTGGATGTTGCTGCCCCTGTTGCTACTGCTGTTGCCCGGCTTTCGCCGCCGTCAGGCCGGGGAGACAACCCCATGAGGAGACATTTCACCCTCTTCTCCTGCCTCCTGTTGAGTAGTCTGCCGGTGACCGCCGGCTGGTTTACCAACCAGGAGCAGGATGCCGAGATCGCCTATCGGCAGGGCCTGTTCGGCGAGGCCGCGCAGGCGTTCCAGGACCCTTACCGGCGCGGCGTGGCCGAGTACCGGTTGGGGGACTTTTCCGCGGCAGAGGCAAACTTCAGCAAGGTCGAGCGCGCCTCGGTGAGGCTGGACGCCCTCTACAACCTGGGCAACGCCCGCTTCAAGCAGGGCAACTACCGAGGCGCCATCGAGGCCTATGAGTCGGTTCTAGCAGAAGACCCGGACAACCAGGACGCCCAGTACAATCTGGCCCTGGCCCACACCATGCTGGCCAAAGAGGAACCGGAGGAGGAACCCGAGGAGCAACAGGAACCGCCCGAAAAGCAACAACGGCAGAAACAAAAGGAACAACAGAAGAAGCAGGAACAGCAGAAGCAGCAGGGGCAGAAAAAATCCGGGCAGCAACAGGAGGCCGAAGAGTCCAAAAAGGAGGAACAGCAGCAGTCGGAACAGCAGCAGTCGGAACAGCAGCAGTCGGAACAGCAACAGTCCGAGCAGCAGCAGTCCGAGCAGCAGCAGTCCGAGCAACAGAAGTCCGAGCAGCAGCAGTCCGAGCAGCAGAAGTCGGGGGGACAGCAATCCGAGCAGCAGCAGTCGGGCGAACAACAATCCGAGCAACAACAGTCCCAGTCGGGAGAGCAACAGTCGGAGCAGCAACAGCAGGGGCAGTCCGAATCAGAGCAGCAACAGCAGGACTCGTCCGGCGAGCAGCAGCAGGAATCCCAGTCCGGCCAGGAGAGTGAGCAGCAGCAACAGGGTGAAGGGCAATCCAAGAGCCAGGAGAGCGGTGGCGAACAACAGCAACAGGAGAAGGAGGGCGGCTCCAGCAGCGAGCAACAGCAGCAGAGCGGCAAACAGGAGGGCGAGGAGCAGCAGAGCGGCGCCTCCGAAGACCAGCAGCAGGGAGAACAGACGGGCGAGCAGGCACAGCAGGGGGAACAGCAGGACCAATCCGGTGAACAGCGGGAGGAGCAGAACCCAGAGGGATCGGGTGGCGAGCAGCAGTCGCAGCAGCCCGGAGAGATCGAACAACAGGATCAGGGCGAAGGCGGCAGTCAGGAGCAGCAGCCGGAGCAGCAAGGCAGTGCAGAGAGCGAACAGAACCAGGAACAGCAGCCCGGTAACAGTGAGCGGCGCAACGAGCGTCCCCAGGGAGAGGGACAGGAGCCCGAAAACGAGTCTCAGCAAGGCAACAAGTCATCCGAGGAACAGCGGCCCAGGCAGCAACCCAGCAGCAGCGGCAAACAGGGCGAGGAACGGGGCAGCCATGAGATCCTCCCGGAGGAGGGCATGATCCCCGAGGCCGTAGACCAGGTGGACCAGGCCGGCGAGATGACCTCTCCCGAAGGTCAGGAGTCCTCCACCAGTGGCGCCGGGGCCCAGGACCTGGCCCTATCGGGCGGGGGTATGGCCCTGATGGAACAGTGGCTCGACCAGGTCGAGGGTGACCCGGCCAAACTGATGGAACAGGAGATCAAGATGGAGGAATATCAGTTCCTGCGCAGCCATCCAGGCCCCCCTTATGAGCCGCGCCCCTGGTAGATCGAGAGGGCGGGAGACACCAGGAGCAGAGAGATGAGAGAGCAACGACTAGTGATTGGACTGGCCCTGCTGGCATGCGCCAGCCAGGTGTGGCCGGCCCCCCCTTATCAGTACGCCCAGTATGCCCCTACCTGGCAGGCGCCACCCTCGGGCCAGTACAACTACGCACCGCCCAACCAGCATCAGACCGGAACCCCCTCGGCCATGCCTCAGGGCCCCAGCTACCAGCAGCCACCCTACAACAGGGGCTGGCCGGTTGGACAGCAGCCCGCCTATGGACAGCCTCCAGGCTACCGGCAACCGGCCTATGGCCGCCAGCCGGGCTATGCTCAAAGCCCCTACTATGGAGCCAAGGCCCAGCCTCCCAGGCTGGAACTGCAGCTGCTCAAGACCCATCCCTATGTACAGGAGAATGTCCTGCTGCGGGTCAAGGTGATCAGCAGCCAGAACCTCAAGACCGCCACCCCACAACTGCCCCAGACGGACGACCTGGCCTTCCAGGAACTCAAGGGCCCCAGCGTCTCCACCCACAAACGCAACGGCGCCCAGGAGATCGTCACCAGCTTCGTCTACCAGGTCACCCCGTTGCGTGCAGGACGTATCGAGATCCCCCCCATCCATGTCACGGGGGATCAGGAGGAGGGCTCCGGCTATGGTCGCACCACCAGCGAATTCGACAGCATCAGCAACCAGACCCTGACTTTGCAGGTCAAGCCCGCCAACCCGGAGGTCCGACCCTGGCTGCCGCTGGAGCCCCTCAGCATGAAGACCCGCCTCTCCAACAATGGCGTGGCGGTCGCGGGGCAGCCCATCACCCTTACCATCGAACTGGATGCAGTAGGGGCCTCAGGCAACCAGTTACCCAGCCTGGAGCGCCAGTTGCACAGTGATGCCTTCCGGGTCTACAGGGAAAAGGTCCGCAACTCTACCCGCCTGGACCGCAAGGGCCGCAAGATCATCGGACACCGCCTGGAATCGTTTACCCTGGTGCCCCAGTTCGGTGGTGATCTGCAGCTCCCCGACCTGCGCCTGGCTTGGTGGAACACCCGCACGGGGATGGCGCAGCACGCATCGGTACCGGTCAAACCCATCCAGGTCCGTGGCGGCCTGCGGGGGGACGGCCTGTTTGGACTGAGCAAGTCCACCAGCCTGTTTCCCGGCGGCTCCCCGGCGGCCTTCTGGATCCCGGTGGGCGTCATCTTCGGTGTGATCGCCGGATACTGGCTGGCAGTCTGGATCGGGAACCGCCGTCGCGACGAATCTCTGCCACCCGCCTTTCCAGGGCTGGCCCGGGTCCTCAAGAAACCCTTCATCCAGATGGCCCCGGCATTCACTCCCCTGAGTCAGGGGCTGCGCGCCACCACCGCCTGTCTCAACCCTGTCACCCGCTGGCAGAAACTGCGCCGCCAGTTCATCGCCCTGCTGCCGCTCTCCATCCGATTCTGGTTCTGTGTGCGCTGCGTGGACGAGGAGCAGGACCCGGATGCCTGGGGCTACACCCTGCGCTTCCTCGCCAGCAAACACATGGACCTGCCGCCGCGTGCGCCCTTCGCCGACATCGCCGAACGTATCATCGGCTTCCACCCCAAGGCAGACCCGCAGCGGATCCGCCTCTGATCCACGACCTCGATCAAGCGGTGTATGGCCACAAGGACCTCGACTTCGAAAAGTGGAAGCGGGACTTCAAGCATGAGATCCGGCCACGCCCGCGGCTGCTGCCGTCGTTCCTGGCCAATGGGCGCAGGCGCCAGCGCCAGACTCTGCCCAGCCTCAACCCCCTCTAGCACCTGACGACAAAAGGTAGATTGCCCACCCCCACCCAACGGGGGTGGGTCTCTCCCCACCAGCACAGGGATTTGCCTGGCAGCGTCTTTGCCTCTAACCTGCCGGTATGCACACCGCCCCCGGTCTCTTCTCCCGCCGCCCCTACTGGGCCAAGCGCTACGGCACGGCCCCGGCACTGCCCATGTCCCGCCAGGAGATGGAGCGGCTCGACTGGGACAGCTGCGATATCGTCATCGTCACCGGTGACGCCTATGTGGACCACCCCAGCTTCGGCATGGCGCTGATCGGGCGACTGCTGGAGGCCCAGGGGTTTAGGGTCGGCATCATCGCCCAGCCCGACTGGCGCAGCGCGGAGGCGTTTCGCCAGCTGGGCCGCCCCAACCTCTTCTTTGGCATCACCGCCGGCAACATGGATTCCATGGTCAACCGCTATACCGCCGACCGACGGATTCGCAGCGACAATGCCTATACCCCGAATGGTGAGGCGGGCCGGCGCCCGGACCGTTCGCTGATCGTCTATGCCCAGCGCGCCCGTGAGGCCTTCAAGGGGGTACCGGTGATCATCGGCGGCATCGAGGCCAGCCTGCGGCGCATCGCCCACTATGACTACTGGTCGGACAAGGTCAGACGCTCCATCCTGCCGGACTCCAAGGCCGATCTGCTGCTGTTCGGTAATGCGGAGCGGGCCATCGTGGAGGTCGCCCACCGGCTCGCCGGGGGCGAGCGGGTGGAGCAGCTCACCGACATCCGGGGCACCGCCTTCATGCGCCAGCGACTGCCGGACGGCTGGTCGGTGATCGACTCCAGCGAACTGGACACCCCCGGTCCCAAGGCGCCAAGGGATGACCCCTACGCGGCCCGCCCCAGCTGTGCGGAACGACCCGCCTTCACCCTGCACCAGCGCCCGCCCGGCCTGGACCGGGGAAACAGCGTGGTGCGCCTGCCCGCCTACGACCAGGTGGCGGAGGACCCGCTCCTCTACGCCCACGCCTCCCGGGTATTCCACCTGGAGACCAACCCGGGCAATGCCCGCGCCCTGGTACAACGCCATGGCAAGCGGGAGGTCTGGCTCAACCCACCGCCCATCCCCCTGACCACCGCGGAACTGGACCGAGTCTATGAACTCCCCTACAGCCGCCGCCCCCACCCCAGCTATGGCGAGGCGCACATCCCCGCCTGGGAGATGATCCGCTTCTCGGTCAGCATCATGCGTGGCTGTTTCGGCGGCTGTACCTTCTGCTCCATCACCGAGCACGAGGGACGCATCATTCAGAGCCGTTCCGAGGACTCCATCCTGCGTGAGGTGGAGACCATCCGCGACCAGGTACCCGGCTTCACCGGCAATATCTCCGATCTGGGCGGTCCCACCGCCAATATGTACCGGCTGAAGTGCAAGGATGCCAGGATCGAAGCGGCCTGCCGCCGGCTCTCCTGCGTCTACCCCGACATCTGCAAGAACATGGGCACCGACCATGGACCGCTGATCCGCCTCTATCGCCGCACCCGCAAACTGCCCGGGATCAAACGTGTCTTCATCGCCTCCGGTCTGCGCTACGACCTGGCTCTCCGCTCCCCCGAGTATATTCGCGAACTGGTTACCCAGCATGTGGGAGGTTATCTGAAGATCGCCCCGGAACACACCGAACCCGGTCCCCTGAGCAAGATGATGAAACCGGGCATCGGGACCTATGACCGGTTCAAAAGGCTGTTCGACCGATACTCTGCCGAGGCGGGCAAGGAGCAGTACCTGATCCCCTATTTCATCGCCGCCCACCCGGGCACCAGGGATCAGGACATGCTCGACCTCGCCCTCTGGTTGAAACGCAATGGCTTCCGCCCTGATCAGGTGCAGGCCTTTCTACCCACCCCGTTGGCCATCGCCTCGGCCATGTACCACAGCCGCCGCAACCCGCTGAAGCGTATCAGCCGACAGGGCGAGACTCTGGTGGTGGCCCGGGGACTCAAGCAGCGGCGTCTCCACAAGGCCTTCCTGCGCTATCACGACCCGGCGAACTGGCCCCTGCTGCGGGAGGCACTGCGACGGATGGGCCGGTCCGATCTGATCGGCAACGGCAAGCGCCACCTGATCCCCGGTGGGCAACCCAAGGGGATGGCGACCCATCAGCAGACACCGGTCAGAGCGACCAGCGGGAGCGCCAAGGCCCGCTGTTCCGGTCCGTACCAACGAAGGCCCGTCCAGAGGCCGGGCAAGAGGCGATGACCCCTTGAAAAATCACCATCCGGCCCCCACTTAATAAGCAGCTAGAGTATTGACCCGTCATATTCACACGAGTGTGAAAGAGGCGGTCGAACCTGTAAGAAGGAGGGCACTATGAACATTACACCCTATGATCCCTGGCGTATGATGGATGAATGGCGCAAGGAGCTGAACCGTTCGTTCGGTCCTCTGCTGCGCGGCGATGAGACATCCCAGTTGGCCACCAGTGACTGGGTGCCCGCAGTGGATATCAAGGAAGAGGATGACAGGTATCTGCTACATGCCGACATCCCCGGTGTGAAGCCCGAAGATATCGAGATCACCATGGAGAACGGTCAGTTGAGTATCCGTGGAGAACGCAAAAGGGAAGAGAAGGAAGAGAAAGAGGGTTACCGGCGCGTCGAACGCCAGCATGGCGTATTTGCTCGGCGGTTCGCGCTCCCCGAAGATGCCGATGCCGAGGCGATCAGCGCCCATGGGGAGCATGGCGTACTGGAAGTCATCATTCCCAAGCGTGCCGAGGCCAAGCCGAAGCGCATCGAGGTGACCCATTGAGAAAAGGGCCGGTGACGGCCCTTTTTTTATGCGCCCCTGCCTGAATAAGGCGGGTCAAAAGTGAAAGGTGAGTCCCAGGTTGGTTTCGTACTGAGGCAGGAGGTCGCCCCGGGCCTGTAGTTCACACCCGCTGGCGCAGAACAGCCCGCTGCCATCCTCTGCAAGGGTGCCATAACCCCTGATCTCCAGCCTCAATCCCAGGTGTGGGGAGGGTGACCACTTGACGCCCCCACCCAGGCTCAACGACAGGTTGGTTTCGTTGTTCTGCCTCACCCCATCCGGTTTGATATAGGACATCCCAACCCCGCCACTCACGAAAGGGGTCCAGGTGTCATGCCCAACATCCAGGGTCCCCCCCAGCTGCAGGTAGTGGATCTCGAGGTCGAAGGCGTTGCCCGGATCGGTACGGTCAGTGAGGACTGAACCCTGATGGCTATAGAGGAGTTCGTAACGGGCCTGCTGGTTGGCATTGCGACCGATGATAAACCCCCAATTCTTAGCGGCCTGGATATCCAGATCGTCGTCGCTTGGTTGTGCATCCAGCAGGGTAGCGCCGAATCGGTAGCCTGTGAAGGGCGTGAAATCGAACTCCCCCGCATTGGCCTGGGCCGCCAACAGGCTCGCAGTGGTCAGAAGAATGGGCAGACAGCGCATGGGCCAGAACCCGTAAGAGCAAAAGGTTATGGAAATTCTGACCCTATTATAGGCGGCCGTGGGGAGATATTCTCTGACTAGTTCACATCTTTGCCCCGTTTAATGAACAATATTCGCTGATAGAGGTCATTCTTCTTCTGCCCCGTGATCCTGGCGGCGAGCGCAGCGGCCTGCTTCACTGACAACTCATCTGCCAGGATTTTAATAATTTCTTCTGATTTCAAAGTGATATCCGGCCCTGTCGGTGACTCATCGGCAGCCACGAGAAACACGAACTCCCCCTTGCGCTGCTCATCGTCCCGACTCACCCGGGCCAGCAATTCTTCCACTCCACCCCGCAGGAAGGTCTCGTGCAGCTTGGTCAGCTCCCGACCGATCACCAGCCGGCGTCCGGGACCCAACACCTCACGGATGTCGCGCAGTGAGTCCAGGATGCGGTGGCCCGATTCATAGAACACCAGGGTCGCCTGAACACTCGCCAGCTCAGCCAACCAGTGCCGACGCTGGGCAGAGTGGCGCGGCGGAAAACCGGCGAACAGGAAACGGTCCACTGGCAGGCCGGCGGCGCTCAAGGCACAGATCAGGGCGCTTACCCCAGGGATGGGCACCACACGGATTCTCTGCCTGATGGCCTCCCGTACCAGGGGAAAGCCTGGATCACTGATCAAGGGCGTACCTGCATCGGAGATCAGCGCCAGCCGCTCACCCGCCTCCAAGCGGGCCAGCAGACGTGACATGACGGCCTGTTCATTGTGCTCATGCAACGCCATCAGCGGGGTGGCTATGCCATAATGGCGCAACAGCGGGCGGCTATGCCGGGTATCCTCCGCAGCGATCAGGTCGACCTCGCCCAACACCTTGACTGCACGCACCGTCATGTCGTCGCGATTGCCGATAGGGGTGGCGACGACGTAAAGTATGCCCTCTGACATGGATTCCCCAACTGTATCTGGGTAGAGCGCCCATCCTGCCACACTCCCAATATCATGCAAATCACCCTTCACTCGACCCGCACCCTCCTCATCCTCACTCTGCTGTCGCTGTTGCTGGGATGCGGCCCCCTGGTCAAGCGAGACGAACAGACCCAGCGCCAGAGGCAGCTGCGGGAACAGGTTGCCGCCCTGCTGCAGGCCGGCGAACTCGCCCAGGCCGCCAGCCTGTTGCAGACCAGGGCGGAGTCGAGTCCCTCGCCAGAGCACGAATCCCTGCTCTTGCGAGCCGGTGAGATCTGGGAGCTAGCGGGGGAGTGGAAACGGACAAAGTCGCTGCTACAGGGACTGCCCTTCCCCCTGGCTGAGCCCCAATTGGCGGCCCGTCAACGCCTGCTCCTGGCCGAGCTGGCGATCCATGACCGAGACCTGGAGCGCGCCCAGGACCTGCTCCAGCCCCCTCCAGGGCCAGACAGTCCCCTGATGCAGAGGCAGCGCTACCACAAGGCGATGGCGGAGATCTATCGCCTCTCCGGCAACCTGTTGGAGAGCGCACGGCAACTCGTCGAACTGGATGCATTGATCACCGACCCCGAGACTCGCCAGGCCAATCAGCAACTGTTGGTGGAGACCCTGTCGGTGATGACCGATACGGCCCTGACACTGCTGCAGCCCGACCCCCCCGGGGTCCTGGGCGGCTGGATGGAGCTGGTGCGCATCCTCAAGCACCGCAGCGAAGACCCGAAGCGGTTCGACGCCCAGATCAGCGCCTGGCGCGAGACCTTCCCCAATCACCCGGCCCGCCCCGACCTCCTGAGCCTCTCGACCCAGGCCCAGCCCATCGATCAACACAGCACTATCGCCATCCTGCTGCCCGGCTCAGGCCCCTATAAGAAGGTGGCGACTGCCGTCCGGGACGGCTTCATGGCCGCCTGGTATCAGCGCCCCCTCGCCAACCGCCCACCTTTACGTTTCTACGACAGCAGCGATCCGCAGCAGATCCTCCAGCTGTTTGCAGACGCCGCTGCCGAGGGGGCGCAAATGGTGGTTGGCCCCCTGAACAAGGAGGCGGTCAGCCTGCTCTCCCAGAGCGGCGAACTGCAGGTCCCCGTGCTCGCCCTCAATCAGGTCGAGCAGAACCAGGCGCCGGCAGACAACCTGTTTCAGTTTGGCCTGGCTCCCGAGGACGAGGCGGAACAGCTGGCCGAGCGGGCCTGGCTGGATGGCCGTACCAGCGCCCTGGCCCTGACCCCCGGTGGCGACTGGGGCAGCCGCCTCTATCACAGCTTTCGTGACCGGCTGGAGGGCCTCGGCGGCCGGGTGCTGGAACAGCAGTCCTACGATGCCAAGGCCAACGACTTCTCTGCCCCGATCCGTCGCCTGCTCAATATCGACGAGAGCCAGGCGAGAAAGCAGGCACTGCAGCGTGTCCTGGGGGTGCCCCTCGAGTTCGAGCCACGTCGCCGGGGCGACGCGGACATGATCTTCCTGGCCGCACGGCCCCAGAAGGGACGTCAGCTCGGCCCCCAGCTGAAGTTCTACCATGCAGGAGACCTGCCGATCTACGCCACCTCACACATCTACAGCAGCCTCGGGGATAGCGACCGGGACAAGGACCTGGGCCGGATAAGATTCGTCGATACCCCCTGGTTGCTGGAGGCCGACCAGCAAAGCCCACTCTCTCGTGCCAATCTGGAACGGCTCATCCCCGGCGTCAAGGGGCGCTATGCCCGCCTCTACGCCATGGGGATAGACGCCTTCGAACTGTTGCCCAATCTGGCCCAGCTACAAGACCACCCGGGCAGTATCTTCAATGGCAAGACCGGCAGCCTCTATCTGGATGGCTCACGGAGGATCCACCGCCAGCTGGCCTGGGTGGACATGCAGAATGGCAAGGCGCGGATCAGCGGCTATGCCCCTCGCCTCGAGCAGCCACCGCAGGCTGCCACCCCGGCCATGGGGGGGATGGCCGCCTCCCCGGCCGGGCGAGGAGGTAGCCCCGCCAGGGTCTTTCCCCTACCGGTCAAGCCCCCCCGTTCTCCTGACTGAATATGGCCCTGCACCTGCTCAAAGGCCAACAGGCCGAACGGCTGGCCCGGCGCCACCTGGAACGCCACGGCCTGCGCACCCTCGCCAGCAACTACCGCTGTCACCGGGGGGAGATCGACCTCATCATGAACGATCGGGCGACCCTGGTATTCGTCGAAGTGCGCTACCGCAAGAACCAGACGTTTGGCTCGGCCTGCGAATCGGTAACCCGGAGCAAGCAGCGAAAACTACTGGCCAGCGCCCAGTTCTACCTGCAGCAACACCCGACCGATGCACCCTGCCGCTTTGATATCATAGGGATCACGGGGGACAATGCCGGCGCCCGGATCGAGTGGCTCAAGGATGCCTTCCAGGCCAACTGAACCCCATTCCTTCCAGTGGCGGCTGGATAACCCCAGGCAGGTTCGAAGAATTCGTAGAGATCATGAGTGAGGCGGGTCGATTGCAACTTACAGCGCGCATCAAGAGGCTGTTCAACGACAGCATTCAGACCAAGATCGAAAGCCTGCCGCTGCTAACCCAGCCCATCGAACAGGCGGCCGGACTGATCGTCTCGCACCTCGTCAATGGCGGCAAACTGCTAAGCTGTGGTAACGGCGGCTCGGCGGGTGACGCCCAGCACTTCTCCTCGGAGATGATCAACCGCTTCGAACAGGAACGACCCGGGCTGCCGGCCGTGGCCCTGACTACAGACAGCTCGACCCTGACCTCGATCGCCAACGACTACGACTTCGCCAGGGTATTCGCCCGCCAGATCGAGGCCCTGGGCCAACCCAACGACCTGCTGCTGGCAATCTCAACCAGCGGCCGGTCCGCCAACATCAACGCCGCCATCGAGGCCGCCCACGGGCGTGAGATGGGGGTGGTGGCCCTGACCGGACGCGACGGGGGTGATGCGGCGAAACTCCTGTGGCCGAACGATGTCGAATTGCGGGTTCCTGCCGACTCCACTGCACGCATCCAGGAGGTCCACCTGCTGATCATTCACTGCCTCTGCGACCTGGTGGATATGCAGCTGCTGGGACACCCAGGATAACCCAACCGAATGACCACACCATCGACCATAGCGAGAAACCCAATGAACAGACTCCTAGTAACCGCCCTCTCCCTGCTGCTCTCTGGCAGCCTCCTGCAGGGCTGTGCCGGCGTGGTGGTGGGAGGCGCCGCGGTCACCGCAACCGCAGTGCACGACCGTCGCACCCTCGGGGTCTTCATCGAGGACCAGACGATCGAATTCAAGGCGGCGGACAGGCTCGCCAGCGACCCCGAGATCAAGGCGAACAGCCATATCAATGTCACCAGTTACAACATGGTGGTGCTGCTGACCGGTCAGACCTCCAACGAGGAACTCAGACACAGGGCCGAGCAACTGGTGGCAGGGGTCGAGCGGGTGCGCCGGGTGGTCAATGAAGTCGAGATCGGTAGTATCGCCTCCCTGGGGGAACGGACCCGTGACGCCGGACTGGTGGCGGAGATCAAATTCAAGCTGACCGGGATCGATCTGCCCGACTTCGACCCCTTGCGTGTCAAGGTGGTGGTGGAACGGGGCGTAGTCTATCTCATGGGCCTGCTGACCCATAAGGAAGCGGATGCGGTCACCGACCTGGTGCGCCATGTAAGCGGTGTGCGGCGCGTGGTCAAGGTATTCGAGTACTACTGATCCGGGCTTGAACTTGTCCCCTCCTTCGCTCCCCAAGGCCATACGCCGGGCCCTGGCCGATATCGTCGGCCGGGATGCCCTGCTCACGGAAGTGGTGGACTGCCTCCCCTACGGCTATGACAACAGCCGCCTGCAGGCGCAACCTCAGGCGGTGGTCTTCGCCAGCGAACACGCCCAGGTGGAGGGTGTAATCCGCCTGTGTAACGAGCAGAGGATCAATCTGATCCCCCGCGGCACCGGCACCGGTACCACCGGTGCCACCGTCCCCCTGACGGGAGGGATCATCCTCTCGCTGGAGCGCATGCGGCGGATCCTCGAGATCGACCCGGGCAACCGCCTGGCCCGGGTGGAGCCGGGGGTCATCAATCAGACCCTGCAAGAGGTGCTGGCCGAACAGGGTTTTTTCTGGCCCCCGGACCCCACCAGCGCCCCGATCTGTACCATTGGTGGCAACCTGGCCTATAACTCCGCCGGACCCAGGGCGGTGAAATACGGCACCCCCCGGGAGAATACCCTCGGACTCAAGGTGGTGACCGGCGGTGGCGAGACCCTGCATACTGGGGTGCGCACCACCAAGGGGGTGGTGGGTTATGACCTCACCCGTCTGCTGATCGGCTCTGAGGGCAGCCTCGGCATCGTCACCGAGGCGACCCTCAAGCTGACCCCTTTGGCGGAGAGCAGGCGCACCCTGCGCGCCAGTTACCGTGACATCCACAGCGCCGCCCGAGCGGTCTCGGCCATCATGGCGCAACCGACAACCCCCTGCGCCCTGGAGTTCATGGACGCCACCGCCCTGGCCATGGTGCGAGACTACGCCGGGCTGCCCCTGGCCGACGGGATAGGCGCCCTGCTGATGATCGAAGTAGATGGGCCAGCGCACAGTATCGATGCCGAGGCCGCCAGCGTCGCCGAGGCGGCGGCGGTGGGTGGCCTGCTGGAGATCCATACCGCCCGCGACCAACTGGAGGTAAAGGCCCTGTGGAAGACCCGCAAGGCCCTCTCTCCCGCACTGCGCAATCTGGCACCGAAGAAGATCAACGAAGACGTGGTGGTACCCGTCTCCCGCATACCCGAGCTGGTCGAAGGGCTCGACAGCCTCTCCCAGGCCTCCGGTATCACCATCGTAAACTTCGGACATGCCGGCAACGGCAATCTGCATGTCAACCTGCTGCTGGATCCAGACGACAAGAACCAGTTGCGCAGTGGAGAGGCCTGTCTCAGCCAGCTCTTCGACCTGGTACTCGAGCTCGATGGCACCCTCTCCGGTGAGCATGGCATCGGTCTAGTCAAGCGGGCGTTCGTAGGGCGTGAGATCGACCCCGTGGCCCTGGCCCTGATGCGCCAGATCAAACAGCAGTTCGACCCCCGTCAGATCCTCAATCCAGGAAAGCTGTTCCCCTCCAGCTGAAGCCAGTGTGAACTGGGTTACGAATCCCCATCCCTGCGGCTGAAAGAGGGTGTAGACCTCCCCCGCCTGGCCGCCATCTGTGACTGCAATTCCACAGCCGCGCGCAGCCAGGAGGAACTCCATGCAACCGTCGAACTGCAAGACCCTGATCGCCTTCCTATTCGGCATGATCATTCTGGTACCCAGCGCGTTCGCTGGGGAACGGCGGTTGACCCAGGACGACCAGGGTTTCTGCACCAGCCTCCCCTATTTGGAGAGGGCGGAATTGAGCCAGCATCTCGAGGCGGTCCAGCTGCGCCTGAAGGCCAGGCAGGCCAACCTGACCGAGCAGGTGAACAGCCAGCACTTCGGGATAAAGGACCTGATCATTACCCTGGCGGTGCCGGGCGGGTCCCTATACGCTATCGTCAAACACAAGATCCAGCTCGACCGACGCAAGGAGCTGACCCAGGTCACCGAGGAGATCGATCGCCTCTCCATCGACCTCCTGGCGTTCGAGGGTGCCGCCCCGGACGTACGGATCGCCAGAAACTCGCCCTGATTTTACTCTGTCAGATGACAAATCTGCATTGAAACCTGGCCTGACACCTGCCTAGCCCGACAGAGTAAAACTCAAGCCCCGCGCCATTTAGTGTGGAAATACATCAGGGGTTTCCCTGACCGTGGCTTTCGAAAGGGTTTGGCGGGGTCTTTGGGTGAGTGTATGCAGCAGGGATGCTGCATTCAAGCCTACAGGGATGTATCCACGGCGTCTCACCCAAAGACCCTGGCAAACCCTCGACCAATGAGGATATTGCGTACCAACGCACGGATTCAGGTTTTCCATGATCTGGGGTGTGCCCCCCTCATGAGGGTTAGCGCTGAAGCGACCTCCGATTCGGGTTAAAGTCGCACCCTGGGTCGCCGATACGGGAAGCAATTGTCCCTGATCAAGGGCCATTTGGCCGTGGTAAGGCCAGGGAATCCTCCCCTCTACAACCTCGAACAACGTCAAGGAACGCATCGTGAACAAGCCGAATCCAATGCTATTGCTGGTTCTTCTCCTGCTGCCCGGCCTGGGCATGGCGGCGGAACAGGGGCAGGTCCTGGACCTGACCGGGCACTGGGTGGGCCTTACCGCTATCGCCATCTTTCTCCTGGCCTATGCCTTGGTGATGGCCGAAGAGTTCACCCATCTGCGCAAGTCCAAGCCAGTGATCCTCGCCGCTGGCATCATATGGGCGCTGGTGGCCTGGTTCTACGGCACCCAGGGAAACACCCATGCGGCGGAAGAGGCGGTGCGCCACAACCTGTTGGAGTATGCCGAACTCATGCTCTTTCTGCTGGTGGCCATGACCTATATCAACGCCATGGATGAGCGCAATGTTTTCGAGGCCCTGCGCAGCTGGCTGGTACACAAGGGGTTTGGCCTTCGCCAACTCTTCTGGATCACCGGAAGCCTGGCCTTCTTCATCTCTCCAGTCGCCGACAATCTGACCACCGCACTGCTGATGTGCGCCGTGGTCTTGGCGGTGGGCGGCAGCAACAACAAATTCATTTTGCTGGCCTGTATCAACATCGTCGTCGCCGCCAACGCCGGTGGCGCCTTCAGCCCGTTCGGCGATATCACCACCCTGATGGTCTGGCAGAAGGCCATCCCCACCCCCCAGGGAACGGTGGATTTCTGGTCGTTCTTCTCCCTCTTCATCCCCTCGCTGGTGAACTGGCTGGTACCGGCCGCCATTATCTATTTCGCGGTACCCAACGAACAGCCCCAGGGTGGTGGGGAAGGAATGTCAATGAAGCGGGGGGCGGTCCGCATCATCCTGCTGTTCCTCGCCACCATCGTGACCGCGGTCAGTTTCCACAACTTTCTGCATTTGCCACCGGTCATCGGCATGCTCACCGGCCTGGCCTACCTGCAGTTCTTCGGCTACTACCTGAAAAAGACCCTGCGTCGGGAACGGATGAGCACGGAGAATACCCTGAAAGAACAGGAGCACAATACCCGGCTGGGCGACCCCATGGGCTTCGACGTGTTCCATCGCATGGCCCGTGCGGAATGGGACACCCTGCTTTTTTTCTACGGTGTGGTGCTCTGCGTCGGTGGCCTCGGCTTCATCGGTTACCTGACCCTGGCTTCGGAGGCGATGTACAGCCAGTGGGGCAATCTCATGGGTCTTGGTGCCGGCATGAACGCCACACCGGCCAATGTGACGGTGGGTCTGCTTTCCTCCATCGTGGACAATATTCCGGTGATGTTCGCGGTCCTCAGCATGATGCCCGACATGTCCCAGGGGCAGTGGTTGCTGGTGACCTTGACGGCCGGGGTCGGCGGCTCCCTGCTCTCCATCGGCTCCGCCGCGGGTGTGGCCCTGATGGGTCAGGCCAGGGGCAAGTACACCTTTTTCGGCCACCTCAAGTGGACTCCCGTGATCGCCCTGGGATATGCCGCCAGTATCCTCACCCACATGTGGCTCAATTCCGCTCTCTTCTAGATGAGGCTCAGCAGACCCCAACCACGGTTGGTGAGCGGGGCCTCGTTTATCGAACACTGACCACTTCAACGGCAGTCGCCCGGCCTGGGTTCCTTGCGGGAGGGAATCCGTTATATTAGC
>Ga0114931_10002566_pt1 | contig 23069 bp, 24 predicted proteins | sample 2SBtaG_FD_89579 | JGI IMG/M metagenome (GOLD analysis project Ga0114931, IMG submission 89579) | Deep subsurface microbial communities from Kolumbo volcano to uncover new lineages of life (NeLLi) - 2SBTROV14_V59a metaG | ecosystem: Environmental > Aquatic > Marine > Volcanic | place: Kolumbo... | reverse complement strand
TCCTCGTCGACGCGGGGTTCTCGCAGGGACGCAACGGGGCCGTCGTTGGTACCCGCGGCACTCTGGGGTGTCAATCCGCACACCGGGCGCCCTATCGTCCGTCCATGCCTTCCGAAGACCTCCGCTTCGATCTCGACGCCGACGGCGTGGCCACGCTCACGCTGGACCGGCCGGACCGCCTGAACGCGTTCTCGGGCGCGATGGGCGAGGCCCTCTCGGCCGCCTACCGCCGCTGCGACGAAGACGACGCCGTGCGCGCCGTGGTCCTGACCGGCGCGGGCCGCGCCTTCTGCGCCGGAGCGGACATGAGCGATGCCGCCGCCACCTTCGACCTGTCGGGTACCTCACGGGGCGATTTCAGCGCCGCCGCGATCGACTTCCCGGCCTTCCGCGTCCGTAAGCTCGTGGTCGCGGCCGTGAACGGACACGCGATCGGACTGGGGATGACCCTGGCCATGCAGTGCGACCTCCGCGTCTTTGCGCGCGAGGGAAGGTACGGGATCGTCCAGGTCCGGCGCGGGGTGATGCCCGACGCCCACGCCCACATGACGGTCCTGCGCGCCGTCGGCATGGCTCGCGCGGCCGAGCTCCTGTTGACGGGCAAGACCTTCCGCGGCGACGAGATCGAAGCCCTGGGCGTCGCGAACCGGGTGCTGCCCGCGGACGAGGTGCTGTCCGCGGCCCGCGAAACGGCCCGCGACGTGGCCCGGAACGCAGCGCCGCTCTCGGTCGCCGTCTCGAAGCGGCTGCTCTGGGAGGCCCCGCTCCTCTCGCCGGAAGCCATCGAACGCAAGGAGACCGCGCTCCACCTGCACCTGATGACGAGATCCGACGCGATCGAGGGGCCGATGGCGTTCGCCGAGAAGCGCGACCCGGACTGGAAGCAATTCGTCGGCACCGACTGGCCGGAGTGGCCCGAGTGAGCCGGAGCGCCTAACGAAGGCGCTGCAGCGCCTCGACCGCGTCGAGGGTCGCGTCGACCCGGGACACCCCTTCGGCAGTCCAGGCGCCGTCCTGCTCCTGTGCCGTGACCAGGGCCGTCACCAGTTCCGGCGGCTCCAGCCGCGCGCCCGGGAGCGCGCGGGCCCGGGACCGGCAGAAGACGCGCGCGACCGACACCGGATCGAAGGCCTGCATCCGGAAGCCCCGTTCGAGTTCGCGTCCGCACCACTGGAGCACCTCGTCACCGGTGTCCGTGGTATCCGACGAGAACGAGGTCAGGAGCTGGAGGTAGGCCAGGATCGGCGCGTAGCTGGGCCCCTGCACCCGCTCCACCGACCAGTGCGAGAGCAGGAAGGCCTCGGCCGCGCGCAGTGCCCGGGGACGCGCGAACGGGCTCTTGGCCAGGAAGCCCGCGATGGCTCCGGTGCGGACGATGCGATCGTCTGGCGGGTCCGAGGGTGCGCCCCAGCCGCCGTCTCCGGCCTGCAGACGGGAGAGCAGCTGGATCGCGGCCTCCGGGACCGGGTGGTCCAGCAGCCCCAGTCCATCGAGGTAGCCGAGCGCGCGCAAGGTCGGCGTCAGCGCCTCGGGCGACTCGTCCCGGCGCCATTCGCGGATCGAGCCGTCGGGCTCCTGCAACCGCTCGAGCGCCGCGAACAGTGCACCCGCGTCCCGCTCGCGCAGCAGGGTCTCGAAATGCAAGCGCTCGATCTCGTGCGCGCCGATCGCGAGGAACCCGCCCGCGCGCGCGAACACCGCGTCGAGTCCGCTCACGCCCCGCCCCGGGGCGAACCCGCCGCGCGCAGACGCGGCGGCGGCGTGAGGGACGGGCGATCGCCGGGGTCGGGGGGTCGGAGCATCCGGGGAGCGTAGCGACCGGGGGCCGCCGCGAGGTCCGGCGCGCGCCGATCGAACCGATAGACTCGGCACCGATGTCCGACCCCGCGGATCCCACGCACGACCCGGCGCGTGCACCGACGCCGACGAACCGGCTCGCCTCGGAGACGAGCCTCTACCTGCGCCAGCACATGCACGACCCGGTCGACTGGCATCCCTGGGGCGAGGAAGCCCGGGCCCGGGCGAAGACCGAGGACAAGCCCCTGCTGGTGTCCATCGGCTACAGCGCGTGCCACTGGTGCCACGTGATGGAGCACGAGTCTTTCGAGGATCCGGTGACCGCGGCGCTGATGAACGAGTGCTTCGTGTGCATCAAGGTGGACCGGGAGGAACGCCCCGACGTCGACCAGCTCTACATGGACGCGGTGGTCCGGATGCAGGGACACGGCGGGTGGCCCCTGACCCTCTTCTGCCGTGCCGACGGCACGCCCTTCTACGGCGGCACCTACTATCCGCCGGAGCCGCGTCACGGACTTCCCTCCTTCCGCGACGTCCTCCGCTCGCTCCACACGGCCTGGCGGGAGCGCCGCGGTGAGGTCGACGAAGCGGCCGCGCGCATCCTCGAAGCCCTGGCCGCGCGCCCCGTCGGCGTGGCGAAGGAACTGCCGGGACGGGCGCTGCTCGGCCGCGCGGCCGAATCCCTGCTGCACAGCGCCGACCACGGCCACGGCGGCTTCGGCGGCGGACCCAAGTTTCCGACGCCGACCAACCTCGAACTGCTGTTGGCCGGTTGCGACCTGCTCTCGGCGCGCCCGGCGGGCGACGCGCTCGCGCACCTCGTCTTCACCTGCCGCCAGATGGCGGGCCGCGGGCTCTACGACCCGCTCGGCGGCGGCTTCCACCGCTACTGCGTCGACGGACACTGGGGTGTCCCGCACTTCGAGAAGATGCTCTACGACCAGGGCCAACTGCTGAAGGTCTATGCCGACGTGTGGCGGCGGACCGGCGAGACCGAAGACGACCTGGTCTGGCCGATCCGCGAGACCGCGGACTACCTCGCGGCCGAGATGACGGCGCCCGAGGGCGGCTTCTTCGCGAGCCAGGATGCGGACAGCGAAGGCGTCGAGGGGCGCTTCTACGTGTGGACGCCGGAAGAGGTCGTGGCCGTGTTGGGCGCCGAGTCCGGCGCCGCGTTCAACGACGCGTACGGGGTGAAACCCGGGGGCAACTTCGAGGGGCGAACCGTGCTCTGGGACGTGGCGCGAGGGCCGCACGCGGCCCTGTCGGAGGAGCGCCGCCGGCTCCATGCCGCGCGCGCGGAGCGTGTGGCGCCGGCCACCGACACGAAACGCGTGTTGTCGTGGAACGCGCTCGCGATCTCGGGACTCGCCTACGCCGGAAGCGTGCTCGATGCGCCGGGCCTCGTCGCGCAGGCCGAAGCCGCCGCCGGCTTCGTCGTCCGCCACCTGCGGCGGGAGGGCGGCGGCTGGTGGCGCATCCATGCCGAGGGCCGGGCCAAGGTGCCGGCGTTCCTCGACGACCTCTCCAGCTGGCTCGCCGCATGCCTCGACCTGCACCGCGCCGGTGCGGGTCCGGTCTGGCTCGAGCGCGCCCTCGACGCCGCGGACGAAATCCAGGCGCGCTTCTTCGACGACGACGAAAGCGACTTCTTCCTGACGCCGATGGACGGGGAGCGCCTCGCGCATCGGCCGCGTTCGGACCACGACGGCGCCACGCCGGACGCGGGCGGTCTGGCCACGCTCGGACTCGTACGCGCCGCGCATCTGGCGGGTCGCGACGACTTCGCGCGCACGGCGGAGCGCGTGTTGCGCACCCACGCGTTCGCGCTCGAACGCGCTCCGACCGGCGCGCCGACGATGCTGCGCGCGGCCGCCTGGGCGGAGCGGCCCCCGGCGACCGCGGTGATCGTGGGGCCCCCGGACGATCCCGCCACGCGGGCGCTGGCGCTGCGGGCGCGGCGGCTGCTGGCGCCGGAGGAAGCCGTCGTCGCGGTCGCGCCGGGAGAAGGAGCAGGCGCGGTCGCTGCGAGCTGGCTCGAGGGACGGACCGCGATCCGGGGCCGGCCGACGGCCTATGTGTGTCAGGGGACGACCTGCTCGCTCCCGACGACGGATCCAGCCGATCTGGCGCGGCCCGCAGACGGCGCGCGACCGTAGGGCCGCCCGGCGGCGCGGGGAGCGGTCGGCTATTCGTCCCGGGCCATGGGCATCCTCGAGGGCTTCCAGACCGCGCTCGGCCTGATCGCGGCCGGCGACCGCGAACTGCTCGGCGTCGTCGCGCTGTCCTTGCGGGTCACGGGGACGGCCCTGGTCGGATCCGCCCTCGTCGGGCTGCCGCTCGGAGCCGCGATGGGGGTCTTCCGGTTTCCGGGGCGCCGCCTCGTCGTGACGCTGGTGAACGCGTTGATGGGGCTTCCGCCCGTGGTCGTCGGACTCGCCGTGTACCTCCTGCTCTCGCGCGAGGGACCGTTCGCGACGCTGGGCCTGCTCTTCACGCCCGAAGCGATGATGGTGGCGCAGACGGCGCTGATCCTTCCGATCGTCGTCGCGCTGACGACACAGACGGTCGAGGACCTCTGGGGCGAATACGGAGACCAGCTGCGTTCGCTCGGCGCGACGCGCGTGCGCGCGCTTCCGACGCTGCTGTTCGAGGGCCGCGCGGCGGTGGTCACGGTGCTGCTGGCCGGTCTCGGGCGCGCGCTCGCCGAGGTCGGAGCCGTGCAGATCGTGGGCGGGAACATCCGCGGCATCACGCGGACGATGACGACCACGATCGCGCTCGAAACGAGCCGCGGCGACCTGGCGCTGGCGATGGGCCTCGGTCTCGTGCTGATGGGCCTCGCGGTCGTCATCAACGGCGGGGCCGAGCTGCTGCGCGGGAGGGCGGCCCTTGTCCGGACCTGAGCCCGCCTCGGTACGCGGAGACGCGCTGCTCCCGCTGCGGTTCGACGGCGTCGGTCTCCGTCGCGGCCGCGCCACGCTGCTCGACGGTCTAACCTTCCGCCTCGACGCGGGGCCGATCACGGCGATCCTGGGCCCCAACGGGGCCGGCAAGACCACGGTGCTTCGCCTCGCGCACGGCTTGATCGCACCGACGTCCGGGAGGATCGAATGGCGCGGAGGTGCGGTGCGCGCGCGGCGGCAGAGCGCGCTGCTGTTTCAACACCCGGTTCTCCTGCGCCGCTCCGCGTCCGCGAACGTGCGCTACGCCCTCGCCCTCCACGGCGTGCCGCGGACGGTCCGGGCCGAGCGCGCGCAGGCCGCGCTCGCGGCGATGGGGCTCGAGGCATTCGCCGGACGTCCGGCGCGCGAACTCTCCGGGGGCGAGCAACAGCGGCTCGCGCTCGCGCGCGCGCGATCGCTGCGGCCGACCGTGCTCTTCCTCGACGAGCCCGCGGCGGCCCTGGATCCCGCGGCGATGCGGGAACTCGAGACCGCGATCCTGCGGCTCCGCGACGAGGGCACCAAGGTCGTCTTCACCACCCACGACCTCGACCAGGCGCGCCGGATGGCGGACGAGGTACTGCTGCTCCATCGGGGACACCTGGTCGAACGCTCCGCGGCGGCCGCCTTCTTCTCCGGCCCCCGCACCGACGAGGGCCGGCGCTTCCTCGAAAGGACCCTCCACTCATGACCCGACACCTCCTCTGGCTGCTCCTCGCATCCACGACGATCTCCCTCGTCGGCTGTGGCGCCGATCCGGAAGCCGCGACCGGCGATGCGGAGCGGTTCATCACCCTCGGCTCGACGACGTCGACGCGCGACTCGGGCCTGCTCGACCACCTGGATCCGCTGTTCGAGGCCGATACCGGCATCTCGGTGCGCGTGATCGCAGCCGGCACGGGCCGCGCGCTCGAGATGGGCCGGCGCGGGGACGTCGACGTCCTGCTCGTCCACCATCGGCCGTCCGAGGACGCCTTCGTCGCGGCCGGCGACGCCCCCTACCGACGCGACGTGATGTACAACGACTTCGTGATCGTGGGGCCCCCGGACGACCCGGCCGGCGTCCGCGGCGCGGCCACCGCCACCGCGGCCCTCGAGGCCATCGCGGACACGGACGCGCTGTTCCTGTCGCGCGGCGACGATTCCGGAACCCACAAGGCGGAACTGGCGCTGTGGGCCGCGGCCGGGCGGAGCGCGGGCGAACGGGGCGACGGCTACCGGGAATCCGGAAGCGGGATGGGGGCGACCCTGAACACGGCCAGCGAGCTCGGCGCCTACACCCTGACCGACCGCGGCACCTGGCTGTCGTTCCGGAACCGCGGACACCTGGAGCTGTTGCTAGAAGGCGACCCGCCGCTCCGGAATCCCTACGGCGTGCTGCCGATCTCGCCGACCAAGCACCCGCACGTCAAGTTCGCGGACGCCGAGGCCTACGTGGACTGGTTGGTCTCGCCGACGGGACAGGCCGCGATCGCGGCGTTCCGGGTCGGCGGCGAGCCCCTCTTCTTCGCGAACGCCGCGCAAGCGAAACCGGCGGCCGCGGACTAACGTTCGATCGGAGTCGGGTCCCGGCAGAGGTCCTTGGTCAGGTTCTTGTGGTGGGCCTCGAGGGTCCCGCCGCCGATCTCGAGGAGCTTGGCGTCGCGCCACAGGCGCTCGACCACGTTCTCGCCCATGTAGCCCTGGCCGCCCAGCACCTGGATGGCGGCATCGCACGCGTGCTTGGCCATCTGGCTGGCGAATAGCTTCGCCGCGTCCGCGTCGACGCGCTGGCCCGTCGCGCCCAGGTCGATCCGGCGGGCGGTGTCGTAGGTGAGGAGTTCGGCGGCCCGCCAGGCCGCGAAGTGCTCGGCGATGTAGCGCTGGATCTGCCCGTGGTCGCGGAGGGGGACGCCGAACGCGCGCCGCTCGTTCGCGTAGCCGACCATGGTCCGGAGGGCGCGCCGGCCGATCCCCACCGACATCGCCGCGAGCGTCAGCCGCTCGATCTCGAGGTTCCGCATCATCTGCAGCGTGCCCTGGCCTTCCTCCCCGAGGCGATGGGAGGCGGGGACGCGGACCGCGTCGAAGACCAGTTCGGCGGTGAACGACGCGCGCATGCCGAGCTTGTCCGTCCATTTCTGGCCGAGCCGGAACCCCTCCATCCCCCTCTCGACCAGGAAGCTCGAGATCTCGCGCTCGCCCGTGGCGGCGTAGACGACGAAGGCGTCGCCGAGCGTGGTCTCGTCCACGCCCCCGTTGGTGATGAAGGTCTTGGTGCCGTCGAGCACGTATCGGTCGCCGTCGCGGACGGCGCGGGTGCGCATCGCGAGCACGTCGGTCCCGACTTCGGGCTCGGTCATGCACAGCCCGCCCACGATCTCGCCGCTGGCCGCCTTGGGCAGGATCCTGGCCTTGATCTCGGCGCTCGCGTTCACGGCCACGTTCTGGGCGAAGAGGATCGCGTGGGCCAGCACCGCGAGCGCGAACCCGGGGTCCGCGGTCGACAACTCGTCGTAGACCAGGCAGGCCGCGGTCGCATCGAGGCCGGCGCCGCCGTGGGCCTCGGGAAGCGTCACCCCGAGCAGCCCGAGCTTTCCGGCCTGGTCGAAGAGGGGCCGATTGAATCGCTCGGTCCGGTCGAAGGCCGCGGCCTGCGGCTCCACCTCGCGCTGGACGAACGCGCGCAGCGTCTCCACGAGCAGCCCGTGCTCGGGCGTGGGTGTCCGGAGGTCGAGGGAGCGGAAGTCGGCTTCGGTCATCGGTGCCTCTCGGTTGGTTGCTTGCGGCCGTCGGGGTCCGGCTTCCGGGGCCGCGAGGAGGAAGGCATCGGCCCGGGCAGCGGGGTCCTGCATCGCCGGAAGACCCGCGGCGTCAGACGGCGGCCACAATGGTACCCTCCGCCACACGGGGGACACGCAACACGCCCCCAGGAGGAATCTGCCGTGAAGCGCATCCGCTCGAGTCTCGTCCTGGTCCTGATCTTCCTGACGCAGTCGGCCTGCATCGTGATCGAGGATGGCGAAGTCGGCATCTCGAAGAGCTTCGGAAAGTTCGCAGACGAGCCGGTCCCGCAGGGCGTCGCCTTCGTGGCGCCGATCGCACGCCAGATCGAGACGTGGAACGTCAAGCTCCAGGAACAGAAGGAGACGGCCACGGTCCCCTCGTCCGAGGGACTGATCGTCGGGCTCGACACCTCGCTGCTCTTCCGGATCGAGGCCGACAAGGCTCCGGAGTTGCGGAAGACCGTGGGCCGCGAGCAGGACGTGATGCGCCAGCTCATCGTCGCCTATTTCCGGAACTCGCTCCGCGACGTCGTGGCCGGTTATCCGGTCAAGAACATCTATTCGGAAACCGGCCGCAAGGAGATCGCGCAGCGTATCAAGGAGTTCCTGGCCGAGAACCTGGGGCCGCGCGGCATCACGATCGAGGACGTGTTGCTACGCGACGTGCAGCTTCCGCAGCGCTTCCGCGAGAGCATCGAGGCCAAGCTCACGGCCGAGCAACGCGTGCAGCAGAAGCAGTTCGAGCTCGACCAGGCGAGGAAGGAGGCCGAGATCGAGGTCGCGCGCGCCGAAGGCGCCGCCCAGGCCCAGCGCATCATTCGCGAGACCCTGTCGGATTCCTACCTGCAGTACCTGTGGATCCGGACGCTGAACGACAACCCGAACGTGATCTACGTCGCCACCGAGGCCAACCTGCCCATCTTCAAGGGGGTCGGCGGGCCCCGGAAGTAGCCCGGACGCGACGCCGCCTGGCCGATCGGAATGCCGGATCCAGGCTAGAGGACGTTCTTCTCGACGAAGATCTGGATCGAGCGGCGGTGGCCCGGTGTCGTGCGCTGGAAGACCAGGCCGGTATCCGGCAGGAGTTGATAGGTCGGCTCCGCATCGGTCTCGACCCGCCCGAGGCGCGGGAGGTCGAACGAGATCCGGAGCGGCGTGTCCATCGCCAACGGCTCGTCCGAGCGGACGAGGCAGCCGTTCTCGGAAAGGGAGCGCAGCGAGGCCTCCCACGCGTGGTCCTTCTGCGAGATCCGGACCGTGATCGAGGTGGGCACGCGCAGGCACGAACGCGGCTTCTCCTCGAGCGCCTGTTGCAGGACGCGATAGAGCTCGTGGAGCCCTGCCGGCATCGGGATCCCGCCGATCACGCGCGGATCGCTGGAGCGAACGCCCCCACGGCCCGTGAGCAGCACGAGCGGGAGACGGGCGAAATCGGCGTCCTGCGGCAGGTCGTCGATGCGGCGCTCGTCCACCAGCGCGAGCTCGGGCCGGTGAGCCAGCAGCTTCGGATCCTCCACCCAGTCGTCCAGCGGCACGATCGTGTACCCCAGCCGCGAGAGGATCGGGCGCGCCATCGGGACGTAGGCATTCTCGCGGGCGAGCGAGACGATCCAGCGACGCCTCTCCCCGCTCGCGAGCGGACGCTTCGGCTCGTCGGGCATGCGGCCCTTATCGGCGCGTACGCGAACGGGGTTGAGCCGGGATGCCGGGGGATCCCCGCACCCTGTCGCTGGCCCGCGATCGGTAGCAGGCGGCGAAGACGGAGGGGTTTCCTAAGCTTTCGGGCGTGGGTGAGAGACGGCAGCTGGCAGCCTGGCTGGTCGGGCGACGGGGGACCATCGAGCGATCGATGGTGGCCGCGCTCGGCCGGAAGCCCGCGGGCGCGTCGCCCGAGGCCGAGTGCCTGCGCCGCTTCCGGGCCTTCGTGCTGCTCTCGCTGAACGGGGGCCGTGCCGAGCCGGCCCTCGACGGGCTGCGCACCTCGTATCCGCGTGCCGCGCGCGCGCTCCAGGCCTGGGTCGAGGCTGCGGTCGGGGTCGCGGGCCCCGGCGGGCCGGCCGTTCGCGACGCCCTCGAACCCCTCCGCGAGCGCTTCCAACTCGCGCTGCGCTCGACCGCCACCGCGCGCCGGGCGAGCGGCGCGCCGCGCGCGAGCCGGCGACGCGCGGTCAGCGCCGCAATCGACCGCGTGGCCGAGGCCTTCCTCGCCGTGGACTCGGATACCGGGACGATCGAGGACGCCAACCCCGCGGCCGGCGCCCTGCTGGGTGCGAACCGCGATGCGCTGCTCGGATCCGAGGCCATCGGCTTCGTGCCGAAGGAGGAACGCGAGGCCTGGTGGACCGAACTCGAGGCGATCTCGGAAGGCGGCGACGGCCGTGCCTTCCGCACCGCGGTGTCGGACGGCCGGGGGGGCCGCGTCGCGGTCGACGCCAGCGTCACGCGATTTTCGTCCCGCCGGCGCACGCTGGCGCTGTTCGTCGCGCGACCGGTCTCGTCGCGTCGTTAGTCACCGGTCAGTCGCCAGCGGAGAGGTGGGCTTTCAGGAATGGAACCAGCCGCGACCAGGCGTCGCGCGCCGCGTCTTCGACGTACATCGCCGGCCTCGCGTCGTTCATGAACGCGTGACCGGCCCCTTCGTAGACGTGGACCTCCCCGTCCTTCCCGGCCGCGCGCAGGGCGTCGCGCAGGGCATCGACATCGGCCAGCGGAATGATCGCGTCTTCGGCACCGTAGAAACCCAGCAACGGGCACGCGAGGTCGGCGACCGCATCGAGCGGCTGGCGGGGTTTGAGAGCCGGATCGAGCCCTTCCGCATAGCGAAGCATCCCGTAGAACGGGGCGCACGCCGAGAGCCCCGCGCAGCCGCAGGCGGCCAGCAGCGCGTACTGGCCCCCCATGCAGAAACCCGTGATGCCGACCCGGCGCTCCGCCACCGCCGGGTGGGCGGACAGATGCGCGATCGCCTCCTGCAACGTCTCGAGCACCAGCGGGTCCGGGAGGCGCGCGATCCAGGCCATCGCCTCGGACGGATCCGCGAACGCGCCCGTGCCAGTCTTGCGGTAGGGATCGACCGCCAATACGGCGAAGCCCTCGGCCGCGAGCCGACGCGCGAGGTCGCGGGGATGGTCCGCGAGGCCCCAGACGTCGGGCACCATCACCACCCCGGGCACCGGGCTCGTACCCGGAGCGCACAAGAAGCCGATCCCGGATTCTTCTTCCACGATGTCCTCCCGCCGGCGTCCCTGCGCGACTGAACGACGACCATAGACCGGCAACTCGCGTGCGCCACGAGCCAATGGCGAGTCCTCGCGGTGGGGCCTAGATTTCGGCGCCCGCACCCCCGACCCCGGCGTGAAGGAGTTCCCCTTGGCGGAAGAGACCGGACTGTTCATCGAGGACCTGACCCCGGGGCGTGCGGTCCCGGGCGGCCCGATTTCCGACGGGCTCGAGATCACGCCCGAGGCGTTCGAGGCCCGCTTCGGCCGCCTCTTCTGGCGCGCGGACGGGACGCTCGACCCGATCTACTTCAAGCTCGCCGCGTTCTGCAAGACGACGGCCGTGAGCGAGAACTCGCCCGCCAACCTGGGTGCCAAGAACGTCCGCTTCCACCGGGCGCCGACCTCGCTCGACGACGAGGCGAACACCACCGTGCTCGGCCGCAAGTTCCGCGAGTTCGGCGCGACCACGGGCGTCTGCCAGGTCCGCAGCACCATCGGACCGGCCGGCGGCCCGCCGACCCTGTCCTGGAGCCGGGAGTGCATCGTGAACGGGCGGGCCGGTTTCGCCTTCCCCGAAGACGGGACGCCGATGGACGACCGCGAGAAGATCGAGGTCGCGTTCGACCCCGGCGCGGTCCAGATCGCCAGCCAGGGACCCGGCGCCGTGCCCGATGGCGCCCTCGGCGCCGAGGACTTCCGGGCCGGCGACACGATCCCGACCGGGCGCATCAGCGTGCTGCACCCGGACGAGATCTTCTGGATCACGCGGGGCCTCGGAAACCGGGCCAAGACCCACTACACCCGCGACTCGGGCTACATCGTCTGGGGCCTGCTGACGCTGCTCTACGGAGTCTGGAACTACGCTCCGCAGCTGCGCGGGTGCCAACTGCTCGGACTCGACGTCGCGAAGCACACCGCCCCCGTCTACCTGACCGAGCAGTTGCGCGAGGAGGAGCACCGGACGACGTCGGCGCCGCCCGCACCGGAGTTCCTGTCCTCGACCCTGGCCGTGCGGGAGGTCGAGGATCTCCCCGGGCGCCCGGGGGCAAAGCTCGTGACGGCGGCCCTCGACGTGCACGACAACGTGAACGAGATCGGGCGCGCCGAATACGCGCGCCAGAAGGCGACGAAGGCCCTCGGCGGAATCGACGAGGACGGACGGCTCCACGTCGGCGACTACGTGCTTCGCCTCGCCGCCTTCCCGAGAAGCTAGTCGGTGCGGATCCGCGTGCTCGCACTCGTCGCCACGGCCGGCCTCCTCGTCGGAGCGGCGCCGGCGCCGCTCCCCGACCTCGCGGAGTCGGACTGGGACGATCTCCGCGCGGGCGAGGTGGTCGTGCAGCAGGAGGCCGCACCGCCCGGCCACTACGTCGTCACGATGTCGGCCCTGCTGAGCGAGACGCCCGACGCCGTCTGGGACGTCGTCGTCGATTGCGCGCACTTCCAGGACTTCATGCCGCGCATGCGCGAGAGCGAGGCGTCCGAGACGCCGGCGGGCGATCGGCTCTGCCGCACCGTCAGCGACCTGCCGTTCCCGCTCAGCGACTTCGAATCCCAGGTCCTGAGCCGGACGCGCGAGGACCGCGACGGGACGCGCCACCGCTACTTCGAACAGGTGCCCGGCGACTGGTCCTTCGAGGAGAGCGTGGGCCACTGGGCCGTGATCCCGCTGGCCGACGGAGCGAACCGCACGCTGCTCCGCTATCGCATCGCCGTCGTGCCGCGGATCAAGCTCCCGAAGTTCATCGTCCGTGCGGCACAGGAGCGGACCGCGCCGGACATGTTCGCGGCGATCTCGGCGGAGGCGCGTCGACGGACCCGCCCATCGATCTCGTCCGCCATGCGAGCCGGGACCGAAGTTCCGCCGGACCACGGCGCGCGCTCGCCAGTCGCCGGCGTGTCTTCGCCAGTCGCCGGCGCGTCTTCGCCAGTCCCTGGCGCGACTTCGCCAGTCCCTGGCGCGGTTTCCGCCGCTCCTCCGATCGCCCCGTAGCGGCTCGCCCGTGGGCCCGGGTCAGGCGCCGACCGGAATCAACCCCTTCACCGCGTCGGGCATCTCGTCCGCGACGCGGACGATCGGGATCCCGGTCTGCGTGTTCTCGTGCATCTCGGCGTGCGCCCGCGGGAGATCGTCCCAGCCGTAGACCTCGCGATGGATCGTGGGTTTGAAGACGGAGCCGTAGAGTTCCGTCGCCGAGGCACAACCCTCCGCGGTCTCGTAGTGGGTGTGGTCGATCGTGACCTGCTTGACGCTCATCAGGGTCGAGTTGTAGTCGACGGTCTGCGAGAGCTGCCAACCGGCCGAGACGTTGACGCCCTCGCGCGCGGCCACGGCCAGACCGGCCGCGAAGCACGGGCCGCGTAGCATGTCGCACACGACGTGGAACTGCTCGCCGTCGGTCAGCCCGCGACAGTGCTTGCTGAAGGCGCGCACGTCGTCGCGGGTGGCGAATCGGTTGAACGCCTTCTGGTCGATCCCGACGATGCCGTGCTTCTCGAGCGCCGCGCGCCGCTCGGCACTCCCGGCACAGAGATAGGCGTCGTGCCCGTGCGCCTTCGCCAGCATCAGGAACAACTCGCCCACGCCGCCACCGAAGCTCAGGACGTTGAGCCGTGCCTTGCGCTCGACCGAGACCTTGAGCCGGTAGATCCCGGACGCGCGTCGCCACAGGTGATAGGCGGTGGGCGCGCGGAGCGGCAGCGCAGCGATCTCCCACAGGTTCAGTCCACAATCGAGCGGCGCCGGGATGATCTGCCACTGGTCCAGCACCGCCTCCTTGGCGTACCAGCCGGTCGACTCCTCGGCGTCGTAGCCGTAGATGCGCAGCGGGTAGCCGTACGGATCGGCGCCGCCGTTGCAGTGCGTGATCACGATGTCGCCGACCTGGAACTTCCTGACCCGGCTGCCGATCTCGAGCACCTCGCCGGTGGCGCTGTTGCCCGGGTAGATCCGGCCGCCGCGAGCGTCCGCGATGTTGACGGTGTCGGCCGTGATCGCGTGGTCGATGTTGTGCTCGGCCGAGACCGCGAGGACCTTCATCCGGACCTCGGTCGGCTTCAGCTCCGGCAGCTCGAGGGTGTCGAGGGTCAACACCCGGGCCACGTCGAACGGGTCTCCCGTCTCGTCCACGCGCTCCTGCTCGGCCGCGATCGCGTCGGTGGTGATCGAATAGGCGGGAACGGACGACATGGGGAGGCTCCTTCTTCGGGCGTGGAATCCTAGCGGCGCGGGCCGGATCCAGGGACCTCTTGACGGTGTACTGATCGGTACATATCCTAGTACCGATCGGTACAGCACCCGCGCCCTCCGACCGAGAAGGAAGCCATGTCCGCAACCCTCCCCGCTGCAGCCTCCGCCCCGGCCTCGTTTCCGGTGCGCGCACCCGCGTTCGACTTCGATGCGGACATCCCGCACCACTGGCTAGGCGGCAACGCGTTCGCCACGCAGGTGTTCAACGGCCTGAACCTGGTCTTTCCCGAAGGCGAGCGCTTCTTCATCCGCGCGGTCCGCGATTGCGCGCGCAGCGACCTGGACCCGGCGCTGCGGAGCGACATCCGCGCCTTCAACGGGCAGGAGGGCCGCCACGCCTACGAGCACGAGCGCTACTTCGACGTCCTCGAGGCCCAGGGCTACGAGATCCGGCCGTTCCTGCGGCGATTTGCGCGGTTCATCGCCTGGAGCAACCGCGTGGTGCCGGCGCCGCTCCGCCTCGCGATCACGGCCGGCGCCGAGCACTACACCGCGAGCTTCGGCGCCTTCGCGTTGCGGGATCCGCTGCTCGATGCCGCGCACCCGAGCATGCGCAAGCTCATCCTCTGGCACGCGACCGAGGAGGTGGAGCACAAGCACGTGGCGTTCGACGTGCTCCGGGCCACCCATCCGGGCGTCTGGCTGCGCCGGCTCGGCTACGCGCTCGCGACGCTCGAGCTCTTCGGCTTCTCGATCGCGGCGACCCGGATGCTGCTCGCGCAGGACCGGGCCGCGGGCCGGATCGACGACGAGACGCTGGCCCGCCACCGGGCCGAGCTCGAAGCGCGGCAGTCCGACGTGGCCGCTGCGATGAAGGAGCGGCTCCGGGCCTATTGGCGCCGCGACTTCCACCCGAGCGAAACCGACGAGCGGACGCTCGCATATGCGAGACTCGCCGAGGTCGGCATCCCGGCTTCCTAGATCGAGGTCCCATGGCCCGCCCCTCCTCCTCGCCCCGCCCGTCCGCGCCGGAAGCGTCGCGTGGGCGGCTCCTCGAGGCCGCGGTCGCGTTGTTCGGCGAGCGCGGATACGCCGCGACCGGCGTCGGCGCGATCTGCGAACGGGCCGGGATCGCGAGGACCGCGCTCTACCACCACTTCGGCAGCAAGGAGGGGCTCCTGGCCGAGGTCATCGAGCACGCCGGGACGGCCTGGATCGAACGGCTCCAGAAGCGCGTGTACCTCGAATCCGAGACCGAGGACCGGATCGCGGCCCTGCTCCGCGGCTGGATCGAAATCGCGCAGGAGTCGCCGAACCTGTGGCGCCTGCCCCTGGTCGCGCAACTCGAACAGGCCGGTCGGTCCGCCCGCGTCCGCGACGCCCTCGACCGCCTCTGGACCCGCGCCGAGCGGGCCCTGGCCGAGGGCATCGAGGACACGCTCGGGCGCCCCCTCGCGGATCTCGACCTGCTCGCGGGAACCGTGATCTGGGGGATGCAGGCGACGATGTTGCGCCAGACGACGCGTCCCGATCCCGCGCGGCTGGAGCGCGAACTCGCGGAACTCGCGCGGACGCTGAAACTGGCCGTCTGGATCCGCCTGCCCTACGACGTCCAGCGCGCGGTCCACGCACTGGATGCGCCGGAGGCGCCCTGAAGCCCGGACCTTGAAGGGGCTCCGGCGGGCGCCTACCGTGCGCCCTCCCCCGCATCGGAGCCCCCATGCGCTTCTACGAGTACGAATCCAAGGCGCTCTTCGCCCGTCACGGGCTGCCGCTCGGCCAGCGCCAGGTGGTGAATTCGGCCGAAGAGGCCCGCGCGGCGGCGAAGGCGATCGGCGGGCCCACCGTGATCAAGAGCCAGGTGCTCTCGGGCGGGCGGATGAAGGCCGGCGCGGTGAAGTTCGCCGAGACGCCCGAGGAGACGGCCGCGTGCTACGAGGCCGTGCTCCCGATCGTGGTGAACGGCGAGCGCGCGCGGTCGGTCCTGGTCGAGGAGAAGAGCGCGGTCGCGCACGAGTACTTCGTCTCGGTCACCTGGGACGGACGGCGCAAGCTGCCGGTCGTGCTGTTCAGCGACATGGGCGGGATCGACATCGAGGAGGTCGCCGAAACCCATCCCGAGCACCTCTCGCGCACCCACTTCTCGACGATCCTGCCGCTCTCGGAGCGGATCGCGAAGGAGGCGATCGGGGCCGTCGGCGTCACCGGCCCGGACCTGAACGGGCTGGTGCCGATCGTCTACCGGCTGATCCGGCTGTTCCTCGAGTACGACCTCACGCTGGCCGAGATCAACCCGCTCGCGAAGCTCGAGGACGGCCGCTTCCTGGTGCTCGACGGCCACCTCGACATGGAGGCGGAAGCACGCGGCGAGCACCGGGAGTTGCTGGCCGAGTTGGGGATCGGCGACGACGAGACGAGGCAGGCGCGACCACCGACCGGGTTCGAGATCGAGGGCGCGCGCATCAACGCGGTCGATCACCGCGGCGTCGCCGGGAACGTGGTCGAGTTCGACGGCAACCTGGGCCTGATCATCGGTGCCGGTGGCGGCTCGCTGACCCTCTTCGACGCCGTCCGCAAACAAGGCGGACAGCCGGCCAACTACTGCGAGATCGGCGGCAACCCGTCGATGAGCAAGGTCAAGAACCTGACCCGGCTGATCCTGTCGAAGCCCGGCGTCGAGAAGATCGCGGTGATGATGAACGTGGTCTCGAACACGCGCGTCGACATCGTCGCCCGCGGCGTGATCAAGGGCTGCGTCGAAGCCGGCCGGGACCCGGCCGAGGTGATCGCGATCTTCCGGATCCCGGGCGCCTGGGAGGAGGAGGGCTTCAAGATCCTGGAGAAACACGGGGTCGCGTACTGCGACCGCAGCGTCTCGATGTACGAAGCCGCCGGCCGCGCGTGCGCCAAGATGGGGAGCAACTAGCATGTCGATCCTCATCACCGCCGAGACGAGCTTCATCGTGCAGGGCATCACGGGCCGCGAGGCCGTGAACCTGACCCGCGAGAACCTGGACTACGGCGCGAAGATCGTCGGCGGCGTCACGCCAGGGCGCGCCGGACGCGACGTCTACGGCGTCCCCGTCTACGACTGCGTGCGCGACATCGTCCGGGAGCACGGCCAGCCGGACGGCGCCATCGTCTCGGTGCCGCCGCGCTTCACCCGCGACGCCGTCTTCGAGGCGATCGAGAATGGCATCCGGACCCTCGTCGTCGTCACCGAGAACGTGCCCCGCCGCCAGGTCGCGCAGATGGTCGAACTGGCGAGTCTGCGGGGCGCCCGCATCATCGGCCCGAACTGCCTCGGCATCATCTCGCCGGACGAGGCCAAGATGGGTGGCGTGGGCGGCCCGGCCGCGAACACGCGCCAGGCCTACACGAAGGGCCCGATCGGCGTGATGTCGCGCTACGGCGGCATGACCACCGAGATCGCCTCGACCCTCACCGCGGCCGGCCTGGGCCAGAGCACGTGCGTCTCGATCGGGGGCGACGCCATCATTGGCACCAGCTACGCGGAGCTGATGCCCCTGTTCGAGGCCGACCCGGAGACGAAGGCGATCGCGATCTACTCGGAACCGGGCGGGCGGATGGAGGCCGAACTCGCCGAGTGGGTGAAGGAACACGACTCGCGGCTCCCGATCGTGGCCTTCATGGCCGGGCGCTTCATGGACGAGATGAAGGGCATGCGCTTCGGCCACGCCGGCACCATCGTCGAGGGCAAGGAAGACACCACGGCCGAGAAGATCGCGCGGATGGAAGCGGCCGGGATCGCGGTCGCCGAGCGGATCGAGGAGATTCCGCAGCTCCTGCGCAAGCGTCTCGCCGACAAGGGAATCGAGGTCTAGCGATGCCGGGCATGTTCATCGACGTGGAAGTGGACGCCGAGGTCGCCGCCGACCCCGACCTGACGAAGAAGCTCGTCGAGGTGTGCACGGTCGACATCTTCGCCGCAAAGGCCGACGGCACGCTCGACATCGTCGGGGACAACCTCGACGAATGCGTGCTCTGCGACCTCTGTGTCCAGGCCGCGCCGGCCGGAACCGTCCGCGTCAGGAAGCTCTACGAGTAGACCCGCTTGCCGCCCGGGCCGCCCGCTACTGGTGGCCCACCCGCACCTCGATCTCGGGGAACTCCCGCACCAGCGCCCGCAGGGCCGCGAGACTCCGGGCGCTTTCGGGCCCGTCCAGCGAGAAGGTTCCGGGTGCGACGCCGTGCTCCCAACCCCATCGGGTGTGGGAGGCATCGCCGGTCAACAGGACCGGGCCGGTCGGGGTCCGCACCAGGAAGGCGGTGCTTCCGGGCGTGTGGCCGGGCACGTGGATGGCCCAGACGCTGGCATCCCCGAACACGTCGACGACGCCGGAGAAGCGGCCGTCCGGGTCTTCCTGGTACGGCCACTCTCGCAGCGCGCCGGCCTCCTCGAGCATGCGGTCGATCGTTCCGCGGGTGAACAGGTGGAGGAAGCGGCTGGCGCCCGGTTCCCCGGGCCCGACGTAGACCGGGGTGCTGGCTGGAACATCGGGGAGACCCATCACGTGGTCCAGATGGAGGTGCGTCAGGAAGACGCCGGCCAGCGGCCCGTCCTGCGCGGCCAGCCACTCGGCCGTGGTGGTGCGGACGGTCAGGTCATCTGTGCGCATCGCGGTCGCCAGGATCCTGCTGACGCCGTCGTCGACCTCGGCGTCCGCGAAGCCCCGATGGACTCCGGTATCGACGAGGAAGGTCCCGAAGCGGGGATGACGTAGGACGTGGAAGTAGACCCCGATCGGCTCGTCGCCGTCCTCGAGCCCGGCCTCACGCGCTGCCGGGTGGTCTAGGTTGATCAGGCCGCTGCGTGCGACGGCCCAGTCGGCGGCCTTGACCGTGTGCAGTGCCACCGGTCCCGGACGGGGGACGACGGCGACCATCTCCCGCGATGGGCGTGCCTGCCCCAGGTCGCCGAGGCGGGTCGGGTGGTGGCTCGCCGCGCAGCCGATGGTCATCAGCCAGGGCAGCAGGAGGAACAGGGGCCGCGACCGGCGGCGACCCACTCGAGCATGGGACATGCGATTCTCCTGATTCGTGAAGGAGGCCGCGCCTGGCGGCCATCGGGTTCACCAGGAGCTTCGTCCATCTGAATTTGGATCGAAATCGACAAAATCCGTATGTTTCCATACGGATATGGATACATCGTGGGAAGACGCGGAGACCTTCCTCGCGGTCGCCGAGGAACGGAGCTTCTCGGCCGCCGCCAGGATCCTGGGCGTCGGCCAGCCGACCGTGTCGCGCCGGGTCGCCGATCTCGAAGAACGACTGGGCTGCCAGCTCTTCACGCGGGGGCGTTCGGGGACCGCACTCACCGCGGCCGGCGCGCGGCTCCTGCCCGCGGCCGAGCAGATGGCGCGCTGGGCGGGAGAGTTCGGCCGGCTGGCCCAGGGCGCGGAGGAGAACCCGGCCGGCGTCGTTCGCATCGCGGCGCCTCCCGGGCTCGCGGTCGAGGTGCTGGCGCCCCTCGCGGCGACCGCGCGGGACCGGCTTCCCGAGATCCGTCTCGAGGTCCTGGCCAGCGTCGACTACATCGACCTGCCCCGCGGCAGCGCCGACCTGGCGATCCGGACCCGCGAGACCCGCGAGCCCGAACTCGTCACGATCCACCACGCCGAATTCGAGACCGCGGTGTACGCATCCGCCAGCTACGCCGCGGCATTGGCCGACGCGACGAGGGCGAACGGCGCCTACGGCATCGCCGACCTCGACTGGATCACCTGGGCGTTCCCGTTCGAACACGTCGCTCCGCGGCCGCTCCTCGAACGGATGATCCCGGACTTCCGCCCCGCGTTCACGTCGGACGACTACCTCGTCCTGAAGAGCGCGCTGGCAGCCGGGCTGGGCGTGATGGTGCTCGAACGACGGGGTGTCGCAGGGGACGCGGCCCTTCGGCCCCTGGTCGAGATCGACACCGGCTTCTCGTTGCCGCGCATCGCGTATCACCTCGTCTGCGCGAAGAGCATGCGATACGTGCCCAGGGTCCGCGCGATCGCCGACCTGCTGGTCGAACGCCTCCATCGTGGATCCGGTCGGTGACGTCGCCCGGCAGGGCCGCGGAACCTCGCCCCGGACTCAGGCCGACAGCGCCAGCATCCGCTCGATCGGCGCCAGCGCCCTCGCCCGGATGTCGTCCGGCACCGTGATCTCGTTGGTGAGGTCGCGCAGGCACAGATAGAGCTTCTCGAGCGTGTTCAGCCGCATGAAGGGGCAGCGGTTGCACGCGCAGCTCTCGTCCATGCCGGGCGCCTGCAGGATCACCTTCGACTTCCCGGCCGCGGTGAGGCGCTGCTCGATCGTGTGGAAGACGCCGTCCTCGGTCGCGATGATGAGCGTCTCCGCCGGGCTCTCGACCGAGCGCGCGATGATCTTGGCCGTCGATCCGATGAAGTGCGCCTGGTCGAGGACCGACGCGTCGCACTCGGGATGGGCCAGCACCTCGGCTTCCGGAAAGCGCACCGTGAGCCTCGCGAGTTCCCGCGCGCTGAACTGCTCGTGCACGATGCAGCTGCCGGGCCAGACGATCAGGTCGTCGCGCCCGAGCTCCTTCGCGATCCAGCGCGCGAGGTGGCGGTCGGGCGCCAGGATCAGCGGCTCGCCGTCGAACTCGCGCGCCATCGCGACCGCGTTCGACAGGTGCAGATCAGGTCGCTCATCGCCTTCACCTCGGCGGAGCAGTTGATGTAGGTCAGCACCTTCGCGCCCGGGTGCTCGTCCTTGAAGCGCTGGAACTGGTCGGGCGGGCAGCCGTCGGCCAGCGAACAGCCGGCCTCGAGGTCCGGGACGATCACCTTGCGTCCGGGGTTCAGGATCTTGGCCGTCTCGGCCATGAAGTGGACGCCGCAGAAGACGATCACGTCCCTGTCCACGGTCTTCGCGACCTGGGCGAGCGCGAGCGAGTCGCCGACGTGGTCGGCCAGGTCCTGGACCTCGTCCTCCTGGTAGTAGTGGGCCAGCAGGACCGCGTTGCGCTCGTCCTTCAGGCGCCGGATCGCGCCCTCCAGGTCTTCCGGGAAGGTCGGGGCGGTGGGGGACCCAGCCATGCGGTTTCTCCAGGGCGCGCGGCGCGGCGGGAGCGCGCGGCACCCCCGAAGTTAGCGGTCCCCCTGCTCGATCACGAGCGTGGGCACGCCGCGGGTGCCGTCCTCGACGGTGAATACGCGCGTGCCGGGCTTGCGCCCGTCGCGGAGCCCGCTGACGGCGATCTCCGCTTCCCGCATCCGCGCGCGCGCCTTCTCGGCGTCCGGCACCCGCCACGCCACGCCCCAGAGTTCGTCCGGCGCCGCCGGGTCGATGTCGTCCGCGAGCTTGCCGACACACTCGACCGTAACGCCGCCGACCCGGAAGAACGACATGCGCGCGCCCCACTGAGGGGCCTCGCGGTCGAGCGCGAGGCGCAGTCCGAGCGCCCCGCCGTAGAGGGCCTTCGTCGCGTCCGGGGCCTTCGTGTTCACCACGACGTGGTCGAGCGCACGGACCGCGCTGGCCTCGTCGAACAGCGGCGTCGAACGCGCCAGCACCTCGGGCGGCGTGCGGTGCTCGATTGCGAAGAGCAGCACCCCGCGAGTGTCCTCGGGCGGCAGGTGGACGTTCGTCCATTCCCGGAAGGCCCCGCTGTCGGTGTCGCGCCCGATCCCGGGCTCCGGCTCCCTGGGGTGGAGTCCCCGCTCGGACAGGGTGCGGGCGCAGGCGTCCGCGTCGTCGGTCCCGAAGGCCAGGCCCAGCAGCCCCTCTCCCTGCGCCGCGATCCGGTCGCGGAGCCACTGCCCGGAGCCCTCCGCGGGGGCCAGCAACTCGAGGTAGGTGTTCTCGAGGCGGAAGATCGCGTTGACGGTGCCCAGGGCCGGGTGCTCTCCGCGCCACGACGGGCGGAGACCCAGCATCCGGGCGTAGGCCCCGACCGCGGGCTCGAGATCGGAGACGGCCTGGATCACATGATCGAGCGAGTGCAGCATCGTCCGAGGATGCCAGCAGAACGGTTCTTCCACCATCGCGGAAACGGTTTTCCGTCGTCGCGCACCGGCGCCCCCTCGGGAAGCCGAAAACTCCTTTGAAAACCGGAGTCTGCAGGATGCGCCTGCGCGTCGGTGACGGCACATCGATTGCAGGACCGCCCTGCAGGGAATTGGCTTTCGAGGCGCCGCGGGAACGGCACCTCGTCCTGGGAAGGAACGATGATGCGCGCTCGATCGAATCGAGGCGGGGTGGCTCACGCCACGCTGATCTTCTGTGTCTTGTTGGGACTGGGTTCATGGTTACCGATCTCGGCCGGGGCAACCCCGGTGACCTACGTATTCACCGGCGGCAGCGTCGACGTGACCGGCACGGTCGGGACCTCGACGCTGTTCTCGGCGACCGGCATCCCGCTGACCGGTACCAGCGTGGTCTTCGACGCGGCGGGCCCGACGATCGACACCTTCGCGATCGTCGGAGGGCCGTCCGGCCTGATTCCGATGACCGCGCCCTACGGCGGCTTCGACGGTTTCACCCTCGACGCGCTGTCGCTGACGCCGGACACCGGCTACACGAACCTCAGCGTGACCGGGGGGCCGACGAGCTTCGGCTTCACGATCGGCCCGGTGCTCGCGTCCGGCACGGCTACGGCCTACGTCGGGGCCACACCGATCATGTCGATCCCGTTCTCGGAGACCTCGCCGGCGATGACGGGGACGCTCGACATCGGCAGTGGCACCCTCACCATCACGGCCATCCAACTGCTCGTCATCTCCGGGATTCCGGGCGAACCGGTGCCCCTGGTCGTGAAGGGCGACATCGTCTTCACCGGCATGGTGACCCCGGAGCCGGCCGTGGCGCTGCTGCTGCTGGTGGCCGCCGGTTTCGCGCGGGCACGCCGCAGCGCTTCTTGATCTCCGCGCGCGTCGCGGATACAACGTACCCCGTGTTGCGGGGTGTCTGTCGGATGGGGGTGGACTGAGATGGTTCGTGTACGGCGCCGGTTCGGGGTGGCCTTGATCGCGTTGCTGACCATCGGGGGCCTGGCCTCGTCGGTGCACGCATTGACGGCCACATACGCGCTTTCGAGCAGTGGCGGCACCGGAATCCTCGTCGGCAACGCGGTGGCGTGTCCGTCGGTCGCGACCTGTCTCGCGGGGACGCCGGACTTCTC
>Ga0114931_10002565_pt1 | contig 23080 bp, 20 predicted proteins | sample 2SBtaG_FD_89579 | JGI IMG/M metagenome (GOLD analysis project Ga0114931, IMG submission 89579) | Deep subsurface microbial communities from Kolumbo volcano to uncover new lineages of life (NeLLi) - 2SBTROV14_V59a metaG | ecosystem: Environmental > Aquatic > Marine > Volcanic | place: Kolumbo... | reverse complement strand
CTGCCGGCAGTTCCGGTCGGGAGGGCGCAGCCGGGTGGTGGGTCACGGGCACGGGCTTAGCAGATCGGGCGCAGACCGCGGCAGGGCTCCCGCCTATGCTCAAGCGGCAGGCCCCACGGGTCGATGTCGTGGGTGGGCCTGCGGGTCGGGAGGAGCCGAACGATGCCGGAGCGGCGGCTGGAACGCGCCCGCGTCCTCGTGGTGGACGACAACCGTTTCCACCGCGAGCTCGCGAAGGACGTCCTCGCGGGACGCGCCGCGGTGGAAGTCTGTCGCGACGCCTCGGAAGCCCTCGACGCGCTCACGCGAGAGCCGGCCGACCTCGTGCTCTCGGACCTGACGATGCCGCGGATGAGCGGCCTCGACCTGCTCGCGCAAGTGCAGCGGCGTTGGCCCGGGACCGACTTCGTGCTGATCACGGCGAACGCCACGGTCGAGAGCGCGGTCGACGCGCTCCGGCAGGGCGCCACCGACTACCTCCAGAAGCCGGTCCGTGCGGCCGACCTGGTGCTCGTCTTCGAGCGCGCGATGGGCCGCAAGCGCCTCGTGGCCGAGAACGCGCGGATGCGCGACGAACTCGCGCTCTATGATTCCTGCCGCGCGTTGGCGAGCTGCCTCGAGCCCGAAGATGTCTATGCGGTTTCGCTCGATCTGCTCGCGCGCGGGACCGGTCTCGACCGCGCCTTCGGAGTCTACGAGCGCCATGGGATGCCGGGCTCCGACGGGGTGCACTGCCGCGGACTCGCAGAGGACGAAGAGGTGCGTCTGCGCGCCGCGATCCGGGAGATGAAGCGCGCCGCGCCGCTCGAGAACGACGAGGTCGAGGTGTTGGACCGCGGCGCGTTCCACGACGTGCTGACCGCGGCCGACATCGCAGTGGGCCGTGTGATCTCGGTCCCCGTCGTCGGCGACGACGGCGAAGCGGGTGCGCTCTGCGCACTGTCGCGCGGCCACGACCTCCCGCCGCTGGCGCTGGAACACGCGCAGGTGATCGCGGGACAGGCCGCGATCGCGCTGCGGAACGCGGAGCGCTACCGGCGTGCGCGCGACCGCGCCTTCATCGACGACACCACCGAGCTCTACAACGCGCGCTACCTGCTCGAAGCCGCCGACCGCGAGATTCGTCGCGCTGAGCGCTACGGGTCCGAACTCTCGGTGCTCTTCCTCGACCTCGACCACTTCAAGCTGGTGAACGACCACCACGGCCACCTGGTCGGCTCCGGGGTGCTCCGCCAGATCTCGCAGCTGTTGCTCCAGACCGTGCGCCAGGTCGATACGGTCGCGCGCTACGGCGGGGACGAGTTCACGATCCTGCTGACCGATACCGGCGAGCGCGGCGGGCGGGTCATCGCCGAGCGCATCCGCCGGATCGTCGAGGAGGCGCCCTTCGAGGCGGGGCCCGACGGCGTGCTGCACGTGACCGCGAGTTTGGGGCTCGCGACCTACCCGATTCACGGGCGCACGCGCGAGGCGATCCTCGACGCGGCCGACAAGGCCATGTATCGCGCCAAGTCCGCGGGCCGGAACCAGGTGTCGAGCGCCAGCGACCTCTGAGTCCGGGCCGGGAGCGCCCCTCGGGGACTTTCTAGCGGTCCGCGAAGTGCCGTGCTAATGCCCGTTTTCGCTCGGGTTTTCGCTTGTGGAGCCCGGATGGAGCCCCTTGGCGTGACAGAGTCCGACCCCACCCGTTCTTCCGCTCCCGGCCACGGCGTCCGCGAGACCGTCCGACCCGACGGCCTGGGCCTCCTGCGCCGGACCCATCCGGCCGGCTCGGTCGACGCGTCGCTCGTCGGCCGCGAGGTCGTCGTGATGGGCTGGGCGCACGCCCACCGTGACCACGGCGGCCTGATCTTCGTCGATCTGCGGGACCGCTCGGGTCTGGTGCAGGTGGTGTTCGATCGCGAGGACTCGGTCGAGACCCACCGCCGCGCGGAGGAGATCCGCAGCGAGTTCGTCGTGGCCGCGCGGGGGACCGTCCGCCGCCGCGCCGAAGAGGACGTGAACCCGAAGCTCCCGACCGGCGAGGTCGAGGTCGAGGCCTTCGAGGTGCGGATCCTGAACGGCGCCGTGCCGCCCCCGTTCCCGATCGAAGAGGAGAGCGGCGTCGACGAACAGATCCGCCTCCGCCACCGCATCCACGACCTGCGCCGGCCGCCGCTGCAGCGCACGCTCGAGATGCGGCATCGGGTCTACCAGGCGTTCCGCGCCAGCCTGAGCGGGCAGGGCTTCCTCGAGATCGAGACCCCGATGCTGGCGAAGGCGACGCCCGAAGGCGCGCGCGACTTCCTCGTTCCCAGCCGGCTGCACGCGGGCGAGTTCTATGCGCTTCCCCAGTCCCCCCAGATCATGAAGCAGCTGTTGATGGTCGCGGGCTACGAACGCTATTTCCAGATTGCGCGCTGCTTCCGGGACGAGGACCTGCGCGCCGACCGGCAGTTCGAGTTCACGCAGGTGGACCTCGAGATGTCGTTCGTCGGAGTCGAAGAGGTCCTGGACGTCCTGGAGACGCTGACGGCCCGGGTCTGCCGCGAGGCCGCGGGGATCGAACTCGCGACGCCCTTCGAGCGCATGTCCTACGACGAGGCGATGTCGCGCTTCGGCAGCGACCGGCCCGACACGCGCATCGCGCTCGAACTGGTGGAACTCACTGATCTGTTCGCGGCGAGCGCGTTCCGCGCGTTCCGAGGCGTGGTCGACGGCGGCGGCATCGTGAAGTGCCTTCCGGTCCACGACGCCCAGGAACTCTCCCGGGGCGATCTCGACCGGCTGGAGAGCTTCGTCAAGAAGGAACTCGGCGCGCGGGGACTCGCCTGGATCCGCGTGACCGAAGACGGCAGCTGGCAGGGGCCGATCGTGAAGTTCCTCGCGGACGAGGAACGCGCCGCGATCACCCTGCGCACGCAGCTGCGCGCCGGCTCGATCGTCTTCTTCCAGGCGGATGCCTTCGAGCAGGCGAACGCGGTGCTGGCGCGGCTCCGGGTGGACCTGGGCCAGCGTCTGGGCCGGACCGACAGGCGGGATTGGGCGCCTCTGCTGGTCCTCGACTTCCCACTCTTCGAGCGCCGCGACGACGGTTCCCTCACCTACATGCACATGCCGTTCGTGGCGCCGCTCGAGGAGGACATCCCCCTGCTCGAGACCGATCCGGCCCGGGTCCGGGCCACGCACTACGACGTAGTGTTGAACGGCACCGAACTGGGCTCGGGAAGCCTCCGCAACCACCGGTCGGACGTGCAGCGGCGGATCCTCGAGGTGATGGGCTACGCGAAGCACGAGATGGAGCATCGGTTCGGCTTCCTGTTGAGCGCGCTCGAGGCGGGGGCTCCGCCCCACGGCGGCTTCGCTTTCGGCCTCGACCGGGTGGTGATGCTGCTCGCGGGGACCGACAATCTCCGGGACGTGATCGCCTTCCCCAAGACCCAGCGCGGCCAGGACCTGCTGATGGACTCGCCGTCGCCGCTCGCGGGCGACCAGCTCGAGGAACTCCATCTGCGGGTCCGCGAACGGAAGACTTCGTGAGGCGACGCGCGTGGGTGCTCGCCGTGGTGCTGGTTGCGTCGGCCGCCGCGGGCCACGCCGAAGAGGACACGCGCACCTACGCGGTGCGCGTCGGCGACACCCTCTGGCAGATCGCGGGCGAGGTGTTCGGCGACCACTGGCTCTGGCCCGCGCTCTACCTCGCGAACCGCGACCAGATCAAGGATCCGTCCCGGGTCTATCCGGGCCAGGAGCTCCTCGTGCCCGACGTCGACCCGGCCGAGCGCGAGACGTTGCGTGACGAGGCGGAAGCTCTCCTCAAGTGAGCCAGGTCGTCCGCACCCGGGTGCTCGTGGTCGGCGGCGGCATCAACGGCACCGGCATCGCCCGCGATCTCGCGATCCGGGGCATCGACTGCGTGCTGGTCGAGAAGAAGGAACTCGGTTCCGGGACCTCGTCCGCCAGCTCGGGGATGATCCACGGCGGTCTGCGCTACCTCCAGAAGGACCCGGACGTCACGCTCCACTCCTGCGTCGACTCGGGCGCCATCCAGCGCATCGCGCCGCACCTGGTCTTCCGGATCCCGTTCCTGATGCCGGTCTTCCGCGACGATCCGGTGGGTCCCGAGATCCTCGAGATCGGGCTCGAGATGTACGATCGTTATGTGCCGTACAAGAACGGGCGGCCGCACGCGCGGTTGAGCCGCGAGCAGGCCCTCGCGCTCGAGCCCAAGCTCTCGCGCCGGATCGAGGGCGCCTTCACGCTCGACGAGTGGGGCGTCGACGCGGCGCGGCTGTGTGCCGCGAACGCGCTCGACGCACAGGACCGGGGGGCGCGCCTGTTCACGCACGCCGAGGTGAAGACCTTCCTGCGCGAAGCGCCGGGCGGCCGCGTGACCGGCGCGAAGGTGCGCGATCGCATCCGCGGCGACGATTTCTTCGTCGAAGCCGACGTCGTCGTGAACGCGGCCGGCCCCTGGGGACCCGAGGTGGCCGAGCTGGCCGGGGAGGGTTTCCGACTGCGGCCGGGGAAGGGCATCCACCTGGTCTTCGAGCGCCGCGTGAGCCAGATGGCCGTGTACGCGCGCGGCGTCGATGGGCGCGACATGTTCGTCTTCCCGCACGAACACAACGCGATGGCCGGGACCACGGACGACGACTACTACGGCGATCTCGACCGCATCCAGACGACCGAGGACGAGGTCGCCTACGTGCTCGAGGCGATGGAGCGCTCGATCCCGTCCATCCGGGAGCACCGCATCCTCCACGCGATCCAGGGCGTCCGCCCGACGCTCTTCGGCTTCGGGGCCTACGAGGACGAGCTCTCGCGCGACTACCGGATCATCGACCACGGCCGCGACGGCAGTGCGCCCGGCCTCTTCACGATCACGGGCGGCAAGCTCGCCGCGTATCGGCTGATGGCCGAGGACGCCGCCGACCAGGTGGCGCGCGCGCTCGGAGTGGAGGCGCCGTGCCGCACCGCCGACCTCCCGCTGCCCGGGGGCGACGCGCCCCTCGACGTCGCGGCCACTTCGAAGCGCTTCCGCGTCGGTCTTCCCGCCGCGCTGCGGCTGGCCTTCCGTCACGGGTCGCAGGCGACCTCGCTCCTCGCCGCGGCCGAGACCGCGGCCGTGACGCCACGGATCGTCTGCGCCTGCGAGCCGGTGCTCGAGGCCGAACTCCGGCACGTCGCGCGCGCGGAGGGGTTGCGCAAGCTCGCCGACTGTCCGCTCCGCGTGCGCCTCGGGGTGGGAGCCTGCCAGGGGGCCGCGTGCGCCGCCGCCGCGGCCGCGGTGCTCGGCGACGAACTCGGTTGGGAGCCGGCGCGGGCGATCCACGAGGCCACCGAACTCGCGAGCCGCCGCTGGCACGACGTCGCGCCCGCGCTCGACGGCGAACAGGTCGCGGGCATGGAAGTCCACCGTGCGGTGCTCTTCGGCCTGATCGGCTTCTCGGAGTCGCTCCGATGACGGTGGCCGTCGTTGGCGGCGGACTGGCCGGCCGGACCGCGGCGCTCGACCTGGCCCAACGCGGTGTCGCCGTGACGCTGGTCGATGGCGGGCCCGGCGCCACGGCCCTGTGTGGGGGAAGCCTCGACGTGGCGGCCGCGTCCCCCGGCGTCTCCTGGCTGCCGTGGCGGGACCCGTTGCAGGGCCGGCCGTTGGCGCCCCGCGAGCGGCTGCGGCTGCTGCTGGCCAACGCCCCGACGCATCCGTATCGCGTGCTCTTCGGCGACGACGACGTGGCGGCGACCGCGGCGCTCGAGGCCGGCGTCGAGCGGCTGCGCGGGTGGCTCGCGCCCTCGGGCCTCGCGGTCGAGGGCAGCCTCGACGATGCCCGGGTCCTGCCGAACCTGCCCGGCACGGTGCGGGTCGCCGACTACGCGCTGACGGGGCCGGCCGGCGCCGACGTGCGGGAGGTCGAAGAGGTCGTCTGGGTGGACGTCCCCGGTCTCGAGGGCTGGGACCCTTCCTACGCCGCGCGCACGCTCGCCTACGATCTCGAGGCGTTGGGGTTGGTCGCGCCGAAGGTGCGCGTGCTGCGCGGAACCTGGCCCGAGGCGCTGCGGGGGCCGCGGGTCGCGCGGATCGCACCCCGCCTCGACCGGGCCGAGCAGCAGACGATGCTATGCGATGCGTTGCGGGGCGAAGGGGCCGCCGGCCGGCTCCTGCTGGTGCCGCCGGTGCTCGGAATCGACCACGTCGCGGCCTGCATCGGGCGCCTCGAGGAGGCCGCCGGCGGGCGGGTGTCCGAAGCACTCGGGCATGCGCCCCACGCCACCGCCGGGTTCCGCCTGCAGCGCGGCCTCGTGGCCGCGTGCGGCCGGCTGGAGGTCCGCCGCGGGCGCGTCGCCGGCGTTCGCGAAGCGGCCGACGGCTTCCAGATCCGTTTCGAGGACGAAGCGAGCCTGGCGTGCGCCGCGCTGGTGCTGGCGACCGGCCGGTTCGCCGGCGGCGGCGTGTCCGCGCACGCGGTCGTCCGCGAACCCCTGCTGGGACTGCCGCTGCACGATTCCGAAGGTCGTCGCGTCGACGGCATCCCGGCGCATCGAAGCGTGCGCAAAGGCTACGCGAACGCCCAGCCGCTCTACACCGCCGGCGTCCGGGTGGACGCCTCGATGCGGCCGCTGACCGCGAAGGGAGCCGTGCGCCACGCCCGGCTCTTCTGTGCTGGCGACCTGATCGGGGGGTTCGATCCGGCGCGCGAGCGGACCGGCATGGGCGTGGCGCTGGCGACCGCGCTCCGGGCGACCGAACAGGTCGCGGCCCTCGTCGGAGCCGGCGCATGAGGGGGTACCGCGGATTCTTCCGCGAACTCGGACGGACCGGGAGCTGGCGCGCGCTCGCCCTCCAGTTCCGCACCGGCGCCTGGCACGTGGCGCGGAGGCTGCTGCGGCATGCGGAGGCCGCCGACCCGGTCGAGCGCTTCCTGGACCAGTACCGGGCCGACGGGGTCGTCGCGTTCGACCCCGGTGCCGAGGCACTGGCTCGGCAGGCGCAGGCGTGCCTTGTCTGCGGACTCTGCTCGCTCGAATGCGCCCGGGTCGGGGGGCGACCGCCCCTCGATCCCCGCGACGCCGTCGTGGCCGCCTCGCGCCTGGCGGTGGACTGGCAGCGGCTCGGCCTTTCCCCCGGCCGCGCCTGCGAAGGGTGCTCCGCGTGCGAGGACGTGTGTCCGGTGCGAATTCCCATCGCGGGCGTCCAACGCCACCTCGCCACGCTGGGGGAGGGGGTTGGCACGCCCCCGGCCGGGTGCGATGCGCCGGGGGATGGGTAAACTCGGCTCTCCGTCGGGAACGCGAAGGCTGGCGATCGGGCCGGGCTCCGCGCCGTTCGCCCCGCCGGCTCCCGTGAGGTCCTCGCGATGCCGGCTAGCGGACCGGCATCCGACGGGACAATGGAGGTCGTTCGACCATGCCCAGGCCCAGGATCGCGCTCATCGGGGGCGGCAACATCGGCGGTGTGCTCGCCGAACAGGCCGCCTATCGGGAACTCGGCGACGTCGTCATCTTCGACGTCGTCGAAGACATGCCGCAGGGAAAGGCCCTCGACATGGCCGAGGGGGCTCCCCTCGTCGGTGCCGACGCCCGGATCGAAGGCACCAACACCTACGAGGGGATCGCCGGAGCCGACCTGGTGATCATCACGGCCGGGCTCGCGCGAAAGCCCGGGATGAGCCGCGACGACCTGCTCAAGACGAACCTGTCGATCATGAAGCAGGTGGCGGCCGGCGTCCGCGACAACGCGCCCGACGCCACCGCGATCGTGATCTCGAATCCGCTCGACGCGATGGTCTACACCTTCAAGGAGGTGTCCGGCTTCCCGAAGAACCGCGTGGTCGGCATGGCCGGCGTGCTCGACTCGACGCGCTTCCGCAGCTTCGTGGCCTGGGAACTCGGCGTGAGCGTCGAGGACGTGACTGCGCTGGTGCTCGGCGGCCACGGCGACACGATGGTGCCGCTCGTCCGCTACTGCACCGTCGCCGGCATCCCGGTCACCAGGCTGCTGCCGCAGGAGAAGATCGACGCGATCGTCCAACGCACGAAGGGCGCCGGCGGCGAGGTCGTGGGTCTCCTCAAGACCGGCAGCGCGTTCGTATCGCCGGCCCTCAGCGCGATGGAGATGGCCGAGGCCATCCTGAAGGACAAGAAGCGCGTCCTCGCCTGCGCCTGCTACTGCGAGGGCGAGTTCGGCGTGGACGGTCTGTACGTGGGCGTTCCCTGCGTGCTCGGCGAGGGCGGCGTCGAGCGCATCATCGAGGTCGAACTGAACGCCGAAGAGCAGAAGCTCTTCGACGCGTCCGTCGAACACGTTCGCGCCCTCGTCGCCGGAATCGAACTCTGAACGCGAAGGATGCGCGATGAACGTCCACGAATACCAGGCGAAGGAGCTCTTCCGGCAGTACGGCGTCGCCGTTCCCGCCGGCGAGCTCGCCACCACCCCGGCCGAAGCGGAAGCCGCCGCGAAGCGCCTCGGCACCGCGGTGACGGTCGTGAAGGCCCAGATCCATGCGGGTGGCCGCGGCAAGGGCGGCGGCGTCAAGCTCGCGGGGAGCCCGTCGGAGGCGAAGCAGCACGCGAGCGAGATCCTGGGCATGACCCTCGTGACCCACCAGACCGGGCCCGAGGGAAAGCTCGTCCGCAAGGTCTACGTGGAGGCCGGAAGCGACATCTCGCGCGAACTCTACCTGGCGCTCACCCTCGACCGCGCCAGCGAGGACTTCGCCATCATCGCGTCGACCGAAGGCGGGATGGACATCGAGGAGGTGGCGGCGAAGACGCCCGAGAAACTCCACACCGAGTTCATCGACCCGAACGTGGGGCTCCGCAGCTACCAGGTCAAGAAGGTGGCGCGCGCGCTCCGGCTCGACACGCCGCAGGCCCGCAAGCTCGAGACCTTCCTGATGGGGCTGTTCCGGCTCTTCATCGAGAAGGACGCCTCGCTGGTCGAGATCAATCCGTTGGTGGTGACCGGCGACGGCGACCTGCTCGCGCTCGACGGCAAGCTCAACTTCGACGACAACGCGCTCTTCCGGCACCCCGACATCGCGGAGCTGCGCGACCCGGAGGAAGAGGACGAGCGCGAACGCGCGGCCCACGAAATCGATCTCGCCTATGTGGGGCTCGACGGCACCGTCGGCTGCATGGTGAACGGGGCGGGCCTCGCGATGGCCACCCTCGACATGATCACGGTCTGCGGCGGCTCGCCCGCGAACTTCCTCGACGCGGGCGGGGGCGCGGACAAGGACAAGGTCAAGGAGGCGTTCAAGCTCATCCTGCGCGACGAGAACGTGAAGGCCATCCTGGTCAACATCTTCGGCGGCATCGTGCGCTGCGACCTGATCGCCGAGGGCGTCGTCGCCGCGGCCGCCGAACTCGGCATCGAGGTGCCGTTGGTGGTGCGTCTGCAGGGAACGAACGCGATCGAGGGACGCAAGATCCTGGCGGACAGCGGTCTCGACATCACGCCCGCCGAAACGCTGCAGGAAGCCGGCGAGCGCGTCGTCGCCGCCGCACAGGGAGCCTAGGCGAATGGCCATCCTCGCGAACAAGGACACGAAGCTGCTGGTGCAGGGCATGGGCAGGATGGGGCAGTTCCATGCCGGGCTCTCCGTCGCATACGGCACCCGGGTCGTGGGTGGCGTGCACCCGGGCAAGGGCGGCACCACGATCGAGGGCATCCCGTGCTTCGAGACGGTGGAAGAAGCCGTCGAGCGGACCGGTGCGAACGCGTCGGTCATCTTCGTGCCGCCCGCGGGCGCCGCGGACGCGATCCTCGAGGCCGTGGACGCCGGGCTCGACCTGACCGCGTGCATCACCGAGGGCATTCCCGCCATCGACATGGCGAAGGCGAAGCGCGCGATGTGCGGGAAGCGGACCCGGCTCGTCGGACCGAATTGTCCCGGCGTCGTGGTGCCGGAGCAGTGCCGCATCGGCATCATGCCCGCGCAGATCACGCGGCCCGGCCCGGTGGGCGTGGTGTCGCGCTCCGGCACGTTGACCTACGAGGCCGTCGATCAGCTCTCCCGCCTCGGGATCGGGCAGTCGACGTGCCTCGGGATCGGCGGAGACCCCATCATCGGCACGAACTTCGTCGACGCCCTCGCGCTGTTCGAAGCGGACCCCGAGACCGAAGCGGTCGTGATGATCGGCGAGATCGGCGGCTCGGCCGAAGAGGAGGCCGCGCAGTTCGTGAAGGACCACATGTCGAAACCCGTCGCGGCCTTCATCGCGGGACAGAACGCGCCGAAGGGCAAGCGCATGGGGCACGCGGGCGCGATCATCGCGGGTGGCAAGGGGGCAGCGAGCGACAAGATGGCCGCGCTCGAAGCGGCCGGCGTCGCGGTCTCGAAATCCCCGGCCACGATCGGCGAGACGCTGGCCGCTCACGCGGGCCTCCGATAGCGGGTCGCACACGGGGCGGGGCGCTCCCGGGGCGCGAGATGCCGCGGGTGCGCCGGCTCGTCGTCTCGGCGCTGGGTCTCTCGGTTGCCGCGTTCATCGTGACGACCTGGGTCGCGCTCGAAGCGAGCGGGGTCGGCGTCGTCACCACCGCGCGCGCCGATGGCGAGCCGCGGCAGACGCACGTGTGGCCGGTCGAGATCGAGGGCGCGCTCTGGCTGGAGGCCGGGACCCCGGACAACGGCTGGTACCGCGACGTCCAGCAACACCCGCGCCTGACCCTCGAGCGCGACGGTGCGACCGCGACCTACGTCGCCGTTCCGGTCCCCACCCCGGAGGCCCATGCCGACTTGCGGGCCGCGATCGAGGCCGCGTACGGCTGGCGCGCGCGCTGGGTCCGGATCTGGGTCGATCCGGAGGGATCGGTCCCGGTCCGGCTCGAGACGCCGGCCGGTGCCGACGTCTTCGGCCGCTAGCGGGCTCGACGGGCGGGCGCCCGGCGGTGCCGCCTAGCTTTCGACCGTCCAGGTATCGCCGGAGTGGAGCAGGGCCTCGAGGTCGGGCACACCGGCGCGCGCCTTCGCGGCGTCGACCTGGTCCGCCAGCATGCGCTCGTAGCTGGGCTTCTCGACCGCGCGGATCACGCCGATGGGCAGGGGGAACTCGGGCCTCGCCAGGCTCGCGAGCGCGAACGCGAACGAAGGCGCCTGGTGGCTCTCGTCGTGGACCGCGACGCCCTTCGCGACCGGGTCGTCGTCGTCGTCGAGCGCGACGACCGAGGGCACGCCGTCGGTGATCGCGATGCCGCAGCGTTCCCCGGGCCCGCCCCAGACGAGGGGCTCGCCGTGTTCGAGCACCAGCGCCGCCTTCGGCCGGGTCTTGCGGTCCTGCACCTCGCCCCACTCGTTGTCGTTGTAGACGGGGCAGTTCTGGAGGATCTCGATCAGGGCGGTTCCGCGATGCGCGGCCGCGCGCTTCAGCATCTCCTGCAGATGCGGTCCATCGACGTCGATCGCGCGTGCCACGAAGCTGGCCCCGGCGCCGAGCGCAAACGACACGGGGTCGATCGGATGGTCGATCGACCCCTGCGGCGTGGACTTGCTGATCATGCCGACCCGCGAGGTCGGAGAGTACTGTCCCTTCGTCAGCCCGTAGACGCGGTTGTTGAACAACAGGATCTGTACGTCGAGGTTGCGGCGCAGCACGTGCATCAGGTGGTTGCCCCCGATCGACAGGCCGTCGCCGTCGCCGGTGACCACCCAGACCGAGAGCTCCGGCCGGGCCGCCTTCATGCCCGTCGCGAAGGCCGGCGCGCGCCCGTGGATGGTGTGGAATCCGAAGGTGTCCATGTAGAGCGGGAAGCGGCTCGAGCAACCGATGCCGGACACGAAGACGATGTCCTCCTTCGGGACGCCGATGTCGGGCATCACGCGCTGCACGTTCTTCAGGATCGAGTAGTCGCCGCAGCCCGGACACCAGCGGACGTCCTGGTCGGAGACGAAGTCCTTGGCCTTCCGCGGGGTCGTTGCCGCTGCCATCAGTGCGCTCCTCCGCCGAGCATCTGGTCGATGCGCGCACGGACTTCGGAGATCTTGAAGGGCTGCCCCTCGACCTTGGCGAGGGATTCGGCCGGCACCAGGTATTCGGCGCGAAGCATGCGCCAGAGCTGGCCCTGGTTGAGTTCGGCCACCAGGACCTGCTTGAAGCCCCCGAGTACGTCGCCCAGGTTCGGCGGGAACGGGTTCAAGTGGCGGATGTGTATGCTCGACACGTCCTGGCCGTCCTCTCGCGCCTCGTTGACGGCCGCGGTCAGCGCACCAAAGGTGCCGCCCCATCCGACGACGAGCAGTTCGCCCTGTGCGGCGCCATTGATCTCGATCGGCGGGAGCTGGTTCGCGATGCGCGCGACCTTCTCCGAGCGGATCGTCACCATCTGCTGGTGGTTTTCCGGCAGATAGGAGACGTTGCCGGTGATGCTCTCGCTCTCGATGCCGGTCAGCCGATGTTCGAGTCCGGGCATACCCGGCACCGCCCAGGGCCGGGCCAGGGTCTCGGGATCGCGGCTGTAGGGATGGAAGCCCTCCGGATCCCGGGCGTAGGTCACGGTCGCCCGCGGCAGGCTCGAGACGTCGGGGATCAGCCAGGGCTCGGAGCTGTTGGCGAGGTAGCCGTCCGAGAGCACGATCACGGGCGTCATGTGGCGGACCGCCATCTGGAAGGCCTCGATCATCGTGTGGAAGCAGTCGCCGGGCGTGGACGGCGCGAGCACCGGAACGGGGCTGTCGCTGTTGCGCCCGTAGACGGCGGCGAGGAGGTCCGCCTGCTCCGTCTTGGTGGGCATCCCGGTGGACGGCCCGGCGCGCTGGACGTCGACCACCACGACCGGAAGCTCCGTCATCACGGCCAGTCCCAGGGCCTCCTGCTTCAGGATGAAACCGGGTCCGCTGGTGGTGCAGATGCCGAGATGGCCGGCAAAGGAGGCACCGATCGCGGCGCAGGCCGCCGCGATCTCGTCCTCGGCCTGGAACGTCCGGATGCCGAAGTGCCGGTAGCGCGCCAGCTCGTGCAGGATGTCGCTGGCCGGCGTGATCGGGTACGCACCGAGGAAGATCGGGCGGTCCAACTGCTGGCCCGCCGCCACGATCCCCCAGGCGAGCGCGGTGTTGCCGGTGATGTTGCGATAGGTCCCGGGCTCGATCTTGGCCCGCGGCACGACGAACGACACCGGAAGGAGTTCCGTGGTCTCGCCGAAGGCATGGCCGGCCTTCAGGACCCGAAGGTTCGCGGCAAGGACGTCGCCGGTGAATTTGCCCTCGAGCCAGCGCTGCGTCGGTTCCATCGGCCGGGTGTAGAGCCAGTACATGATGCCGAGCGCGAAGAAGTTCTTGCAGCGGTCGGTCTCGCGGGCGCCCAGGTTCAGGTCGCGCAGCGCCTCGCGGTTGAGCGACGTGAGGGGAATCTCCACGAGGCGATACGAATCGCGCAGCGCTGGCAAAGGGTCTTCGTCGTAGCCGGCCTGGCCGATGTTCTTGCTCGTGAACGCGTCCGTGTTGACGAGCACCATGCCGCCCGGCCGCAGGTCGCCGAGGTTGGTGCGCAATGCCGCGGGATTCATCGCGACCAGGACGTCGGGATGGTCGGCCGGGGTGCGGATGTCTCGCGACGCGAAGTGGACCTGGAACCCGGACACGCCCGCGAGCGATCCGGCGGGGGCGCGGATCTCGGCCGGGAAGTCGGGGAACGTCGAGAGGTCGTTGCCCGCGAGGGCCGTCGCCTCGGTGAACTTCGTTCCCGTGAGCTGCATGCCATCGCCGGAGTCGCCGGCGAAACGGATGGCGACACGGTCGAGTTCCTCGACCGGCTTCTTCGTCTGGGACACGGTGGTCTTGGGTGCTCCTCGCCACGGAGGGCGCGGTGGATACCGGCGCGTCCGGGCGTCGGCTGGCCGGATTGTATCCCCGCACCGCCTCGTCGCGAAACCCCCTGGCCGGCGATTCCGCACCTGCGCCGAGCGGAAAAAGCACTGCAATCCGGCCGGGTTCCGGGCCCGCGCTGCGAGCGAGAGAGGCTCAAGGGATCCACCGCGTCGGCCGATACCGGTGCCATGGTCTTCCTACGGCGCCAGGCGCCGATCCACCTGACGCCGGAACGCGCGGAGGAGCTGCGGATGTCGCTCAATTCTCCGGTCGTGTCGTCGCCCGATCTTCCCGCCGGGCCGTGCCGGGCCGCGATCCTGGTGCATCGTGAGCTGGAGGGAACGCTGCACCTCTCGGTCGGCGTGCGCTCGCTGAAGACCGGAGACCACGCGGTCTGGACGAGCGATTCCGATCTCGGCGATGCGGCCTCGGTGGACGTCGAGATCGACGCCGCGTTGTCCTTCTCGGAGGGCATGGGATTCCTGTTCGATGACACCCGGGTGACGGCGGCGGCCGCCCACCGCGCCTGGACGGAACTGATCGGCGAGGCCACCGCAGAGCCGTTTCCGGCAGAACTCGAGATCGAACTGGTCGAAACCATCGACCCGATCGAACCCATCGCACCCGGAGAAGCCGACATCGACTGGGGCACGCCGGCCGACGGCGACGAACTCGAGCTGGCCGACGGACCCGGCTTCGACCTCGACCACGCCTCGTTCGACACGGCCGAACCGCGGGTCTCGCTCTCGAAGTTCCGCGGTCCCGCGCCCGGCCCCGCCGCGCCGTCGCCGCGAAGGAAGGCGGCCCGCGCCCCACAGCCGCCCGCAGCGAAGGCGGGGGCCGAAGCGGAGGCCGACTCGTCCCGCAGCCGCGCCGCGCTCGGGAAACTCAAGCTCGTGAAGCGCCGCGGCGACCTGGCCGCGAAGCGCAAGAAGTGGCTCGACCGCGTGCTCGGGTCGTTCTAGTCCAACCCTGGGAGGGTCGTCGTGAAGAGTCGTCTCGTGTCCATCTGGGTCGTCGCGCTGGTTGGCGCGCTCGGCTGTGCCACCACGCCGGGCGCGATGCCGGCCGCCGAGGGCGGTTCCGGCACGGCCCGCATCGAGAAGCCGAAGCCGGCCACCAAGGCCGACCGGGCACAGGCGCGATCCCACCAGAGCATGGGGGTGAGCTACCTGCGCGACGGGAACGTGGCGCTGGCCATTCGCGAGCTCCGCAGCGCCGCCGCCCTCGATCCGGCGGACAAGTGGATCCAGCTCGCGCTCGCCGAGGCCTATCGCCGCCGCGGGCTGCTGGACGATGCCGAGCATCACCTGCTCACCGCCCTCGCCATCGACCCCGAATCCCAGGAGGCGCGGTTGACGCTCTCGGCGCTCTACGTCCAGATGGAGCGTTACGAGGAGGCGATCCCGTTGGCGGACTGGCTGATCGACGAACCGACCTTCCCGCGCCCGTGGCTGGCGCTCACGAACAAGGGCTACGCCCAGCTGAAGCTCGGTCGCTACGCCGACGCGCGGCAGAGCCTCGAACTCGCGCTCGACTACCACGAGCAGTACTGGCGGGCGATTCTGAACCTCGCCATCCTCGATGCCGAGGAGGGCAAGCGGCTCGAGGCGATCGAGCGGCTGGAGGATGTTGCCGCCCTCGAACCCGGGCCACTGCCGACGGCCGAAGCCCACTACCGGATCGGCGAGATCTACGTGTCCTTCGGGAATCGGGAAGGGGCCATCGAGCACTTCACGGTGGCGGCCGGCCAGCAACCGAGTGGCCAGTGGGGGAAGCGATCGAAGGACTACCTGAAGCGCCTGCGCTAGGTCCCCGCGACGGGGACGGAGCGCCTGCTTCGTCGTCCGCGGACGGTGGCGCCACGGGTATGCCCCCCGATGGCGGCACACCCGGTGCCATCGGGCGCTATCTCGCCCGCCAACGCCGGCTGCGCGGGATCGGTCTCGACGAGCTCGCGGCGCTGACGCGCATCCCGATCCGATCGCTCGAACGTCTCGAAGCCGGGGCCTTCGACGGCGAAGCCGACGGCTTCGCCCGCGGCTTCGTGCGGACCGTGGCGACCGCGATCGGCCTCGATGCGGACGAGGCGGTGTCGCGGATGCTGAAGGAGTCCGTGGTCGAGAGCGGCGTCTCCTTCTCGACGCTCGGGCGCGCGGTGCTGCTGCTGGGCGGCGTGTTGGCCGCGCTCTTCGTGGGCCTGTTCGCGGTCCAGCTCTGGCGCACCTCGGCGTCCGCGCCGGCGGAGCCGTCGCCGCTGCCGGTCCGCCGCGACGCCGTGCGCGCACTCGCGCTCCAGGAGGGGCTCCGCGTGCCCGACCGCGTCGTCGCCGAGGACGGCACGCCCCCGACCGCGCTGGTTCCCGGCCCCCCGTCTCCCGCGGCCCAGGAACCCCGCGCCGGGCGCCCGGTCGCGGCGCCGCCCCCGACCGCCGTCGCGCCCTGAGCCGTGGCCACGTTGCATACCCACGCGCTGGTGTTGCGGTCCAACGATTTCGGCGAGTCCGACCGCATCCTCCACCTGCTGACGCCGGACACCGGCCGGTTGACCGTGATCGCGAAGGGGGCGCGGCGCAGCGTCAAGCGATTCGGCGGCAACATCGACTTCTTCAACCACCTGCGCGTCCAGGTCGAGCGGCGTCGCCCTGCCTCGATGGCGCGGCTCGAACACGCGCGCCTGGAACGCACCTTCCACGGTCTGCGGGAGGAGCCCGCGCGCTTCGGCCTGGCGTGCTACGTGCTCGAGCTGCTGGACCGGCTGGCGCCCGAAGGCGGGGCCCCGGCCGAGCGGGAGGGACTCTTCCGTTTCGGGCTCGGCGCCCTCGACTGGATCGATCGCGAGACGCCCGACCTGCGCATGCGGATCCTGCTCGAGCTGCGCACCCTCGACGCGGTCGGACTCCGCCCCGAGTTCGTGCGGTGCGTGCGCTGCGGCGAGGCGCTCGGTCCCTCCGACGGCCCGCAGGTCGCCTTCCGGGTCGCGGACGGCGGGCCCCTCTGCCGCGCCTGCCAGGAGCCCTCCGAGGCGGGCCTGCCGATCCACCTGGGAACCCTGCGTGCGCTGAAGGCCAGCGTGGGCTTCCCGCTGGACCGCCTGGGTCGGATCGGGTGGGGCGCCGGCGCCGTGGCGGAGGCCCAGGTGCTCCTGCACCGCTTCCTGCGCTTCCACGTCGGCCCGGAGTTGCGCAGCGAGGGCTTCCTGGGGCAATTGACACTCCGGGGGCCCGAGGGGAAACTGCGTCCTCCCGAGCGGCCGTCCTGAGGCGGAAGCCCGCTGCTGCCGAGGATCCACGCATGTCCGCCCCCGACGACGACGCCCGCTCTTCCGTGCGCATGGAGGACCTCGTCTCGCTGTGCGCCCGACGCGGCTTCATCTTCCAGAGCGGCGAGATCTACGGCGGCATCAACGGCTTCTGGGACTACGGTCCGCTCGGCGTCGAGCTCAAGAACAACGTGAAGCAGTTCTGGTGGCAGCGCATGGTCCGCGAGCGTGACGACGTCGAGGGGCTCGACGGCGCGATCATCACCCACCCGCGCACCTGGGAGGCGTCGGGCCACGTCGCCAACTTCAGCGATCCCATGGTCGACTGCCGCCTGTGCCAGAAGCGCTTCCGCGCAGACCAGCTCGAGGGGATCGCACCCTGCGCGGACGCGGACGACGGCGCGCACCGCTTCACCGAGCCCCGCGACTTCAACCTGATGTTGCAGACGCACATCGGCGCGCAGGCGGACGCGTCTTCGGTCGCCTACCTGCGGGCGGAGACCTGCGGGCCGATCTTCACCTCCTTCAAGCGCGTGCGCGACGGCGCGCGGCAGAAGGTGCCGTTCGGCATCGCCCAGATCGGCAAGGCCTTCCGCAACGAGATCAACCCGCGCAACTTCATCTTCCGCTCGCGCGAGTTCGAGCAGATGGAGATGGAGTTCTTCTGTCATCCCGACGAGAGCCCGAAGTGGTTCGCCCACTGGAAGGACGTCCGGATGCAGTTCCACCGGGACCTGGGGATCGACGCTTCGAACCTGCGGACCCGCCCGCACGCGCCCGACGAGCTCGCGCACTACGCGAACGCGGCCGAGGACGTCGAGTTCCTCTTCCCCTTCGGCTGGCAGGAGATCGAGGGCATCCACGATCGAGGCACCTACGACCTCGCCCAGCACTCGAAGTTCTCGGGCAAGGACCTGACCGAGTTCGACGAGCGGACGAAGGAACGCTTCACGCCCGCGGTCGTGGAGACCTCGGTGGGCGCGGACCGCACGACGCTGGCGCTGTTGTGCAGCGCCTACCGCGAAGAGGAGTTGGAGGGAGGCGACACGCGCACGGTCCTTGGCTTCTCGCCCACTGTCGCGCCGATCAAGGTCGCGGTGCTGCCGCTCTCGAAGAAGCTGCGCGAGCCGGCCCGCGGCCTGCTGGCGGACCTGCGCAAGCGCTTCAACGTGTTCTACGACGAGTCGGGAAACATCGGCCGCCGCTACCGCCGCCAGGACGAGGTCGGCACGCCGTGGTGCGTGACGTGGGACTTCGACTCGAACGACGATGGACAGGTGACGGTGCGCGAACGCGACACGATGACGCAGGAGCGGATCCCGGCGGAGGGCCTGCGCCGCTACTTCGAGGACCGGATGGAGGAAGGTCTGTGAGCGCCCGGAAGAAGACGACGCGCCGCAAGGCGACGAGGAAGACCGCGCCGAAGAAGGCCGTGACGAAGAAGCCGGCCGCGAAGGCGCCCCGCAAGAAGGCCGCAAAGCGCGCGAAGCCGGCCGCCTCGCGCAAGCCCGCGGCGCCGAAGAAGGCGACGCGCAAGAAGGTGGCGGCGCGGCGGAAGCGGGCCGCGCGCCAGGTCTTCTTCTTCGGCGACGGACGCGCCGAGGGCAGTGCCGAGATGCGCGAGACGCTGGGCGGGAAGGGCGCGAACCTCGCCGAGATGACCCGTCTCGGGGTCCCGGTCCCGGCCGGGTTCACGATCTCGACCGCGGTCTGCGCCGTGTACAACCAGGCCGGCGGACGGATCCCGGAGGGCGTGAAGCGGGAGGCACTCGCGGCGATGGGCCGTGTCGAGCGCGCGATGGGCCGCCGCTTCGGCGACGTCTCGGACCCGCTGCTCGTCTCGGTGCGGTCGGGCGCGCGGGTCTCGATGCCGGGAATGATGGACACCGTCCTCAACCTGGGGCTGAACGACGAGACCGTGCGCGGCCTCGCGAACGCGGCGGACGAGCGCTTCGCCTACGACTCCTACCGGCGCTTCATCCAGATGTACGGCGACGTCGTGCTCGAGATCCCGCACGATCGCTTCGAGTCGCGCCTCGACGACCTGAAGGACGATCGCGGCGTCGATGCGGACACCGAACTCGGCGCCGGCGATTGGCGCGGTCTCATCCGCGAGTACCTCCAGATCGTGCTGGACCACACGGGGCGTCCCTTCCCGCAGGACCCGCACGAGCAGCTCTGGGGTGCGGTGGCAGCGGTCTTCCGCAGCTGGGACACGGAACGCGCCATCCGCTACCGCCAGATCGAGGGGATCCCGGAAGAGTGGGGCACCGCGGTCAACGTGCAGGCCATGGTCTTCGGCAACATGGGCGACGACTGCGCGACCGGTGTCGCGTTCACCCGTGATCCGTCGACCGGCGACAAGAACTTCTACGGCGAGTACCTGAAGAACGCACAGGGCGAGGACGTGGTCGCCGGCATCCGAACGCCGCAGCCCATCAACAAGTCGAGCCGCAAGGACGACTCGATTCAGTTGCCCACGCTCGAAGAGGAGATGCCGCGCGCCTACAGGGAACTGGTGCGCATCTACAAGCGGCTCGAGAAGCACTACCGGGACATGCAGGACATCGAGTTCACCATCCAGGCGGGCAAGCTCTGGATGCTCCAGACCCGCAACGGCAAACGCACGGCCGCGGCGGCGGTGAAGATCGCGGTGGACATGGCGAAGGAGCGGCTGATCACGCGCCAGGAGGCGGTCTGCCGGGTGCCCGCGCATTCGCTCGAACAACTGCTCCACCCGACCCTCGATCCGTCGGCGCCGCGCGACGTCATCGCCACCGGGCTGCCGGCCTCGCCGGGCGCCGCGGTCGGCAGCATCGTGTTCTCGGCCGACGAAGCCGAGGCGCGCGCGAGGACCGGCGAGCGGGTGGTGCTGGTGCGCATCGAAACCTCGCCCGACGACATCCACGGAATGCACGCGGCAGAGGGCATCCTCACCGCGCGCGGCGGGATGACCTCGCACGCGGCCGTGGTCGCGCGCGGCATGGGAAAGTGCTGCGTCGCGGGCTGCGGGATGCTCCGCATCGACTACGAAGCCGGCACGATGATGGTGGATGGAAAGACCTACCGCACCGGGGAGACGATCACGCTCGACGGCGGCGCCGGTCTCGTCATCCGCGGCGCGGTTCCGACCGTCACGCCCGAACTCGGTGGGGCCTTCGGCGAATTGATGCGCTGGGCCGACCGGCTGCGGACCGTCCGCGTGCGGACCAATGCCGACACGCCCGGCGATGCCCAGGTCGCACGCGACTTCGGGGCGGAGGGCATCGGACTCTGCCGCACCGAGCACATGTTCTTCGAGCCGGACCGCGTGCTCGCCGTGCGCGAGATGATCCTGGCGGATGGGGTCGGGGCCCGACAGCGGGCCCTCGAAAAGCTCCTGCCGATGCAGCGCGGCGACTTCGAGGGGATCTTCGAGGCGATGGCGGGCCTGCCGGTGACGGTGCGGCTCCTCGACCCGCCGCTGCACGAGTTCCTGCCCCACGGCGACGACGACCTCCGCCAGGTGGCGCAGGCGCTCGGCGTTGCCACCGCCGCGCTCCGGGCCAAGGTCGAGGAGGTGAAGGAATTCAATCCGATGCTGGGCCACCGCGGCTGCCGGCTCGGCGTCACGTTCCCCGAGATCTACGGGATGCAGGTGCGCGCGATCATGGAGGCGGCCTGCGCCGTCGAAGCCCGGGGCACGAAGGTGCGCCCCGAGATCATGCTGCCCCTGATCGCACACGTCGGCGAGCTGCGGGTGTTGCGCACCCTCGTCGAGGAAGAGATCCAGTCCGTCCTGGCCTGCAATCCCGGGAGCAGGGTGGACCCCGCGATCGGCACCATGATCGAGGTGCCGCGCGCGGCGCTGACGGCCGACCAGATCGCGCCGCTCGCCGACTTCTTCTCGTTCGGAACCAACGATCTGACGCAGACGGGCTACGCGTTGTCGCGCGACGACGCCGGGAAGTTCCTGCCCGACTACATGGAGCGCGGCATCCTCGACGAGGACCCGTTCGTCTCGATCGATGAAGAGGGCATCGGCCGGCTGATGGAGATCGGGACCGAGGGCGGACGCTCCGTACGGCCCGGTCTCAAGATCGGGATCTGCGGCGAGCACGGGGGCGATCCAAAGTCGATCCGGTTCTGCGCAGCGCTAGGCTTCGACTACGTTTCCTGTTCACCCTTCCGCGTGCCGGTGGCCCGGTTGGCGGCTGCGCAGGCCGCGGTGGAACGGATGGCAGGGAAGAAGGGACGCGGATGATGCGGAAGGCGGCCATCGCGGCGGCGCTCGCGCTCGTGCTGGGAACGACCGGCTGCGCGTCGCTGTGGCCCTGGGGCGGCCCGGATCTTCCCGAGCCGGCCGACCTGCCCGATCCGAACGACGAAGGGCCCTTTTCCTGGCTGCCCGATCTCCCGGACTGGGACCTCCCGGACGTCGACCTCTGGCCGTTCGGCCCGGATTGGGAGGGGCCGGCCCCGGACACCGCCCAGGGGGTGGAAGTCGTCGGGAGCGAAGCCGTGGTCGCGTTCTACCAGCGGGCGCAGCGCTTCTACGGCCGCCTTGCGGGCCGGCGCTTCAACACGCTGACCACCTACCGGGATCCCTTCTTCAAGGACTTCTTCCAGACCGAAGGCGCCCATGCCGACTACTACGCCGACCTGACCCAGGCGCTGCGCCAATCGAACTTCGAGCAGAACACCCCGGTCGCGCTGGATGTGCTCGAGTTCCGGCTCGAAGGCCCCGGACGCGCGGTGGTGCGCACCCGCATCGTCGGCGAGAACGACCTGCCGCTGCGCTGGTGGGAGACGGAACTGGTCCGCGAGGACCGGTGGGAGCGCGCGGACGGCACCTGGTGGCTCGTCCCCGGGGCCTTCTGACACCCGACGCCCCGACCCGGCTTCGCCACCGACGGGCGCGCGGCCCGGATGAAGCTCCACCGTCGGACGCACACCGGCTCCGGTCTGGCGTATGCTGCCGGGTGGTGTGTGTGTTCCGTCGTGCGGCGCCACGACCCGCGTGAAGGTCGTCGCCGACATGTGGAAAACTTTTCTCCACGCGCAAGGAAGTGCGGAGCCCGCACGCTCCCCTCGACGCGACAGATTCCTCTACCGTGGCGGGGGGTTCGCGACGAACCTGCTCCACCCCCAGCGTCTGGCACGAGGCTTGCTCCCTCGGTGGCCGGGACCCGGTCCCTCACCCCTTTGAGAAGCCAATCTCCTGCCAGGGAGCCACCATTGCAGAGCCAGACCCCCCCGACCGCCCCGCGGGCGGAGACCCCTGCCCGGGGAACCGCCGCCCATCCGACGCAGTCGGCCCCGCGCCGCAAGGCGCGCCGCCCCCAGACGCCGAACCCGTGGGACAGCGACCAGGAGCTGGTCGAGGCGATCCTGGCCGGGTCGGTCGAGCACTTCGACATGCTCTACAAGGCGTACTTCCCCCGCGTCTATCGCTTTGCGATGAAGCGGCTGCGGGATTCGGCCGAGGCCGAGGACGTCACGCAGGAGGTCTTCGTGACCGTCTACCGCGCGCTCGGCAGCTTCCAGGGCAACTCGAGCCTGCTGGTGTGGATCTTCGGGATCACGCGCAACAAGACGAACCGGCGCTTCCGCGGGCTGCGCGCGAAGCTCGAGACCGTGGACAGCGACGCCGCGCTGACGATGATGTCCCCGGACGCCCCGACCGACCGGGCGGTGGACGCGCGGCGCATGCTCGCGCACTGCGAGGAAGTGATCGAGACGCGGCTGACGCCGCTCCAGCGCAGGATCTTCCACCTGAAGCACCTGCGCCGGCAATCGATCCGCAACATCGCAGAGGCCCTGGGCAAGTCCGAGGACGCGATCAAGGCGAACCTCTACCGGATGCGCCGCACGATCGCGGAAGCCGCGCCCGGGCTCGACCAGATCCTGGGCGCCTAGCCCCGATCCGGCATTCCCGATTGGCCACGGAGGCGGCGAGGGGTGGGCGCAGGCGAAGTAAAGCGCAGCAGGGCCACTCGTCTGTTCCCTGTGCCTTGGGTCACCCGAGTGACTCCTGCGACCGCGT
>Ga0114931_10002564_pt1 | contig 23083 bp, 20 predicted proteins | sample 2SBtaG_FD_89579 | JGI IMG/M metagenome (GOLD analysis project Ga0114931, IMG submission 89579) | Deep subsurface microbial communities from Kolumbo volcano to uncover new lineages of life (NeLLi) - 2SBTROV14_V59a metaG | ecosystem: Environmental > Aquatic > Marine > Volcanic | place: Kolumbo... | reverse complement strand
CTTCTTGATCATATCCGAAAGGGCTTTTTGAATGTGAATGACATACGGACAGTGGTTGCACATAAATATCACCAGCAAGGCATCACTGCCATCAAAATCTGATAGTGAAACAGTCTTGCCTGTTGCCGGTTCAGGTAAGAAGAAATCCGGCGCTTGTGTGCCGAGTTCGAGCATGGTTGAAAGCGTGCGTGACATAGATACTCCTGGAATAAGTATTGATTTGAACTGTCTGCGAACGCATTGTACGTAACTCTCGCGCAGTATCAAGAGTTCGTTCAGGTAGAAAAGTGAAAGATTGTAAGGTTTATAGTTCGTCGTACGTTTTCACGCAGTTCCGGCCTGCCGCTTTAGCGGCATAGAGGGCCTTGTCTGAACGGTTGATCAGATCATCGATATTATCAGCATCTTGTTTGTAGCAGGCAATTCCGATACTTATTGTTATATTGATAACATTGTCTGCCAGTGAAAATTTCATTTTCATTAATGATTCACGTATGCGGTCAGCGGTGAGTTTTCCGGACTGACTATCCATTCCCGGTAGAATGATTGAAAACTCTTCGCCACCATAACGGGCAAGAGAATCCATCCCCCGGATCTCTTTTTTGAAGTAATTGGCAATCATCATAAGGACCAGGTCACCAGATGTATGGCCATATTCATCATTAATACGCTTGAAATAGTCGACATCGATCATTATAAGCGTAAAAGGAGTGTTTGTGCGGTCAGTGCGTCTCGCTTCATTTTCCAGTTGTTGTTCCAGGGTTCTCCTGTTGTAAAGACCAGTAAGAGGATCAGTGTTGGCCAACAGCAGAATCTTGTTCTTCAAGCGGTAATTTTCGATAGCAACGGATGAGAGACGGGAGAAAGTAGTCAGTATTTCAATTTCCTCTTTGGTAAATTCAGCGTTGTATTTCCTGTACAAAATCATTATTCCTATGACTTTATTCCGGCTGTGTAGCGGTATATGGAGCATTGTTCTTATGTTCAGATCAATTTCATGTTCAGTCATTCTGAATGGGGTCTCTGAAGTCAGCGTTGTGATGACAGGTTCGATTAATTCCACGACTGCTCCTGGCTTTGATGATAGTTCGGATTCGAGATATTTCCTGAAATCATCAGGCAGCCCGAGTGCTGAGAGTTTTTCAATTGCTTTAAATTCTTCCGAGAATATACCAACGGCAGCGGCGTTCATTCCTACCAGTACTGCAACATATTGCAACATTAATTCAATAATTTGTTCAAGTGTTGAAGATCGAGACAATGATATGGAAAAGTCATTTAATAACATGAGACGACGTGTTTTATTATTAATGTTGGCTGCCATCATGTTAAAGGCGTCAGCGATTTCAGATAACTCCGTGGTATTCTGAATGTCGACCTGGGCACCGTAGTCTCCTGATGAAATTCTGTTAGCAGCAGTTGCCAGGCTTATCAGCGGCCCTCTGATGTTATTTTTGTAATACCGAAAAGCCCATATCATGACGAATATGAATATTGAGAATATCAGGATGAGAAATCGCTCGAATTCTTTCAGGTCATTTTTGACATCTTGTTTAATGAGCGAAACGATTCTATCAAGTAATAATTCCTGTGAAGGCACATTATTTGAATAGCGCATATATGCAGCCATTGCATTACCGGAGTCGTACTGCACGACATATGGATATAAATTCACTTTCCAGTTTGTTCTGGCCTGCTCAAGGATACTTGATATCTCATCATGTGAACTGAGATGCCCGCTGCTTTCCTCAAGCATGTTGAATGTGTCCTGGTAAGTCCGAATTTCTTCCTTCAAGCGGTATCGACGGTATGGTTGAGGTACATCAGTCTCAAGGTAAGAGTGGTAGTAATGAGAAATCACCAGACTTCGGCCACGCTGTTTTGAAGCAATGTTGATATATTCCGAATGCTCTTTAAGTGAGAAAACATAATGCAGACTCATGGCACAGCCAATTAACACCAGGCACAGAATAACCGTGATAAGCAGTACCAGCCTTCCTGTAATTGAATTCCGCATGAATTATATATAACGGTTAATGGTGTTAAATGATTAGGGATTATAGTGCAGGCATCTGGCTAATCCCTGGTGCTTGTCAGGGATATAGCTGCTCTTGTTTTAGCGTTTATTGATCGGGACGATATTGTCATGGTCAAGACCATCGCCTAATTGCTCACCAATAAGGATAGTCATGGCTTCAAAGACTTTATCGTAGATTATTTCTGAGTGGGCATGATAATGATTCAGGCGGCATGCGACAGGCTCGTGTAGCGAACGATTTTTAGTTTCAAAATCCAGCCAGGCCATGACCGGTACATCATTTAACTCCCTGTCGACCACAATCCAGGTTTCATCATCAAGGATGAGGTCCAGTGTACGTAGTCTTGGTAATTCAATACGGAGAGGATTCTCCAGACGTTTCAAGGCGATCTTGACCAGATTAAAATGCTCTGACCCAACTGATTTTTTTTCAGTTTTATAAATCGGGATATCTTCGAGTCTTGATTTCATCCGCAAACCTGGTTTTTATATGCTTGGCAGACCGCTTTATCTTTTTTATCGTGCATGTTCATGTTCAGGATGTCAGGCTGGCAAATAATACCGGTAGCTGCTCAGGTAGTCTGTCAACATTATCTATAATAGTGTAGTTGTTGACGCCAAAAATACGTTTGACATAATTATCAGCATTGGGATCCAGAGTCAGGCAGTAACTGAGGATGCCCTTGCTATAAAGTTCTTCCACAGCCTTCTTGGTATCGTGACGCAAGTGTTGCGGGTCGCGCTCGTCAATATCTGCTGGTTCACCATCGGTAACGATTAACAGTAATTTTCGCCGTTCAGGTTGTCTCAACAGATGCTGTCCTGCATGGCGCATTGCGGCCCCCATACGTGTAGACAGGCCGCCTTGCATGCCGGCAAGACGTGACTTTACATCGTCGTCAAAATGCTGATTGAAATCCTTGAAGCGGTAGTATTGCACATCATGACGACCATCCGAGGCGAAACCATGCAGCGCAAAGGGATCGCCAATACCGTTAATGGCGGTAGAAACGAGTGTCGCAGCTTCACGAGTCAGTTGTAGTACTGTTTTATCGGAACCGGCCATGGTTTCATTTGTCGACTCCGACAGATCCATCAAGATCACAACCGATAGATCACGATTCTTCAGGACGTTACGCATTGTAATGCGCGGATTTGGCTGCTCGCCCATACGGATCGAAATCATTGCGTCAACAGCCGCATTGAGATCAATTTCATCGCCATCTTCCATATTACGTACGCGTTGCACACCTTCCGGTGTTAACAGATCAATAATCTGCTTGATACGGTGTGCGATCGGTTTGTGTTCGGTCAGAATTTTTTCAATATCTTCCGGATTACCTTTAGGCTGACGACGTTCATATATTGTCGCCCAGTCAGGTCGGTGTAACTGAATCTGGTAATCCCATTCCTGGTAATGGTAAGGGTCAGAAACCGGTTCTTTGCCCCACATATCGTTGAAGCTTATCTGTTCATCGGTCAAATCATCTTCATAGGGACGCATATTGGTAGAACAGGTCCAGATTTCCTGGGCGTCGTCACCGGCCAGTTCGCAATCCACTTCGTTAGCCATTTCAATAACGCTGACCATCCGGCGTATCTGGCGCTGACTGGCAGCCATGTATTCAACACCCTGGTCCCAGTTGATTTCAGAAAATTCCCAGACGAAACGATTATCATCACGATACGGAATACGAATGCGCTCGAGAATTCGCAGGCTCGGGACTTCCTTGCGTGCACTAAAATAATTAAACAGCTCAACACCCATGTGCCAGCTGTATTGGTTATTATTCTGTTCGGCTTCTATCTCGTTATGGAAGCGTTTTACAAAATCATTCAGCGCATGATCGTCGGTAGAGATATTTTTATCGAGCAGCATTAACGCAATATGTTCCAGTACCAGCATGGTGGGATGTTCTGGTTCATCGTCATCATCAGCCAGTTTCAACAGTGCTATCCATAGCTTCTTTAAACCTGGAAAATCATTTGTTGCCTTGTATTCAACACGGGCATCTTCCATGAAACCAATGAAAAACATTTGCGCCGGACTTAATGCCTCTGCCGAGATGACAGAGGTGGAATAGCAAAGGTGCGAGGCCATGTGCGCAGCAGTCGCGCGGTAAAGTTCGAGGCCTTTAATCTTGTTTTCATCGTTGCCAATATCATCGACTGCATCAGGCATATGAAGGATCAGGTTATCAATATAAGGGCGAAAATCGGTATAGTCAGCACCTGTCGGACGTAAGAAAAAGTCACGACCCCACAGCGCACGTAAATAGAAGTTTAATTTTCGCTGCGTATCGATGAACAGCACGCCGCGACGTTCTTTTTGTAAGACGGCACGACTGTCTTGAGACTCAAGATTAAAATAGGCGATCAGGTTATCGTAGTCTCGACGATAGGCTTGAGTACCAAACTGGGTCCAGCGACGAAGTCCGCTGAGGGTCAGCTTGGATAACAGTTCGTCGACATGATTCAGCATAGGCCGCAAGCCACGCGAAGCAGTAGACGCGGTCTGGTGAATCAGTGTTAAATAGCCGCGCAATAGTTCAGCATCGCCGAGGCGACGAGAAGCAGTCGGTAGGCTGCTGAAAAGCAGTGAAACCACTTCACCTGAAGTCATTGAGGAAAGTTTCAGGGCGGCAGTAGTACTGTCATCAAGAATATCTTCACCACATTCTTTCACGACCAGCGGCATGTTCTGTAAGTAAGAAATGACTACATCGGTACCACGGCCAAGGTTACATAAGGCCCTGGCACCATTCATATAAGCCTCCAGACCGACGGGTGACATGACCCTTGTCGCTTCCTGGAAGGTGCTTTTAAGCACATCGCGCACTTCTGGCGCGACATCCTTTAGCTGTTCTTCGTAATCTTTTAAATCAATCGACATACCTTTGACCTTTTTTAGCCATAGCGAGCGCGCTGCATTATTTTATTAGCAGGTGCTCACTGGCCACTTTGCTTGTTTTTATTCAGAAACAAAGAAAGTGCTAACAGCCGCAGACAGAGTCTCACGCATATCCGGGTCGTCGGTTAATGGTGTCACCATGGTCATGTTACAGGCAGAGATCGGTTCGATACCCTTGTTGATTAATTGTCCTGCGTAAACCAGCAGGCGGGTTGATATACCTTCATCCAGGCCATGACCTTTCAGGTTACGGGCGCGATGGGCAATCTGCACCAACTTACCAGCGGTATCTTCATCAATGCTGGATTCTTTGGAGACAATCGCAATTTCGGTTTTTTCTTCCGGATAATCAAAGTCCAGACCACCAAAGCGTTGTTTGGTTGATTGTTTCAGGTCTTTCATCAAGCTTTGGTAACCAGGGTTATAAGAAATAACCAGCTGAAAATCAGGGTGTGCTTCGATGAGCTCGCCTTTTTTGTCGAGTGGCAGGTTGCGACGATGGTCGGTTAACGGGTGAATAACAACCGTTGTATCCTGACGGGCTTCAACGACTTCATCGAGGTAACACATGGCACCAATACGGGCGGCTGTAGTAAGTGGGCCGTCCTGCCACTTTGTGCCATCGGCATCAAGCAGGAAGCGACCAACCAGGTCTGATGCAGTCATATCTTCGTTACAGGCAACCGTAATGAGTGGGCGACCCAGTTTATAGGCCATGTACTCAACAAAGCGGGATTTACCACAACCGGTTGGGCCTTTTAACATCATCGGCATGCGAGCGTTGTAAGCAGCTTCGTAAAGTGCGATCTCGTCGGCAACGGGTTCATAATAGGGCTCGTCTTTAATGATGTATTGAGCCGGATCGACATTTGTATCTTGCTTAGACATAAGTCACCCTTTTAAAAAAATATATAAACTATAAAGTAATTTATCTTTCGTCTTCAGTTTCAATTTCACCTGTCCAGCCTTCTGCTTTTGCTTTAGCGATGGCATGATCATGGATCTTCTGGTGACGTTCTCTTAAATCATCAGGTAAATGACTGACAAGGCAGCCATACTTATCCCACTCAGCGTTAACTTTTTGTAATAAAGCGTCAACGCCAGCGAAATTCCAGCCTTCACAGGTTTCAGACTCTGGTATCAGGCCAAATACCCACGCATCACGAATGATCTTGCCAATGGTGGTCATGCCACCATGGATGTCATTATTAATGCCTACATACTTATCTGGTTTTGCCATATTTTTTTATTAAGAATTCGTCACTACCAGTGTCCTGTCTCACGTGACACACAATACATCCCTGTATATAGCGGCTCCTGTGCATCCATGCACCTGCCGCATACAATACATCCCTGTATATAGCGGCTCCTGTGCATCCATGCACCTGCCGCATACAATACATCCCTGTATATATACAAAAGCCCCTGTCCGTGTTATCTCGGGCAGGGGCTTTTGATGCTTACTTGCCTGACAGTTTTAAACAGACGCACCGCGGTGGATAACCATTGCCGTACCAGCAGATTGCGCGAAGTTATCAAAGCCCAGCAGACGAACATGGTTGTCTGGATGTGCTTTATGGCAAGCTTCAACTTCAGCCAGAATGGCATCAACGTCAGTCTCACCAAACATTGGCAGTTTCCACATGTACCAGTAGTTACTGCGCGCATTTTCTGGTTCCGTGTGTTCGATACCTGGGTTCCAGCCTTTATCAACAATGTACTGAATCTGTGCACGTGTTGATTCTTTGCTCAAAGTTGGCAGGTAAGAAAAAGTTTCATATTTGCGGCTCTCAGCAGCATCACTCAGGCTTGATTTGTAATCTTGTACATCACTCATAATATTTTCCTCAATGTAATCCTCGAAATTCTTTGCCCTCACCCCATCCCTCTCCCAAAGGGGGAGGGGGAGCAAGAGCCCTCTCTTTCTATTCCCTCTCCCCCTTCAGGGGGAGAGGGCTAGGGTGAGGGGGCTTTTATTTATGGGCAACGTCAATCTTGTCAACAGTATCAAATTCGAATTTGATTTCTTTCCAGGTTTCCATGGCCATCTTGAGTTCCGGGCTGTGCTTGGCAGCAGTTTCCAGAATGTCTTTGCCTTCTTTCTCAAGTTCACGACCCATGTTCCGGGCTTCAACACAGGCTTCAACTGCAACACGGTTGGCAGCCGCACCAGCAGCGTTGCCCCATGGATGACCTAATGTACCGCCACCGAACTGCAGGCAAGAGTCATCACCGAAGATGCTAACCAGCGCAGGCATGTGCCATACGTGGATACCACCTGAAGCAACAGGGATAACACCAGGCATTGAACCCCAGTCCTGGTCAAAGAACAGACCACGTGAACGGTCTTCCTTGATGAAGGAATCGCGCATGGTGTCGATCCAGCCCAGTGTAGCGTCACGGTCGCCTTCCAGCTTACCAACAACGGTACCTGAATGGAGGTGATCACCACCGGACAGACGCAGAATCTTGGTCAATACACGGAAGTGGATACCGTGGTGCGGGTTGCGGTCGAGCACGGCGTGCATGGCACGGTGAATGTGTAGCAGCATGCCATTGTTCTGACACCATTGCGCCAGCTGCGTATTTGCAGCCAGACCACCTGTAAGGTAGTCATGCATGATGATAGGGGCGCCAATTTCTTTGGCATATTCAGCACGACGCATCATTTCATCAGCGGTCGGTGAAGTAACGTTCAGGTAGTGACCCTTACGTTCGCCAGTCTCGGCTTCTGCTTTATGGATAGCTTCCATAACGAAGTCGAAACGGTGACGCCAGCGCATGAATGGCTGTGAGTTAACGTTTTCGTCATCCTTGGTGAAATCGAGACCACCACGCAGACCTTCGTAACAAGCGCGACCGTAGTTTTTAGCAGAAAGGCCAAGCTTAGGCTTAATTGTACAACCCAGCAGAGGACGACCGTATTTGTTCAGAATGTCACGTTCAACCTGGATACCCTGAGGTGGTCCATTACAGGTCATCACATAAGCAACCGGGAAGCGAATGTCTTCCAGGCGCAGTGCGCGCAAGGCCTTAAAGCCGAATACGTTACCCACCAATGAGGTCAGCACGTTAACAACTGAACCTTCTTCGAACAGGTCGATTGGGTAAGCAACAAAGGCGTAGAAGCAGGTGTCATCACCTGGCACGTCTTCGATGGCGTAGGCACGGCCCTTGTAGTAATCCAGATCAGTCAAAAGGTCAGTCCAGACAGTTGTCCAGGTACCGGTTGAAGACTCGGCAGCAACCGCAGCGGCGACTTCTTCACGTGGCACACCTTCTTGTGGGGTGATTTTGAAACAAGCCAGCAGATCAGTATCTTTTGGCGTGTAATCCGGCATCCAGTATGTTTCGCGGTATTCTTTTACGCCCGCATCGTATTTTTTAGCCATGTCAGATTCTCCTGAAAGTTGTACAAAATTAAAAACATCAAATCCAAAACTCAAAAATGATTGTTATCGGTCCGGGTGCGGGGACTAATTAGTCCACGCACCTGTCTAATTGATACTTCATAATTCCGGTCTATCCGACTCTGGAAAATGAAGATGAGCCCCCCTTCTTTTTGCCCTGATAAAATCAGGGTGATCGAAACCTGCCCCCAGCAAGCCCGAATTCAGTAGACGGAAGTATAAGGATCTATTGCATAAAGTAAATTAAATAATTATGATTAAAATCATAAGTATTAACTTATGATAATTTCAGCTTATGAATGTTACCATTCGACAGTTACAGGTATTTGAAGCCGTGGCTCGCCACCTGAGCTTTACCCAAGCCTCACAGGAGCTGCATCTGACCCAGCCTGCGGTTTCCATGCAAATCAAGCAGTTAGAGGGCAATATCGGCTTACCTTTGTTTGAACAGATTGGTAAGCAGGTATATTTGACCCAAGCTGGCCAGGAAATGTATCACTATAGCCGGTCAGTGGCCCAGCAACTGGATGAGGCCGATGCCATTTTTGAGGATCTTAAGGGGCTACACCGTGGCCGCCTGGTCATTGCGGTAGCCAGTACTGCTAATTATTTTGCCCCCACTTTATTAGCCGCCTTTACATCTGAGCATAAGGACGTGACGGTCAGTCTGGATGTGACCAACCGCGAAGGGCTTTTGGGTCATCTCGAAAATAATGACACTGATATGGTGATTATGGGGCGCCCGCCTGACGGCATGGATCTGGAAGCGGACTCCTTTATGAATAATCCGCTGGTAGTCATTGCACCGGTGGATCATCCCCTGGTTGGCAAGCGCAAGATCCCGATGGAGACGCTGCAAAAGGAGACATTTATCATGCGTGAACAGGGTTCTGGAACACGTATAGCTATGGAGCGTTTTTTTACCGAGCAGCGTGCCCAATTAACGACCGGTATGGAAATGAGCAGTAACGAAGCCATCAAGCAGGCCGTCCAGGCTGGACTTGGTTTGGGGATTGTTTCGATGCATACGCTGGAACTGGAACTGGAAATGAAACGTTTGGCGGTGCTGGATGTGCAGTCCTTCCCGATTCTTCGTCACTGGTACATTGTCCATCTCAAGGGCAAGCGCCTGTCTCCGGTGGCCAGCAGCTTCAAGGAGTTTGTCATCAACCATGTCCGGAAAATGCTGGATTTACCTGGCTAGTCGTCGTTAACCCTGCCCTGGTATCCTTGTATATATGGTTGAAGTCAGAACTTCATGTCCCTATGTAGTGTCATATAAATTGAGTTGATCTGGTTACTGCAGAATACTAAGCTTTCATCACCATGCGAGTTAATATGAAACACTATCTGTACGGGCTTTTACTGGTTTCACTGGTACTCAATCCAGTGGTATCTGTGTTCGCAGCTTATGCTGCCGGGCAGGACAGTGCGGCCTGTATGCATATGAATCAAACGGGTGATGTTGCTGATATATCTGCCCATGGTTTATCTATCCAAAGCTCACATGATGCCAACCAATGTTGCCAGCAGGGTGATGAGTGTGGAGGCAGCTGTAATAGTTGCAGTACCTGTCACACGGGTGCTCTCGCCCTTATCAATACACCCAGTCAGGATGTGTCGTACCCAATGGCGCTCCAGTTTGTTCAAAACCTTCAGTTAAACGGCAATTATCAACAAGCCAATTTCCGTCCTCCCCGCGTTACCTCCTGAAAATTTCTTTTTATTAGTTCACGTTTTCACACCGCGTTAAGGTGTGGCATTAAAACTTAATAATTCAAGACCGGTTAACCCTGGGAGAAATAACATGATGAAATATTCAAGCGTTGTAGTGCAGCTTGTCATGACAAGTGCATTTGTATTCCTGCTGGGTGGTTGTGCCAACGGTTTAATTGATAAACCATTGGCCATAAGTCACCCGGCTAACCCACAGGCAAAAGCAGCACCGGTTGCCCAACTGCCGGACACACTGAATGTTAAATCGATTGAACGACCGCAGCGGGAGGATGATCCACATGCTGGTCACAACATGTAAAACCTGTCTCGAAACGCGCCTCGGTCGTACATCCTATCCACTATTTTGAGACAGATCCCGGTTATGCATGGTCGAGAGGACATAAAGATGAAAAATATAAGCAAAGTAATAGTGTTGATAACATCTGTCAGCCTTGCTGGTTGTGCATCAATTCAGCCAAAGGCCGGTTTTACCGATGTCAGTCAGCAAGTATCCCAACGAACGGGTAAACAGGTTCACTGGAAAAAAGGCGGGCCGGAAGATGAATCAGTCGAAGTGTCTGTTCAACAACTTCTACAAAATGAATTAACAGCTGACGAGGCGATCCAGATCGCTTTACTGGCTAATCCAAAACTACAGGCCATTTATGAAGAATTAGGTATTGCCCAGGCGGATCTTGTTCAGGCAGGTCTGCTGCGCAACCCGATCTTCGGTACAGCCGTGCTTATTAATCAGGGCGGCGGTGCGCCAAATCTGGATTTCAGTATTGCCTGGGATTTTATGGAAATTTTTATTATGCCGCTACGGAAGAAAGTAGCAGAGGACAACTTCGAGGCGACCAAGCTCCGCGTCACTGGACAGGTCATGGATCATGCCGCGCAAGTGGGGTCCGCTTTTTATGTGGCGCAAGCGAATCAGCAAATAGTCGGGATGTTAAAGCAGGTTGTCAGCGCTACAGATGCATCGTTGCAAGCTGCCAGAAAGATGCGTGAAGCTGGCAACATTACCGAACTGGATCTGGATCAGGAAAGTACGCTGCATTATGAATCACGATTGTTACTGTCTTCAGCTGAGGCAGCATTAATGGCAAGCCGTGAGCGACTTAATAAGCTAATGGGCCTGTGGGGCACTGCCACACAATGGACCATGTCACCCATGTTGCCAGAGGTACCTGAAAACCCAATAGGTGTTGAGGACATCGAAAAACAGGCAATTGGACGCAGTCTTGAGCTGGCCATTGTACGGCTTGAGTTGTTACAGGCAGCCAAACGCGCGGGTATTACAAAAGTTACTTCTGTTGTTCCAGAGCTTGGTGTCGGTTATATATGGGAAAGGGATGATGGTAATTGGAGAAATGGCCCGGGTTTGTCGTTTCTCCTGCCGATCTTTGACTGGGGTCAGGCAAAACGCGCACATGCCTATGCCCGAATTGAGCAACTCAGGGCACGCTATAAGGAAGTCGCTGTTAATGTGAGATCAGCAGCAAGGTCAGCTGCACTCAACATTAGAATGGCACGTAAGTGGGAAAAATACCTTCGAAAAACCTTGCTGCCCTTGCGAGAACGGGTAACGCACGGGATGCAACTTGAATACAACGCCATGCAGGTCGGCGTGTTTCGTTTATTACAGACCCGGCAACAACAGATTAACACCGGACAGCGATATATCGAAGCACTGCGCGATTACTGGTTGGCAAGAACACAGGTAGATTCAGTGATCAACGGCTGGATAAGTTCCCAGGCGGCTACTTTGAACATGATACCTGCTGCTATGGTTGGCAGTAGTGAAGGAGGACAATAAGATGAAATTGACAAGACGACATTTTTTAACAGCCGGTGCTGCTGTCGCAGGCGTAACGGCGATGAACGTACGTACCGCCCAGGCCAAAGAACTGAAACAGTGGGAAGGTACCTATAGCGGTGGTTCGGTGGATGTTGAACCCAGGGCACCCGGGGTGCCGGGCAAGGATTACAAGCCTGTCATTGTACCCAATGGCGGCAAGCTGCCATTCAGGATTGTGGACGGGGTCAAGGTATTTCACATGGTCGTGGGCGAGGTGAAGCATGAGTTTGCACCGGGGTTAACGGCCAACTGTTGGGGTTATGATGGTCGCGTTAACGGTACCGTGATCGAGGCGGTTGAAGGTGATCGGGTTCGTATTTATGTCACCAACAAACTGGCAGCACCGACCAGTGTCCATTGGCATGGCATTTATTTACCTAACGGTATGGACGGCGTCAGTGGTTTGAATCAGCCACCGATCGAACCCGGCGAGACCTACAAGTACGAGTGGACATTGCGTCAGCACGGCACCTTTATGTATCACTCGCATTACGACACCATGACCCAGGAAGGCATGGGCCTGGCCGGTTCTTTCATTATTCATCCGCGAAACCCCAGAGACGAAGATATCGTTGATGTGGATTACAGCCTGATGCTCAACGAGTACTCCGTTAAAGCCGGGACCGCACGTCCGAACACCAATGAGAGTTCAGGCTTCAATGTGTTGACTATCAATGGCAAGGTGTTTCCGGCCATTGCACCCATCGTGGCCAAACTGGGGGATAAAGTACGCATCCGCATCGGCAATCTTTCCGCCATGGATCATCATCCGATCCATTTACATGGTTACCGGTTCAAGATCACGGCCACTGATGGTGAAAAACTGCCTGTAACGGCCCAGTGGCCGGAGACTTCGGTACTGGTCGCGGTGGGTCAGACCCGGGAGATTGAACTGATTGCCGATGCCCCGGGAGACTGGGCCATGCACTGCCACATGACCCATCACATCATGAACCAGATGGGCCACGGCATACCGAATATGGTGGGAGTGAAATCCGGTGATCTGGACAGCAAGGTGCGCTCATTGTTACCAGGCTATATGTCAATGGGTGAAACCGGAATGGGTGAAATGGCAGGAATGCAAATGCCAATCCCTGATAACAGTATTGCCATGATGTCGAACCGTCTTGCCTTCAGCGCCTCGACCGTGGGCGGTATGTTCACGGTGTTTAAAGTACGCAAAAAACTTGCTGGTTACACAGAGGATCCAGGCTGGTACAAGCACCCGCCGGGGACGCGGGCGGATCTGGCGAGTGTTGATGAATTGAGGCGCGATGGCATCAAGCTGGCATGAACTTACAATAGTAAATAGTACCGGGCATACATAGACTTGGACATAAGCGCGGTCAAACAACTACACTATTTATGAGGGCTTGATTGATCTATACAGGCTAAACTGCTCCAATGGTTATAGTTATCAGGGTATGGGACTGAATTAATGCCAAAACATTCAACTGATCGGGTGGTCGACATCACTCGTATGAAGATCGCATGCAAGGATTGCAGTCTTCGTGAGCTATGTTTGCCTCTCAATGTTGAGGAGTCTGATCTCGCCGAGCTTGAAAAAATTATCAAGCGCAAGACACCAATGAAGCGCGGTGATCATCTGTTCAGGCAGAACGACAAATTTCGCTCAATTTTTGCTGTGCGTTCCGGATCACTCAAGACCTACACTGTGGACGATGAAGGCAATGAACAAGTCATTGGCTTTCACATGCCTGGCGAACTGATTGGTATGGATGCGATTAACTGTAATTCCCATCCCAGTAATGCAAAAGCGCTGGAGACCAGTAGTTACTGCGAAATCCCGTTTATTGAGCTTGAAAAACTGGCCGGCCGTTTACCGAGTCTGTCTCATCAACTGTTTCGCATTATGAGTAAGGAAATTCGCCAGGATGAGGAGTTATTAGTACAGCTTGGCAAGAAGACGGCCGAAGAACGGCTGGTGGGCTTCCTTCTGAGCATGTCTGCTCGCAACAAGTCACGAGGTTTTTCTGCATGTGAATTCAACCTCAGCATGTCGCGGACGGATATTGGAAATTATCTGGGACTGACGGTTGAAACTGTCAGCCGGCTTTTTAGCCGGCTTCAGGAACGTAATCTCATCACTGTTAATGGCAAGTTTGTTCATTTGCATGACCTTGAACCCTTAAGGGAGATTCCCGGCACACGCGCTGGGCACGGCCATCCCCAAAGCGCTTGATTACGTCGCACCCACCACTTTTTTATAATCAGATTGGTAGACTTTGATTTATATCAAGGCACTAAAGTATTTTTGCCAGCATTATTCATGTTCAGTAACAAGTAATACTTATAGATAAGGAGAAGCAATGTACGGTTTTAATGTCACAGTTCCCTGTTCGTTTAACGAGGCGATGGGTAAAGTTACTGAAGAATTAAAAAAGGAAGGATTTGGTGTTCTGACGGAGATCGATGTCAAGGCGACGTTGAAAGCAAAACTCGACATAGACAAACGTCCTTACACAATACTGGGCGCCTGTAATCCTGTTCTGGCCAGTCAGGCGATCGATGCTGAACCGGATATCGGTCTGCTCTTACCGTGTAATGTTGTAGTCCGTGAAGAGGATGACGGATCAATCACTGTAGCATTCATGGACCCGGAAGCGGTATTGAAACTGGTTAATCGTGATGAAATCGCTGAACTGGCCAAAGAAGTCCGAAGCCGGCTTGAACGCGTCCGGGATGCACTTGTAGCGTAAAGGGTGGTGAGCCAACGAACGTTGTAATACCATTTTCAGATTAAGCAACGATGGAAAGCACAGATTCCCTTGAAGAAGAGCTCTTTTTTGATGGATCCCTTTACTATGAGGGGCTTATTAAGGATATCTCCCTGGCCAGTCGCACAATAGATTTTGAAACCTATATTTTTGAGGCTGATAAAGTTGGCTATCAGGTAGCTGATGCGCTTCGCGAAGCTGCGGGACGCGGTGTTCAGGTCAGATTGCTGATAGATGGATTTGGCTCTCCCTTTTTTCCCGGAAATCTATTGAACCAGCTTGAGAATGCTGGCGCTCAGGTACGCATTTTCCATCCCTGGCCCTGGAATTTCTGGCAATGGCGGTGGGCAGCGAGTGAAGGGGTTTTTATTTCCAAGTTGAAACATCTTTTAAATGAGGTAAACAGGCGAAATCACCGGAAGGTTTGCTGTATTGACAAAAAAATTGCCTGGATTGGAAGCTATAATGTAAGCAAGGCGCATCTGCCGGTAGCGCAGGGCGGTTACGGTTGGCGGGATTCTGCAGTTCGCCTCAAGGGCACAGATTTATCAGAACTTGAGACAGCATTTGATCGGGCCTGGTGTCAGGAACGCTTCTCCAGGATCAAGCATCTATCAACACATAATCCCGTTATACGGCTGAATTATTCGCGCAAACGCCGGCGTATTCTTTACAAGAACCTGCTCAAACGTATGTCCTTGTGTACCAACCGGATCTGGATTACCAATGCTTACTTTCTACCGGATGCGCCGTTTTTGAACCGTTTGAAACAGGCAGCGATGATGGGTGTTGACGTAAAAATACTACTTCCGGGTAAATCAGATGTAGCTGTAATACCGTGGACCTCTGCATTGTTCTACAGCGAACTGATTTCAGCCGGGGTAAGGATTTTTGAATATACACCGAGTGTCTTGCATGCGAAAACCCTGATCTTTGATGACTGGATGACTGTTGGCTCAACAAATCTTAATAATCGAAGTTTCTTACATGACCTTGAAGTTGATGTTCTTATCAGCACGACAAAATCCAGAACAAGAATCACACAGCAGTTTCTGGATGACATTTCCAAATCTATTGAAATCAATATTGAAAATATTCGTAAACGACCATTGTGGCAGAGAGCTATCGGACGTTTGATTTTATATGTGAAATATTTCTTCTGATATGAAAGTGCCTTTTTTGAAAGTCATTACTTACAATATTCATAAAGGATTCAGTTCGGGTAATCTCAGATTCACCTTGCACAGAATTCGTGAGTCATTGCGACGAATTGATGCCGATCTGGTGTTTCTGCAGGAAATACACGGTGAACATCAATATAAAAAGTCGATAATTGATGAGTGGCCTGATGAAGCACAGTTTGAGTTTCTGGCTGATGAATTATGGCCACATCATATATACGGTAAAAATGCCATCTATGAAGATGGCCATCATGGGAACGCAATCTTGAGCAAATATCCGTTTGTTTTCTGGGAAAATATTGATGTATCCGTGCATCGTTTCGCGAATCGTAGTTTGTTGCACGGAGTAATACAACTTCCCGGGTTATCAACAGGAATACATGTTATTTGCGTCCATCTGGGTTTGCTTGGCTATGAGCGTAGAGAACAGTTAAGAAAGCTCAGTCAACGCATCAAGTCCCATGTGCCGCATGACGAACCCCTGATTATTGCTGGTGATTTTAATGACTGGTTAGGCCAGGTAGAAAAACATCTGAAAATGGATCTTGGCCTTGATGAAGTTTTTAGATCGCTGACAGGACGCCATGCCAGGACGTTTCCGATATGGTTGCCAATGTTGCCTGTGGATCGAATGTACTATCGGGGAATGGCACCAGAAGTCTGTAGAAAACTCCAGAAATCACCCTGGAAAAGATTATCTGATCATGTTCCGCTGTACACAGAGTTCTCGTTGACGCTTTGAGCGATTTAAATGCAGATATCTTGCAGTAGAGAATTTATACTGAGAGACAGTAATCCGGAATTTATTTATCAATTTATCTTTCAGGGAATATACTCATGTTGATAAAATCGTTTTGTTACCAGCAGAAAAGCAGCATAGTTTTCATAATATTTCTGATATTCAGTGTCATAACAGATTCCCGGTTCGCAGTCGCCGGATTGCCTTTTGATGTAATAACAGCTCGTTACAAACTAGTTGCCAGAGAACGGGTCTTTGATGCCATTATTGAGGCGGTGAATAGAGCGAGCGTATCAGCCCAGACCAGTGGGCGCGTCATTGAGATTAATTTTGATGTCGATGATTATGTTAATAGAGGTGACGTTATCCTGCGGTTACGTGACAAGGAACAACGTGCCCGTGTGAATTCTGCCCAGGCGCGCTTCAAGGAAGCTGATGCGAATTTCACGCGAATTAAAAAAATTTACGCAAAAAAACTGGTAGCAAAATCCGTTTATGATAAAGCCAGTGCAAGATTGCAAACTGCTCAAGCAGAACTTGATCAGGCAAAAGAAGCATTGGCCTATACAATTGTACATGCACCGTATAGCGGTATAGTCGTAGAGCGGCATATAGAACCGGGTGAAATTGCGCGTGTCGGCAAACCATTAATGACTGGTATCTCCCTGGAATTGTTGCGTGCAACCGCTTATGTTCCCCAGGACATTATCAACACAATCCGAAGACTCAATAGAGCACGCGTTATATTGGCAGACAGTCCGGATACCAGTATTAACGTTGCATCCTTGACTATTAGTCCCTATGCAGATCTCAAAAGCCATACATTTCAGGTGAGGGCAAACTTACCGGAAGGACAACACAATATCTATCCGGGTATGTTTGCAAAAATTGCAATTGTCATCGGCGAAGAGAACCACCTTGTTGTCTCAACAAAATCGATTGTTCATCGTAGTGAAGTAAGCGCTGTCTATGTAGTCAACAAGACAGGTCAGGTAAGTTTGCGTCAGGTACGTCCTGGTCGGGTATTAGACGATGGCACTATCGAAATTCTGGCAGGGCTGGAAGAAGGTGAACAAGTTGCCCTGGATCCGGTACAGGCCGGGGTCTATTTGAAAGAGCAGCGCGCAGGCGATTTAAATGAGTGAGCGTCTCGGAATTTCCGGCACCACTGCCAAAATATTTCTGACTTCTGAAATTACTCCACTACTGGCGCTGATAGGTGTTCTCCTGGGTATGTTTGCTATTCTGGTGACTCCTCGTGAAGAAGAGCCGCAGATCGATGTGACCTTCGCGAACGTTTTTATTTCGTTTCCAGGTGCTTCAGCCAGGGAAGTGGAAGAGTTGGTGACTACTTCAGCCGAACAGATCCTTTCTGAACTGGTTGGAGTGAAGCACATTTATTCTGTTTCCAAACCAGGAATGGCGATACTAACCGTTCGATTCAAAGTAGGTGAAGATCGGACCCGGGCTATCGTCCGCTTGTACAATGCAATTTATTCCAAACAGGACTGGTTACCTTCCGGGCTTGGTGTTGCACAGCCAATCATCAAGCCCAAAGGCATTGATGATGTGCCCATAGTGACGCTGACCCTGTGGACAGAGGATCAGACCCGCGGTGGTTATGAATTGCAAAAAGTGGCACATGCCATTGAAGCGGAGCTGAAACGGATCAAAGGTACTCGCGATATTTTTACCGTTGGCGGCCCCGATCAAGTAGTCCATGTGTTGCTCGACCCGGCCGCGTTGTCAGCCTATAACATTGCTATCGATGATTTACGGAAGGCATTGCAACTGAGTAACGCAACCCGGCCATCGGGTTTTCTGGTGAAGAATAATCAGGAAATTGCCGTTCAGACAGGCGTTTTTCTGAGCACACCAGATGAAGTTCGTAATCTGGTTGTTGGTGTGCATATGGATAAACCGGTATATCTGAATGATGTTGCAGAAGTGCGAGTCGGGCCTGACCAGCCTGAACAATACACATGGCTGGGGACCGGGCCTGCTGCACACTCAAAGGGTATTACCATACAAGGCGAATTTCCTGCGGTGACCGTTGCCATTGCCAAACAGCCTGGTACCAATGCTGTTGCAATAGCGAAACGGATTACAAAACGTGTTGAAGAACTGAAGGGTACGTTCATCCCGGATAATGTGCATGTGAGTGTGACGCGCGACTATGGCAAGACCGCTAATGCAAAAGCAAAACAACTGATTGGTAAATTGGGATTTGCAACGTCTTTTGTCGTGTTACTGGTGTTGTTCACGCTGGGCTGGCGCGAGGCACTCATTGTTGGTACTGCAGTGATCGTAACACTGGCGGCAACACTTTTTGCATCCTGGGCATGGGGATTTACGTTAAATCGCGTGTCCTTGTTCGCGTTGATATTTTCAATTGGCATTCTGGTGGATGATGCCATTGTGGTAGTGGAGAACATTCATCGACATATGCAAATAGGCGGTAAACGATTGCTGGAAGCCATCCCGGTGGCTGTGGATGAGGTTGGTGGCCCGACTATTCTTGCCACGCTAACGGTAATCGCCGCACTTTTGCCTATGGCATTTGTGACCGGTTTAATGGGGCCTTATATGAGCCCCATCCCCATCAATGCCAGCATCGGTATGCTGATCTCATTGCTGGTGGCTTTTATCGTGACTCCCTGGCTGGCATACAAGGTGTTGACAGGAAAAACACATGATCATGAGAAAAATGAGGCATCTGGAGCTTTATATAATGTATTCAAACGTTATCTTGGCCCCTTTTTGAAGGGCGATGAGGGGAAACCCAATCGCCGCAAGTTATTGTTGGTGATAGCAGTGCTCATTGTGCTCTCAGTCGGGCTGGCGGGCGTCAAACTGGTCGTACTAAAAATGTTGCCCTTTGATAACAAGTCTGAATTTCAGGTGGTAGTGGACATGCCTGAAGGTACGACCGTTGAACAAACTGCTCGTGTCCTGGGTGAGTTAGGACGTTATCTTGCGACCGTTCCTGAGGTATCTGACTACCAGGTATACGCGGGTACTGCCGCTCCAATTAACTTCAATGGCCTTGTGCGTCAGTATTATTTGCGCAGTGGGGCAAATGTAGGTGACATTCAGGTGAATCTGGTTGATAAAAAAAATCGTGATCGCAAGAGCCATGAAATCGCACAGGCCTCTCGCGGACCCTTGCAAGCCATCGGCCAGCGTTATAATGCCAATGTGAAAATTGTCGAAGTACCTCCAGGACCGCCTGTTCAGTCGCCGTTGGTCGCCGAGATCTATGGATCAGATTATGCAGGACAGATTGACGTAGCCAGAAATATCAGAAGCGTTTTTGAAAGTACGCCCGATATTGTTGATGTAGATGACAGTACCGAAGAAAATGCCCCCAGACTTATTGTTAAAATAGATCAGCAAAGAGCAGCATTGCTCGGTGTTTCACAACAAACGGTGGTTGCAGCGTTGTCAACTGCATTGAACGGCGAAGATGTAAGTTATCTGCATACGGGCCACCAGAAACACCCACTACCTGTCAGATTCGAGTTTCGTATTGAGGACAAGACAGATATTGAAAAATTACTCGATATACGAGTAAGAGGTGATAGCGGAGGATTAGTGCCACTTTCCGACATTACCACTGTTATTAAAACGACACGTGACTACGCTATTTATCATAAAGACATATTACCGGTGGTTTATGTCAGTGGTGATGTGGCTGGTTCACTGGACAGCCCGTTGTATGGCATGTTCGATATATTGGGTGCATTGAGAGACGCACCAGTAAAGAATGATCGGCCATTGAAGCAATTTTTGATTAATCAGCCTGAAAATCCGTATGACTATAGCCTGAAATGGGACGGTGAATGGCAAATAACCTATGAGACTTTTCGCGATATGGGTATTGCCTATTCAGTCGGTTTGATTCTGATTTATCTTCTGGTCGTAGCCCAGTTCCGCTCCTACCTGGTGCCGCTCGTTATTATGTCACCAATTCCGCTGACCATTATTGGTGTTATGCCGGGGCATGCACTGTTGAGTGCACAATACACAGCCACTTCAATGATTGGCATGATTGCCCTGGCCGGAATCATTGTGCGTAACTCTATTTTACTGGTGGACTTTATCAACCAGCAAGTATGCGAAGGGGTGGCACTTGATGAAGCTGTTATTCGTGCAGGCGCTGTCCGTGCCAAACCGATTATCCTGACAGGACTTGCTGCCATGTTGGGGGCACTCTTTATTCTGGGTGATCCAATATTCAGCGGTCTGGCAATTTCCCTGATCTTTGGTATTCTGGTTTCTACACTACTGACCTTGATGGTGATACCGGTTATGTATTATGCAGTTATGCGCAACCGGGTAAAAACCTGAAGTGACCGGCGATAAATTTATTAACCGGTATTCCACCATTGGGCAATTGTTTCACCAACAACAGGGTTAACCAGATACCCATAGGCGCGATGTACATTCAGGCCCTTTTCACCACGAAAATAATTAAAAACGTTACAGTGGTCCTGAATGGATTCAATAAGCCCCTGTTCAATCATTTCATGGAAATTATCGCCAAGCGTTGCATCCAACGCAACCATATCACCATGCGCGGAAACATTCTCCCAGTGTGTCATATTTCCCGGGTATTGATGTCTGGTTGTGCTGAAGCCTTTTAATCGCTTTCTTACATAGGTTGAGCCAAGTGGACTGCCAATGGTTAAAAAACAGGTAATATGGTTCCTTATCCGTTCAATGTTCCATAGTTCCCAAAGAGTATCATAGGCAATCACAGAACCCAGACTGTGACTAATAATCATGATACGTTCATTGCGCTCAAATGATGCGCGTAATGGTGATTTCAACATTTCCCGTACACGACAGGCAATGTCCTCTTGATTATTAAAATAACGCATGGTTTCCTTGATAGCAGCCTTGGCCCAGGGGTCAGGAATAAAATTGATAAACCAGGGGAAATGGTCGCCAAGAACGTAAAATAGTTTCGTAATTTTTCTTCTAAGTGAAAGCGCTTTTTGTTTGTCCTGTACAGTGGGTCCGTCCATTTCAAGGAGGCGGTCAATCCAGGGCAGATCCGGCTCAATTGGTTTTATCTTGTTATAGTAGAGCGGGTTCCATGGGATAATGGAGAAGCATTCTTCATTTTGTTCCATATTCGCTGCTATGTCAGGATGCGAGCGTCTGACACCACGAAGCAGGCAGCGCCATAACTGCTGGCGGTGCTGTTCTTCCGGCGGTTTAGGGTTTTTCCCCGGAACGAAGATTATCCTGTTTTTACTGTGTATAGAGTTCACTTTAACTGCCTGACATGTCAAATTAGAGCAAGGAATATGTATAAATAATACGCTTTTGGTGAAATAATTTTATTAAACTCAAAGAATACACTATACAGACGATGGCCACCGTTTCCAGTGCCCTGATCATCGGCTATGGCGAAATGGGCCATGCTTTTGAACATTTATTGCAAGGTGAATGTCATCTCGATATATGGCAGCGCCATCAAACCGAAAACGCATCAGCGCTGAAAGAGCTGGCAGCAACCAGTGATTTTATTTTTTACTGCGTGCCGGCCAAGGCACTTGAAGAACTGGCCACCCGTGTCCAACCCGTTCTTTCCGGCAACAGTATTTCACTTTGTATTTCCAAAGGGCTGGATGACAAGGGTCGTCCGGCTGTGCAGATCTTCAACGAAATCTACGGAACACGATCAATTTATGGTGTGATTTACGGCCCTATGATCTCGGAGGAGATTCGAGCCAATCGCCCGGGTTTCGCCCAGCTTGGTATTGATACAAAAACTCATTATGAGCAGGTTGCCAGTCTGTTCAGTAAAACCTCACTTTATCTTGAACACAGCCACGATCTTATTGGTATTTCCTGGGCCTGTATTCTGAAGAATATTTATGCAATTTTGTTTGGTATCGCCGATGCACTTGAACTGGGTGATAACATGCGCGGTTATTTATCAGTGGCTGCATTACAGGAAATGCAGTCTGTTGTGATGACACTGGGTGGCAAAGCAGGCACTTGTCAAAAACTGGCAGGACTGGGCGATCTGATCACGACCGCTACCAGTGAAGGCTCCCATCATCATGGATTGGGCCAAAAACTGGTACGCGGCGAGCTTGATAATATAAAAGGAGAAGGTGTACACACATTAGAGATGATCAGGAAATTTTCAATGTTTGATATAAATCAATTTCCGATGATGGCGCTTGTACAACAATGTATAGAATCACCAGCCAATATCGATAGCAATATAAACTCGTATCTTGACACTGTTTATCAGCTAACGAATTAATAAATGATAATTACTCGCTCCCACAAATTACCTGTACTGACTCTTGCATGACAGATTAAAAGCCATTAATTAATTAATGAATCGATTGTCTTTCTCTTAACCAGTCAACAACAACCGCTATGAGCTTATCGGTATGATCCGTAAACCCATGGTTGGCACCTTCTATTACCACCTGCTTATAACGTGCGGATACCATGTCAGCT